>RCMZ01000385.1_pt1 | contig 24957 bp, 24 predicted proteins | sample 2041141 | NCBI WGS metagenome assembly RCMZ01 (sample SAMN09708263, study PRJNA481090) | Wastewater metagenome, whole genome shotgun sequencing project. | biome: sewage; isolation source: Davis station wastewater (DW) | place: Antarctica: Davis Station | collected 2010-03-01
CTTGCGCGACGCGCTGGAAAAACTCAAGCTCAATGACGCTTCGCTGCATTACGAACCCGAAGTGAGCCAGGCGCTGGGTTTCGGGTTTCGCTGCGGTTTTCTGGGTTTGCTGCATATGGAAATCGTGCAGGAACGTCTGGAGCGCGAGTTCGATCAAGACCTCATCACCACGGCTCCTAGCGTCGTGTACGAAGTGGTCAAGGCCGATGGTGCCGTTGTCATGGTCGAAAACCCGTCCAAGATGCCTGATCAGGGCAGACTGGAAGAGGTTCGAGAACCCATTGTGACTGTGCACCTGTACATGCCCCAGGATTACGTGGGGCCGGTGATGACGCTCGCTAACCAGAAGCGGGGCGTGCAGATGAACATGGCCTACCACGGTCGACAGGTCATGCTGACGTATGAGATGCCACTCGGAGAGATCGTGCTCGATTTCTTCGACAAGCTCAAGTCGGTCTCGCGTGGCTATGCGTCGATGGACTATGAATTCAAGGAGTACCGCGCGTCTGACGTCGTGAAGGTCGATATTCTCTTGAACGGTGAAAAGGTGGATGCCTTGTCCATCATCGTGCACCGCTCGCAATCGCTCTATCGAGGGCGTGCGGTCGTGGGGAAAATGCGCGAAATCATTAGCCGCCAGATGTATGACGTGGCCATCCAGGCAGCGATTGGTGCCAATATCATCGCGCGAGAAACCATCAAGGCTCTGCGCAAGAACGTGCTGGCCAAATGTTATGGGGGCGATATCTCTCGTAAGAGAAAGCTTCTTGAGAAGCAGAAAGCAGGGAAAAAGCGCATGAAACAGATCGGGTCGGTTGAGGTGCCCCAGGAAGCCTTCTTGGCGATTTTGCAGGTAGAAGACTGATGCCGTTCATGCAATTTTTCACATCCCTGATCTTGGCGGCGTTTGCTGGGTATGTCGGGGCTTGGTATTTTGGTGCCATCGAGGGTAATTTTGCGTTGCTGCTGTTCCTTGCAGTCGTGGTGACGGGCGCATACTGGTTGGCCGAGCGGGTATTTTTTTTGCCACGCCGCCGGCGAGCCGCTCAGGCGATTGAAGACGCCGCGGTAGCGCGGCGTGCGGAGCTCGATCGCATGGGCATCCAGAAGAACGATGTGGATGTCGGAGAAGCCAAGGGGCGCATTCTCATGCAGCCCTGGTGGCTGGATTGGACCGCTGGTTTGTTTCCCGTTATTGCCGCAGTGTTCTTGTTGCGCTCATTTTTGTTCGAGCCGTTCAAGATTCCCTCTGGCTCCATGATTCCGACCCTGCTGGTGGGCGACCTCATTTTGGTGAATAAATTCACCTATGGTGTACGTTTGCCGGTGATCAATACCAAAATCACCCAGGGCACACCACCAGCGCGTGGGGATGTGATGGTATTTCGCTACCCTCCGCAGCCGAGCCTTGATTACATCAAGCGGGTGGTTGGCGTTCCCGGCGACGAAGTGGCTTACATCAATAAGCGCCTCACGATCAACGGCAAGGTCATCGAGACCACAGCGGCGCCGGACTTTTTTGAAGAAGACGCGATGCGCTACTTCAAACAGTTTGAAGAGCAGTTGAGCGACCAGCCACATCGCTTGCTGAACAATCCCGATGTGCCTGCCTTTGTTCAGGGCGCCAGCAATTTTGCCTATCGCGAAAACTGCCGCTACAGTGTCGAAGGCGTTGTGTGCAAGGTCCCCGAAGGTCATTACTTCATGATGGGGGACAACCGGGACAATTCGCTGGACTCCCGTTATTGGGGCTTTGTGCCGGATGCCAATATCGTGGGTAAAGCCTTTTTTGTCTGGATGAATTTCGGTAATCTCAAGCGCATCGGCTCCTTTCATTGAGCGATGACTTGGTAAAGAAATGGAGGGATCATTGATGAAGATGCATCGCACTGCAAGCAGGGCGCGTCAGCGCGGATTGTCTTTTTTCGGACTTATCTTTGTAGGCTTGCTGGCCGTGGCTGTGTTTGCCATTGGCGGACAGTCTTTGCCCATTTTTCTGGAGTACAACTCCGCGAAAAAAGCCATCGAAAAGGCCAAGGTAGAGAGCACCGTACCCGGTGTGCGCGCTGCGTTTGACCGGGCCGCCGCCATTGATGACATCAACTCCATCAAAGGCTCGGACCTTGAGGTGACCAAACGCGGTGACAAGGTGGTCGTCTCGTTCAAGTATTCACGCGAGATTCCATTGGCGGGGCCTGCCTATCTGGTTTACCGCTTTGAAGCGCAGACCAACTAGGTGCAGTCCGGCCTTCTAGCGCTGCAGGATCGCCTGCAGCATGTGTTTTCGGATGCCTCATTGCTTCAGCGGGCGACTACGCACCGCAGCTTTTCTGCTGATCACAATGAGCGGCTGGAATTTTTGGGCGATGCGGTCTTGAATCTGGCCGTTGCCAGCTTGCTTTACCAGCGTTTGTCAGAGTTGCCCGAGGGCGACCTGTCGCGTGTGCGCGCTAACCTCGTCAAGCAGGACACCTTGCACCAACTGGCTCTGCGCCTGAAGGTGTCGGAGGTGCTGCGGCTGGGCGAGGGAGAGGCCAAATCTGGAGGGCAGCAGCGCCCTTCGATCTTGGCCGACGCCCTTGAGGCATTGATCGGCGCTGTATATCTTGATGCTGGTTATGGCCGCGCGGAAGCGCTGGTCCATCGGCTGTTTGAGGGCGTTGAGATCAATGCACAGATGCAGGCGGCATCCAAAGATCCAAAGACTGCATTGCAGGAGTGGCTCCAGGGCCGCAAAATGAAGCTTCCGCAGTATCGTGTGGTGGCGACGGTGGGCGCAGCACACCGCCAGACCTTTGATGTCGAGTGCGATATTCCCGAATTGGGCCTGACCGAGCGCGGCATCGGAGGTTCCCGCCGGGCGGGCGAGCAGGCCGCTGCGGCCGCCATGGTGGCCACATTGAAAGCAAAGAATTTATGAATGACGCTACGAAAGAAGTAGCTGGTGACGATGGCGTCGAGCGCCCTGTCATCGCACCGGTCCAGGATGATCTGGAGGCCATGTTGGCTGCCGCCAGCGCGCCAGCCGCCGTGCCCGGACAGCGCTGCGGGGTGATTGCCATTGTGGGGAAACCCAATGTGGGCAAGTCCACCTTGCTCAACGCGCTGGTGGGGCAAAAGATCAGCATCACGTCGCGCAAGGCGCAAACGACGCGGCACCGGATCACCGGCATTCGCACACGCGAGCAAACGCAGTTCATTTTTGTGGATACGCCCGGTTTTCAAACGCGCCATGCCACAGCACTCAACAAGTCGTTGAACAAGACCGTGATGGGCGCGATCGGCGACGTGGATCTGATCCTTTTTGTGGTGGAGGCGGGCAATTTCACGCTCGCCGATGCCAAGGTGCTGTCGCTGTTCAAGCCCGGCATTCCCACGCTCCTGCTGGCCAACAAACTGGATATGGTGCACCGCCGTGCAGAACTGGCGCCCTGGCTCAAAAGCATGCAGGAGCGCCATGCTTTCGCAGAGTTCGTTCCCATGTCCGCCAAGAACAAGGGCGATATCGAGCGACTGTTTGGCATCTGCGCCAAATACCTGCCGGAGCAGGGCTGGTGGTATGCCGAAGATGAGTTGACCGACCGCAGCGAGAAGTTTCTGGCCTCGGAGACCGTGCGCGAGAAGCTGTTCCGTTTCACCGGCGATGAATTGCCTTACACCTCGACCGTGGTGATCGACAAGTTCGATGAAGAGGCGAGCAAGGCACACAAGCGCATGGTCAAGATCGCCGCCACCATCGTGGTTGAGCGCGATAACCACAAGATGATGGTCATTGGGGACAAGGGTGAGCGCTTGAAGCGCATCGGCACCGAAGCCCGCCAGGAGCTTGAAAAACTCATGGATGCCAAAGTCTTCCTGGAGCTTTGGGTCAAGGTGCGTTCTGGCTGGGCCGATGATGAAGCGCGAGTGCGCTCGTTTGGCTACGAATAATTGCGTGGTGGGTTGCGTTTCTGCAAGGCGGTGGCCGCTTTGGTTCGTGCGCCATGCTGCGGTTGTTACGCCGATCTGGACCTGATGCCACATGGCCGCTGCCAAGCGCATTTCTGACGAACCCGCTTTCGTGTTGCATAGCTACGACTGGAGCGAGTCGAGCTTGATCCTGGAGGTGCTGTGCAGGCGCCAAGGGCGCGTTGCCTTGGTCGCAAAAGGGGCCAAGAAGCCCAGTTCAAACTTCCGCCCCGTGCTGCTGCCGCTGCAGCCCCTTTTGGTGACTTACACCTTGGCGGGAGATGGCAGCGCCGATATCCACACGCTCAAGGGTGCTGAGTGGGTGGGCGGCCATGTGATGCCTACGGGTGATGCGCTGTTGTCGGGCATGTACCTCAACGAATTGCTGCTGCGCTTGCTGGCCCGCGCAGACCCTCATCCCGCGCTGTTTGATGCCTATGCTGGCGTGGTCCGCGTGCTGGCCAGTGAGCACGGCGATGCGCTCGAACCCGTGCTGCGCAGCTTTGAGCTGCTTTTGTTGCGTGAGATTGGATTGCTGCCGAGCCTGGATGCACAGACCATGACCCTCGCCCCACTGCAGGCCCAGACACGCTACACACTCGTGCCCGAAGGGGGCTTGCGGGCTGCATCGGTGTCAGATCGCGCTGCGCTGATGGGGGCGCAGTGGGATGCCTTGCAGCGCGCGCTGGATGACGACGCCAGCTACACCGCCACACTGCGCGCTTGCGTGCCGGTCTCCGGCGAACTCAAACCCCAGTTGCGCACCTTGCTGCAATACCATTGCGGAAGCCCCACGCTGCGCACCCGCCAGCTCATGATTGATCTGCAGGCTCTATGACCCATCCACACTCTCTTCAAAATCGCACCGCCTTGTCGGTTAACGTCAACAAGGTGGCGCTGGTGCGCAACACCCGCCACCTGGGCATACCGAGCGTCACGCGTGCCGCCCAGTTGTGCCTGCGTGCGGGCGCCCAGGGCATCACGGTCCACCCAAGGCCTGACGAACGGCATATTCGCAGTCAGGATGTGTTTGAGCTGGCCGCGCTGATGAAAGCCTGGCCCGACCGCGAATACAACATTGAAGGCAATCCGTCGCAGAACCTGATGGACTTCATCCGCCAGGTGCGCCCGCAACAGGCGACGTTTGTGCCCGACAGCGAAGACCAGTTCACCAGTGACCACGGTTGGAGCTTTCCGCAGGATGCCGGGCGCCTGGCACCCCTGATCGCCGAATGCAAGGCCTTGGGCGTGCGCGTGAGCCTGTTCATGGACCCGGTGCCTGAGCAGATGGCCGCCGCGCGTGCGGCGGGCGCCGACCGCGTCGAGCTGTACACCGAGCCCTATGCCGCGGCCTGGGGCACACCGCAGCAATCTGCCGAGATCAAGCGCTATGCCGCAGCGGCTCAGGCGGCGCTCGATGCGGGCCTGGGCGTGAACGCGGGCCATGATCTGAACCAGGACAACCTGGCCGCCTTTGTGCGCGAGGTGCCCGGTGTGCTGGAGGTTTCCATCGGCCATGCCCTGATCGCCGATGCGCTGGAGCTGGGGTATGCCGCGACTGTGCAGGCGTATCTGGCATGTATTGCCAATGGGCAATCAGCCGTTCCTGTTGCGAATTCCTGATTTGATAGCTGCTAGCGCTTATGTATAAAGCGCTAGAGGCCATTTTTATTCATATTTCATGATTTACGGCATAGGTACGGACATCTGCGACGTGCGGCGCATTGCTGCCAGCCTGGACCGCCATGGCGAGCGGTTTGCCGAGAAGGTGCTTGCGCAGCGTGAGTTGGCCACTTGGCGTGAGCGCAGCACGCGCTGGCCTGACCGGGGCCTGCGTTACCTGGCCACACGGTTTTCCGCCAAAGAAGCGTTCAGCAAAGCGATTGGTCTGGGAATGCGCATGCCCATGACCTGGCGCCACTGCGAGGTGGCCAAGCTGCCCACCGGCCAGCCGGTGATCGTCTTGCATGGCGCGCTCAAGGAATGGTTCGACGCCCGGGGCCTGTCGGCACACCTGAGCGTCACGGATGAAACCGACTACGCGGCCAGCTTTTGTGTGGTTGAGAAACTTTAAGCAAAATCAACCCCTGGCGCTTTATGCATAAGCGCAAGCAGCTATCTATTCAGTAGCAATTTGATGATTGGAAGCACGATGATCGAACACGCCCCCCTCATCCTTGACGTGGCTGGCACCACCCTCAGCGCCGACGACCGTCGGCGCCTGGCACACCCGCTGACCGGCGGCGTCATCCTGTTCGCCCGCAACTGGCAAAACCGCGCGCAGCTGCTGCAACTCACGAGCAGCATCAAGGCTGTGCGCGACGACCTGCTGATTTGTGTGGACCATGAAGGCGGCCGCGTGCAGCGCTTTCGCACCGACGGTTTCACGCACCTGCCACCCATGCGCGCGCTGGGCGAGCTGTGGATGGACGACGGCAAGGGGGCCAAGATGCTGCCGGGAAGCGGAGCGCTGCGTGCCACCAACGCAGCCACGGCAGCGGGCTATGTGCTGGGCACCGAGTTGCGCGCTTGCGGCGTGGACTTCAGCTTCACGCCCGTGCTGGACCTGGATTGGGGTGAAAGCGGGGTGATCGGCGATCGGTCCTTTCACCGCGATCCCCGCGTCGTGGCTCTGCTGGCCAAAAGCCTCATGCACGGCTTGCTGCAGGCCGGCATGGCCAACTGCGGCAAGCACTTTCCGGGGCATGGCTTTGTCAAAGCCGACTCGCACACTGAAGTGCCGGTGGACAAGCGCAGCCTGAAGGCCATCCTGGCCGACGACGCCGCGCCGTACCCCTGGCTCAGCACCACGCTCACCAGTGTGATGCCGGCGCACGTGATCTACCCCAAGGTGGACAGCCGCCCCGCCGGTTTCTCCCAGCGCTGGCTGCAGGACGTCCTGCGCCGCCAGATGCGTTTTGACGGCGCCATCTTCAGCGACGACCTGAGCATGGAAGGCGCGCGCCGCCTGGATGGCCAGGTGGTCAGCTACACCGATGCGGCCGTGGCCGCACTGGAGGCAGGCTGCGACCTGGTGCTGCTGTGCAACCAGAGCGTGGGCGATGGCAAGGCGGTGGACGAACTGATCGACGGCCTGGACACCGCTCGCCGCCAAGGACACTGGGCACCCAGCGTGGACAGCGAATCGCGCCGGCTCGCGCTGTTGCCAGAAACCTTGCCCCAGCCCTGGGATGATTTGATGTTTCAGCCGGCCTATCTGCAGGCGTTGGATCTTTTGCCCTGATCAGCCCGGCGGCCCATTGCAATCACGGCACCCACGGCGACCAATGCCCCAGCGCTTGCGCCCGGAGCCATTTGTCAGTCGCTAAGGCGCCGTGAACGGTCCAGCCGGGGCAGGGATCTCTGCCCCGGCGGGCATTGCATTGGTCGGCGGCTTATCGTCGGGCGGGCTGGGCAGTGGAGTGGGCACGCCTTGAAACCGGCGCACCACACGCTGAAATATGAGCGCATTGGGGATCTGCAGCCACGCCACACCGTGCGCGGTCACTGAGTCTTCCAGTGTGGTGTAAAGCAGGTTGATATCCACCACGCGGCCTTTGGCCCCGACTTTCTCGGCGGTGTCGAGCACCTCGATGTAGTCGCCCACGCGGTAGGGCCGCACGGTGAAAATAAGCAGTGCGCAGAACAGGTTGGACAACACGCTCCATGCAGCAAAAAATGCCACCGCGCCCACCGTGGCAAATCCGGTGAAGGCGGTCCACAACACGGTGGCCGACACGCCCATTCGTTCCAGCACCAGCAGCAGTGCGCTGGCGACGATCACCCAGCGGATGGTGCCCTTGATGGGGTTTACCAACTCGTTGGGCAATTGGTAGTGAGCGCTGGCGCGGCTCACCAGGCGGCGCAGCGTGCGCTGCAACAACCAGGCAATCGAAATGATCAGCAGGATGTGTGCGCCGGGGATGATGATGTCAAGCCAGTCTTGCATCCACTCGGGCAGGCGTGCTTTCAACAGTTGCATGTGGGCGGTGGCCATGGTGCGCGTTGGGAGAAATCGGCAAAAAAAGAAACCCCGGAGGCATTGGAGAAAATGCTCACCCGCGCCGCTGCTCCACGGTGTCCATCTGCATTTCGAAGCTGAAAAATCGGTTGCGGCCCTGCGCCTTGGCGGCATACAGCGCCTGGTCAGCCCGCATGATCAGGCTTTCGGCGTTGGTGCTGTTGTCGGGGACGCAGGTGGTGATACCGCCTGAGAGCGTGAGCGTGTCGCCGAGCGGCGAGTTGGTATGGGTGATGGCCCGCACCTTGAGCAATTTCCCTAGCGCCCGCGCAAAGGTCATGGCACCTGAGCGGGGTGTGTTGGGCAGAATCAGCGCAAACTCTTCACCGCCATAACGCGATGCGACATCGCGCGGGCGCACACACACTTCACGCAATAGTCGCCCCACCTCTTTCAGGCAGGCGTCGCCTTGCAGGTGGCCACTTGCATCGTTGAAGAGCTTGAAGTGATCCAGGTCGCACAGCATCAGCGTGAGTGGTGTCCCATCACGGCGTGCCGCAACAATTTCGTTGTGGAGCAGGCGATCAAAACCACGGCGGTTCACCAGGCCGGTGAGCGCGTCCACCTCCACCATCTCGTTGAGCTTTTGGTTGGCTGCATGCAGTTCGGCCGACATTGACACGAGCCTGCGGCGCATGTCCAGCAGCCGCCGCATGGCGCGCAGCTTGGCCATGAGCACGATCGGCTTGACGGGTTTGACGAGATAGTCGTCTCCGCCCACTTCAATGCCACGCCACACATCCAGCTCATTGTCGAGGCCCGACAGAAAAATGATGGGCGTCCAGTCGCCCGCTTCACTTTCGCGCATTTGCTGGGCCACCCAGTAGCCGTCTTTGCCAGGCAGCTTGATGTCCAGCAGGACCAGGTCAGGCCGATGGGTTTTGAACATGTCAATGGCGGTGTTGCCATCGGCGGCTTCGACAATCTTCGAGATGCCTGCCCGCCGCAGTTCTGCCACCAGCACGGCCCGCACGGAAGTCATGTCCTCCACCACCAGCACTGAAAACACACCCTCTGAAGGTGTGGGCTCGGCAGATGAATCGAACGCGTTGCTTGAAGTGAATGACACGATGACTCCTCGACGCCGTGAAGATAACGACACCCCGGAGCGGTTTATCCGCAAGGGGTGGCGTGCTCAGGACTCGCGCCGCAACGCCGGGAACAGGATGACGTCCCGAATGCTGGGGCTGTCTGTCAGCAGCATCATGAGCCGATCGATACCAATGCCGCAACCCCCGGTGGGGGGCATGCCGTATTCGAGCGCACGCACGAAGTCATGGTCGTAGAACATGGCCTCGTCGTCGCCGCCGTCCTTGGCGGCCACCTGGGCATGGAAGCGTGCGGCTTGGTCCTCTGCATCGTTGAGCTCACTGAAACCGTTGCCGAATTCCCGGCCGGTGATGTAGAGCTCGAAGCGCTCGGTGACCTCTGGGCGCGTGTCGTTGGCGCGCGCCAGCGGCGAGATTTCGGTCGGGTGCTCCATGATGAAGGTGGGCTGCCACAGCTTGTCTTCCACGGTCTCTTCAAAATAAAGCACCTGCAGGCTCGCCAGCGTGCGGGTGGAGAGTTTGTTCTTTTCTTCGTTCAAACCCAGCTTCTTGAGCGCACTGATCAGCCAGGCGGCATCGTCCACATGGGCGCCGGCCTCCGTGTGCTGAAAGATCGCTTCGCGAATGGTCAGGCGGGCGAACGGTTGTGTCAGGTCCACCGCACGGCCCTGATAGGTCATTTGCAGCGACCCGGTTGCCTTGAGGGCCACCTCGCGAATCAGCGTCTCTGTGAAGTCCATCAGGTCCAGGTAGTTCCAGTACGCCGCGTAGAACTCCATCATGGTGAACTCGGGGTTGTGGCGGACCGAAATACCTTCATTGCGGTAGCTGCGGTTGATCTCAAACACCCGCTCGAACCCGCCCACGATCAGGCGCTTCAAATACAACTCGGGCGCGATACGCAGGTACATTTCCTGCTCCAGCGCGTTGTGGTGCGTCACGAACGGCTTGGCATTGGCTCCGCCCGGAATCGGGTGCAGCATCGGGGTCTCGACTTCGAGAAAACCGTGGCTCACCATGAAGTCGCGCAGGCCACTCACGGCCTTGCTTCGGGCCATGAAGCGCTTTCGAGCATGCTCGTCGGTGATCAGGTCTACATACCGCTGGCGGTACTTTTGCTCCTGGTCGGCCATGCCGTGGAACTTGTCGGGCAGGGGGCGAAGGCTCTTGGTCAGCAGGCGCAAACTGGTCACCTTGACCGACAGCTCGCCCGTCTTGGTCTTCATCAAAGTGCCCTCTGCACCCACGATGTCACCCAAATCCCAGTGCTTGAATGCTGCGTACAGCTCCTCACCCAGCGCGTCGCGGGTGACATACAACTGAATGCGTCCGCCCACTTCGCCCAGCGATCCATCTTGCACCGTGGCAAAGCTGGCCTTGCCCATCACGCGCTTGAGCATCATGCGGCCAGCAACACTGACAGTGACGGGCGCCACCTCCAGCGATTCGTTGGTGGCCTCGCTGTGATCCAAGTGGAGTTGAGCCGCTTTGTGTGCAGGCTTGAAGTTGTTGGGAAATGCCACGCCGCCGCCGTTGGCCTGCACCTCACGCAAGGCGCGCAGCTTTTCTCGGCGCTCGGAGATGAGCTGGTTTTCGTCTTGGGGGGTGGGGGCTTGGATGTTTTCTGACATAAGTGCCGTTACTACGGGGCGTGAATAAGGGGCCGATGACAGCCGAACCCGCGATTTTATGGGTTATCAGCGGGCGGGGGGGATAGAGCGACACGCAAGCCCAAGACAGCCAACGCGGTCCACGCGATGATGCACAGGTCCAGCCAGAGGCTTCGGTTGCGCACATACTGCTGTGCCCAACGCAGCTTGGCAGGCAGAATCTGCTCGAGGTAGGCGCGCTCTGGGTCGCTGCTGCACGCCAGTATCTCGCTTTCATTGCGAAATGCGATGGAGGCCAGATCGGTGATGCCTGGGCGTACGCTAAGGACTTCAGAACGCACCGCGGCCGGATAGTGCGTCACATACCGCGGCACTTCAGGGCGTGGCCCTACAACGCTCATGTTGCCCTGCAGCACGTTAAAAAATTGCGGCAGCTCGTCCACCTTGGAGTCCCGCAGCCAGGTGCCGGAGCGGGTGATGCGGATATCAGCGCCCACGGTCAGCTGAGGCCCTTTGAGTTCTGCGCCCGTGTGCATGGTGCGGAATTTGTAAATACGGAAGAGCTGTCCATTGCGCCCCACGCGTTGCTGTCGAAAGAACACTGGTCCCGGTGAATCGAGACGGACCCACAGCGCCGCAACCAGCAGCAATGGGCTGAGCAGCAGCAGTGCCAGAACCGCAAAGGCGAGATCAAACAAGCGCTTGGCCATGGGTTTCAACCCAGCAGTTCGTGCAGCGCCGCGATGACCCGGTCCTGGTCGGTATCGCTCATTGCTGTAAACAGCGGAAGACTGAGCATGGTTTGATAAGCTGCATCGGCTTGTGGAAACATAGCGGGCGTGAGCTGGTATCGATCACGCCAGTAAGGATGCCGGTGAAGTGGCACATAGTGCACGCTCGTACCGATGCCACGGTCCGATAGCGCTTGAATCACTTCATCGCGGGTTGCGCGAGCGTTGGGGAGGATTCGAATAACGTACAGATGCCAAGCGTGCGCATCACCCGCTGGGGCATCGGCAGGCAGCACCAGCGGCAGCGCCGCCAGTTGGCTGTGATAGCGCTTCGCAAGAAGTTGACGTCGTTGCACGAACTCTGGCAACCGCGTCAATTGGACGATCCCCATGGCCGCTGCAATGTCGGTCATGTTGTATTTAAAACCGGGCGCTACGACTTCGTAGTACCAAGCAGGTGTCTTGGACGTAAAGCGGTCGAAGGCATCGCGGTTCATGCCGTGCAGGCGCATCACGCGCATGCGCTTGGCGAGATCCGGGTCGCGTGTCACGGCCATGCCACCTTCGCCGGTGGTGATGGTCTTGTTCGCGTAGAAACTGAACACGGTGACATCCGAGGCCAGTTGGCCCACCAGCGTCCCTCTCCAAGTCGTGGGCAGGGCATGGGCGGCATCTTCCACCACCTTGAGGCCATGCTCCTGGGCAATGGCCAGGATCGTGTCCATGTCGCAGGCCAAGCCGCCATAGTGCACCGGCATGATGGCCTTGGTGCGCGGCGTGATCGCGGCGCGCACGAGTGCCGGATCCATGTTCAGCGTCACCGGGTCCACGTCCACCAGCACCGGGTCGGCCCCAAGGTAGCGCACCACCTCGGTGGTCGCCGTGAAGGTCAGCGTGGGGGCGATCACCTCGTCGCCCGGGCCGATGCCCAGGGCTTCCAGGGCCAGGTGCAGGCCGGCGGTGGCCGAGTTCACGGCCAGGCTGTCCACACCGCCACCCAGGTAGTCGGTGAAGGCCTGCTCGAAAGCCCGGGTTTGCGGGCCGGTGGTGACCCAGCCCGAGCGCATGGCCTCGGCAACGGCGTTCACCTCGGCATCGCCGATATCCGGGCGGGCAAAGGGGAGGAAGGGCAGGGCGGTGGTTTCAGCGTTCGGCATGGTGGTCTGGCAAGGGGGTGGTCGGGACAGCGCCACGGCCGATGGCGTGGTATTCCAGCCCTGCGGCGCGCAGCTCGGCGGGCTCGAAGAGATTGCGGCCGTCGAACACCACGCGTTCGCGCAGCGTGGCGGCCAGGTGGGCGAAGTCCGGGCTGCGGAACTCCTTCCACTCGGTGGCGATGACGAGCGCGTCTGCGCCTTGCAGCGCTGCATCGGCCAATTGCACGAAAAAAAGGCCTGTGCGTTCGCCCAGGGCCTGGCGCGCCTGGTCCATGGCCTGCGGGTCATAGGCAACGACCTCGGCACCCAGGGCCAGCAGCCGTTCGATGATGGCCAGGCTTGGCGCCTCGCGCATGTCGTCGGTGCCGGGCTTGAAGGCCAGGCCCCAGAGCGCGAAGCGCCGGCCCGCGAGGTCGGCGCCAAAGCGCGCAACGATCTTGTCGGTCAGTACCTGCTTCTGGTGGTCATTCACGGCCTTCACGGCCTGCAGGATCTGCAGGTCCTGCCCGGCATCCTGCGCCGTCCGGATCAGCGCCTTTACATCCTTGGGGAAGCACGATCCGCCGTAGCCCGTGCCGGCGTACAGGAAATGCGTGCCGATGCGCGGGTCCATGCCGATGCCGGTGCGCACGTTCTCGATGTCGGCGCCCAGCTTCTCGGCCAGCAGCGCCAGCTCGTTCATGAAGCTGATGCGCGTGGCCAGCATGGCATTGGCCGCGTACTTGGTGAACTCGGCACTGCGAACGTCCATCACCACCAGGCGGTCGCGGTTGCGCATGAAGGGCGCATACACCGCACGCATGAGTTCGGTGGCGCGCTCATCCTGGGTGCCCACGATCACGCGGTCAGGCCGCATGAAGTCCTGCACAGCGCTGCCTTCCTTGAGGAACTCGGGGTTCGATACCACCGCAAATTCCGGCTGCACACCGCGGGAGGACAGTACGGCGGCCACAGCGTCGCGCACCTGGTCGGCCGTGCCCACGGGCACCGTGCTCTTGTTGACGATGAGCTTGTAGCCCGCCATGCGCTCGGCGATAGATCGCGCTGCCGCCAGCACATGCTGCAGGTCGGCCGAGCCGTCTTCGCTCGGGGGCGTGCCCACGGCGATGAACTGCAGCAGGCCATGCGCCACGGCATGGTCGATGTCGGTGGTGAACTCCAGGCGGCCGCTGCGCGCGTTGCGCAGCACCACGTCCAGCAGGCCCGGCTCATGGATGGGCAACTGGCCCTGGTTCAGCGATGCGATCCTGCGCGCATCGAGGTCCAGGCACACCACGTGGTTGCCCATCTCCGAGAGACAGGCCCCGGTGACAAGGCCCACATAGCCGGTGCCGATGACGGTGATTTTCATGGAGCGTGATTCAGTGCGGAACGGGGATGCCAACGGTCAAGCCGGCCTGGCCAGCCAGGTCAGCCGGTGGGTGCGCAGCGGGTAGAGCAGGGCGGATGCAGGCCCGATGCAGGCCGCAGGCAGCCTGCGCGCAATCGGCGGGGCCAGCGTGATCCGCCGCGACTGCACCTGCGCCCTGGAAAACAGCCGGTGCAGCTCGGCCAGGGGCACACCGCGCACATCCGGGTTGCGGGGATTGTCCACGATGAAGTCATAGACCAGCACGCCGCCGCCCGGCGCCGCCCAGCGCCACAGCACATCGGCCATGTGCTGGCGGAACGCCGGGTCCAGCAACGAGCTGAACAGGGTGAAGGCCAGTACCGCGTGCTGGCTGCCATCGGCCACGGGCGCCAGCGTGGCATCGCCTTCGGTGATGCGCACGGCGCTGGGCAAGATGCCGCGTGCCTGCGCGGCACGTTCGGCGATCAGCTCCAGCCCCTGCAGGCGTGCGGGGCTGGCACCCAGGCGCAACAGGTCCTGCAGGTTGCCTCCGCTGCCACAGCCCACCTCGGTGATGGATTTGTCCGCGAGGTCTGTCCAGCCATGGGCACTCCACAACTGCACCATGGCGCGCAGGCGCTCCTGCTGCGCCTGCAGGGCCGAGGCGTTGCTCAGCAGCCGGTAGTGCCGCGCGTCCTGCGCGGCATCGCGGCGCGCATAGCGCGCCTGCACAGCCTGGGGCTCGGTGGGGGCGCTCATCGCGTGATTCGGGCGAACCGGGCCGATGGCGCACGCGCGCGCAGCACGTCCCACAGGCCGCGCCAGGTGCCAAGCCCATAGGCCACGTGGTAGGCCGCAATCACCACCGGCAACCGCACCAGCGTTTGCCAGCGGCCTGCGCTGCGCGCGGCCGACACCGATGCCAAAGTCACGTAAGCCGCATACAGCGCGACCAGTGCCGCCAGCGGCAGCACGGTCCAGGGCAGACACAGCGCGAACAGGCCGAGCGCGGCCACGAAGGCCGCCGGCACCAGTTGCCGAACCGAGCCGGGTTGCCCGTGCTTGCGCATCACGAAGGGGCGCCAGTAGCCGTATTGCCGCTGCTGTGCGAACAAATGGCGCAGCGAATTGCGCGGGTGGTAGAGCGAATGGATCAGCGGGCTTTGCCAGATGCGCCCGCCCGCCAGGCGCAGGCGCAGGTTGTGCTCGTCGTCCTGGTTGCGCACCAGGGCTTCATCGAAACCGCCGATGCGCTCGAACACGGCACGCGGCCAGCAGCCCAGGTAGACCGTGTCCACCTCGCCATCGTGCTGCGTGTCGCGCGAGCGTGCGCCACCCACCACCCAGCGGCACTGGAAGGCGGCGGCCACGGCCTCGCCCATGGGCCCTGTGCCCTCGGCCACCCAGGGGCCGCCCACATTGTCGGCACCGGTGCGGGCCAGCGTCTCGATGCAGCGCGCCACATAGTCGGGCGCGAAGCGGGTGTGGATGTCCAGGCGCACGATGACTTCGCCACGTGCCCGGGCAATGCAGGCATTGAGCCCGGTGGAGACGATGCGCCCAGGGTTGTCCACCCACTGCAGCCGCGCGTCCTGTGCGCTGCGCGCGATCAGCAATTCGCGCGTGCCGTCGTCGCTGCAGCCATCGGCCACCAGCACTTCCATCTGCCAGCCGAGGGGCAGCACCTGGGCCAGGGCGCTGTCGCAGAACGCCGCGATGTGCGCTGCCTCGTTGCGGCAGGGCGCGATCACGCTGACCCATGCCGGGGTGTCCTGGGGCCGGCTCATGGGGTGCCCATCCGTTCTCGGTAAAGTCGATCCATCGTGTCCATCTGTACGGCGCGGTCGCCGTCGCGCGCAATGCGCTGCACATTCTCCTGCCCGTGGCGCTGCATCCGCGCATCGTCGTCGGCCAGGGCTTCCAGGCAGCGCGCCAGCGCTGCCGCATCGCGCGGTGGCACCAGCAGGTTGGCGTCCAGCCAGGCGCGGTTGGCGTCCAGGTCGCTGGCCACCACGGCCAGCCCGCAGGCCATGCTCTCGAGCACCGAGACCGATGTCGCATCACTGGTCGGCACCGAGACCGACAGCTTGCACTGCGCCAGCACCCGCGCCATGCCCGCGTCGTCCTGCCGACCGTGAAAGACCACCTGTTCTTCCAGCCCCATGCTGCTCACCAGCGCGCACAGCGCCGCTTCCATCGATCCGCCGCCCAGCAGGTGCAGTCGCACCTGCGCGTCGGGATGGCGCGCCGCCAGGGTGGCCATGGCCTCGACGATGGTGTCGATGTTGTAGTTGGGCTCCCAGGAGCGCAGGCTCACGATCTGCAGGCCGGTCTTGGCGGGCCACGGCGCGGGCGCAAAGCGCGCCAGGTCCACACCCCAGTGGATCTCCTGCACGGGGCAGGCGGGGCCGTAGGCCTTGGCCGCGTCGATCAGGCTCTGCGAGTCACCGGTGATCAGGTCGGCCCGGCGCAGGCTCCAGCCCGTCAGCCAGCGCATCAGTGTGTTTTTTTGCGGCGTCACCAGCAGGTCGCTGCCCCAGGCCGTCATCACCAGTGGATGGCGGCTGCAGCGCGCGGCCAGGTAGCCGTAGGAGGTGATGTAGTGCGCGTGCACGATGTCGGGCGCCAGGGCCTGTACAAAGCGGCGCGCCTGCCCCACGCGCAGCAGCCAGTCGGTCGAGCGGCGCACGGGCGCCAGCACCTTCTGCTCCACCCCCTCGATGGGGGCCGGGCGGGCTGTGACCAGCGATACCCGGTAGCCACGCGCGCGCATCTCCACCGCCCAGCGCTGGATGTGCGGGCTGGTGGCATCGCCCAGCAGGCACAGGTGCTTCTGTGCGTCAGCCATGGGGTTTCTCCGGCCCAGCGGTGGGTAGTTCTCCAGCCCAGGCCTGGTAATGCTGTGTCCACTCGGGGTACTGCGCCAGCAGCGCCGCATCCGCCGTGCGCACGTCGCCGACCTGGCGCGCAGGCGCACCGGCCATCACGGCAAACGCAGGCACCTCGCCGCGCACCTGCGAATAGGCGCAGATCAGCGCGCCCCGGCCGATGCGCGTGCCCGCCTCGATCAGGCTGTGCGGCCCCACGAAGGTGTAGGCGCCGATTTGCACGGCCCCTTTCACATAGCCGGGCACCTCGCCGCCCGCATGGGTGGCGTAGCCGCGCCCGAGCAGCCGGATGGAACGGTGCGAGCTGTGCGTGACGATGCTCACGAAATTGGTGATCTGCACGCCCTCGTCGATGGTGAGGCCCGCCGTGGCGTCGAGAAAATTGAACTGGCCGATGAACACATGGTCTGCCAGCGTGAGGCCGTGCTCGCCCTCGATGCAGGTGCTGGGCGCTATGCGCGTGTGCGCCAGCAGCACGCCGCCCGGCGTGCGCTCGCCGAACACCATGCGGTACATCAGCGCCTGCCAGATCCGGCGCCGTGCGCGGTTAAGCCAGGCTTTCATCGGGGATGTGTTTCCAGTGGGCAAGGGTGAGAAAGTAGTAGGCGAAGTAGGGCAGCATGGATGCCGAGATGCCCCAGGCCGCACCCTCTAGGCCGCCCAGGGCCAGCCCGGCCAGCAGCCCGGCAAAGAAGGCCAATTGTCCCACCAGCGCCAGCTTGAGGGCCCAGGCCTGCGCGCGCCAGGCCAGCGTGGTCACCGACAGCGGCGAGGCGATGAAGTGCAGGGCGATGTAGGGCGCGATCGCGCGCACCAGGGGGCCGGCCTCGCTCCACTGCGCACCGAACGCAGTGGTGAAAAGCCAGGGCCCCCAGAGCATCAGCACTGCGGCCATCGGCAGCGCGATGGCCGCCAGCGCCAGCATGCTCTTGCGCACCAGGGTGCGGGCCTGTGCCGCGCTGTGGGCCTGCAGCAGCTGCGGGTACAGCGCCTGCGAGAGCGCGCCACCCAGCAAGGTGGCCGGGGCCTTGAGGTAGCGCAGCGACAGCGCCCACAGGCCCGCTGCCGCATCGCCCGCCCAGGCCGCGACGGCGATCAGCGTCAGCGTGTCCTGCAGCGCACCGATGAAGGCATGTGGCGTATTGAGCAGCGGGAAATCGCGGTGCTTCGCGGCCATGGCCCGCAGCGATGCCCAGGGCGTGCGCCACAGCACCGCCCAGCCTCCGGCAGGTGCCGGCCTGGCCAGGGCCGCTGCAGCCACCAGCCCTGCAGCCACCGTACCGGCCAGCAGCCCAGCCGCGCCCCATTTGAGCAGGCCCAGCGCCAACTGCAGCACCGCTCCGCCACCATGCTGCACCAGGCGTGCGATGGACAGCAGGCCAAAGCGCTGCGAGCGCGTGGCCCACAGCGTGAGCCACTGCGTGGCGGCGATGGACAGCACGGCCAGGGGCAGGGCCCAGGCCAGCGGCATGCCCTGCATGGCCACCATCACGCCGCCGGCCACCAGCGTACCGGCCGTGACCAGCAGCAGCAGGCGTGCGCACAACGCCATGAGTTCGGCCGCTCCCGCCTCGGCCTTTTCCAGTGGCAGCGCGAATTCGTAGCGCGCGCAGCCGACCACCGCCACGTTGGTGGCCAGGGCCCACAGCAGCGCGAACTGGCCGAATTCGGTGGGGGAGTACAGGCGCGTGAGCGCCGGGCCCAGCAGCAAAGGCAGCGCATGGGCCACCACACTGCCGGTCAGCAAGGTCGCCGTGGCGCGCAGCAGGGTGGAGCTCACGTCAGTTATCCATGGCGCTGCGCGCCACCTGCGGCCCACGAAACCGGCACGCACAAGGCCAGTGCCCCCGTGCAAGGGCCGCCAAGCCGCGAATGCGGCGCTTCGCTTGCGTGCACCGGGGGCGTCCCCCTCCCGACTCGCGCAGTGAGTCGAGAGAGGGGGAAGGCGCGAAGCGACTCAGGGCGTGTTTCATCTCAGGCCTGCTGCGGCTCCTGGTGGAAGCCCGGCACCAACTCGTGCAGCAAGGCCATCATGGCGGTACCGTCCGCCTGGTGGATGGCACGCTCCAACGCCTGCAGGCGGCTCTCCAGCACGTCCCAAGCGAGGTGTTCCTCATGGGCCCGAAGGATGCGCGGGTGCGGTGTGGGCTCTGCGCCATCGCCGATCAGCAGTTCCTCATAGAGCTTTTCGCCCGGGCGCAGGCCGGTGAAGACGATCTCGAGGTCACCCTCGGGGTGCCCCGGCGCGCGCACGCTCCGGCCCGATAGCGCAATCATGCGCTGCGCCAGCTCCAGGATGGGGATGGGCGCGCCCATGTCCAGCACGAAGACCTCGCCGCCCTGCGCCATGGCGCCGGCCTGCAGCACGAGTTGCGCAGCCTCTGGGATGGTCATGAAGTAGCGCGTCACGTCCGGGTGCGTCACCGTGACGGGGCCACCCGCCGCGATCTGGCTGCGGAACAGCGGGATCACGCTGCCGCTGGAGCCCAGCACGTTGCCAAAGCGCACCATGGAGAAGCGGGTGCGCGCGGCACCACCCTCGGTACCGGGCTGGCGGGTGCAGGACGCCACTGCCTGCAGCACCAGTTCCGCCACGCGCTTGCTGGCCCCCATCACGTTGGTCGGGCGCACGGCCTTGTCGGTGGAGACGAGCACGAAGTTTTCCACGCCACTGTCCATGGCCGCGCGCACCATGTTCAGCGTGCCGAAGGCGTTGTTGCGGATGCCCTCACCCGCGTTGGCCTCCACCATGGGCACATGCTTGTAGGCCGCCGCGTGGTAGATGGTGCGCGGGCGGTGTGCCTGGCACAGGTCGAGCATGTGTTGTGCGTGGCTCACGCTGGCCAGCAGCGGCACCAGCTCGCAGGCCATGGCTTCCTGCTGCACGATGGACTGCAGCTCCTGGTGGATGCTGTAGAGCGCGAACTCGCTGTGGTCCACCAGCAGCAGGTGCGCCGCGCCTTCGCGCGCGATCTGGCGGCACAGCTCGCTGCCGATGCTGCCGCCCGCGCCCGTGACCATCACCGCCTGGCCGCGGATGTGGCGGCCCAGCAGCTCGGGGTCGGGTGCCACCGGGTCGCGGCCCAGCAGATCTTCCAGGTCCAGGTCCTGGAAGTCGGTCACCGTCACACGGCCGCTGGCCAGGTCCGTGAGACCGGGGATGGTGCGTATGCGCACGGGCAGCGGGCGCAGGTTCTCGATGATCTGGTGGCGGCGCTGGCGCGGCACGCTGGGCAGGGCCAGCAGCACGTCGGTGATGCCAAAGCGTTTCACCACCTCGGCCAGCGCGACAGGTGCATACACCCGCACGCCGTTGATGCTGCGGCCTACTTTGGCGCGGTCGTCGTCGGCAAAGGCCTCGAGCACGTAGTTGCGTGCGCTCACCAGCCCTGCCGCCGTCTGTGCACCGGCCGTACCGGCACCGTAGATCAGCAGCCGATAGGGGGCCCTGGCGTTCTGCCCGGCCAGCCACATCCAGCCCAGCGAGCGACTGGTGCCCACCAGCAGCAGAAAGATCACCGGCTGCAATATGCCCACGCTGCGCGGTATGCCGATCCACTGACCCGCCATCAGGAGGGCGAACAGCAGCGCCCCGTAAATTGCCACGGCCTTGCCGGTGGTGACCAGCGCAGTGATGCCGGTATAGCGGAAGATGGCGCGGTAAAGCCCCATGTTCACGAAGATGGGAAAGGCCAGCAAGGGTGCCAGGGCATAGGCTAGCCACTGCATGCCCTCTGGCCAGTGCAGCACGTCCAGCCGCAGGCTGAAGGCCAGCCACATTGCGAAAAGGCCCATGGCGATGTCCAGCCCCACCACCACCAGCCGCTTGACCGGGCGGGGCCACTCCAGAACGTTGCTCAGCACCGGACTGCCGTCTTTTGGGGCGGGGGGGTCACTGCGCAATCCCCGTGCGCTCCAGCACGTCACCCACCAGCTCCAGCCGTACCAGCGGATTGTCGAGCTCCATCAGCCGCTGCTTGAGTTCTAGCGGCACGGGCAATAGCTCGCACCAGCGGTTGGCCACCCAGCCGCAGTCGTCGAGCTGAGCCGCAGTGGGCACCAGGGCGGATGGGCTGTCCGGATCGCGTTGTTGGAGGGTGTTGAGTACCTGTTCCAGGGCCTGCGAGGCTTTCCTGAGGTCATCGGGTACCGGCACAGCAAAGTCAGGGTCGATGTGCGTCACGTCGGCAACCCACAGTCCATGCGCCAAGTGATTGCGTTGCACGACGCGAAAACGCTGGCTGCCACGGCACACCACGGTGATCAGTCCTGGTTGGGGGTTGTCCCATTGCTCAATGATGGCCAAAGTCCCGACGTCATTGAATTGCTCTTCGGATGCGCCGGCCCGGCGGACCTCATGGCCTTGCGTGAGTGACACGACGCCAAAAGGCGCCCCGGCTTGGTGGCACTTGCGCACCATGTCGAGATAACGGACCTCGAACACGCGCAGAGCCAGTACGCCGCCCGGGAACAACACGGAGCCCAATGGGAATAGCGGCAGGGATGACAGTGTGAGGGGTGGTGTCATTGGTGGTTCATACCGTGGCCCGCTATCATCCCATGACACCGTCGGCTTTCGCTGTCCTCACTCATTTTTGTCGCATCCATGCTCTATCAGATTGCCTCCTTCCTGCTCGACGTCATCGGTGGTCTGCTCACGGGGGCGTGTCTTTTGCGGCTGTATATGCAGTGGCAGCGGGTTCCGTTTTCCAACCCCGTCGGCGGTCTGATTTTTGCGTTGACGGACTGGCTCATCCTGCCGTTGCGCCGCATGATTGCGCCTGTGGGTCGTTGGGACGTCTCCAGCCTGGTGGCAGCGGTTTTGCTTCAGCTGATGCAGTATGTCTTGTTGGCGCTGATGCTTGGCCTCGGTGCTGCATGGGTTTGGGTGCCCTGGATGGCATTTTTTGGGCTGATGCGTGTAGCCGTTTCTGGTTTGATTGGTTTGCTGATTGTCTATGCCGTTTTGTCGTGGGTGCAACAGGGGCGGTCACCCTTGGCGGACGTGATTGCGCGGCTGTGTGAGCCGGTTTTGCGGCCATTTCGCCGGGTCATTCCCTTGGTGGGGGGCATCGATCTTTCACCGTTGGCGGCGCTGGTTTTGCTACAAGTGGTGATGATCGTATTGGGCCATTTGCAGACTGGTGTGATGCAGTAAGAGATAGATTTTTGATACAAAAATAGCTGCTAGCGCTTTATTTATAAGCGCTAGCAGCTATTGAATTTATAGCGAATGGTGCGATGGCCCAGAGGCCTGGGTAGCGAGGTGCTAATTAAGGGGTCACCGCATCCGCAGGCAATCGCTGCAGCATGGCCAGGCTGCTGGCCACGGTGTTGCGCAGCTCGCGGCGGTCGCAGATGAAATCCACGGCGCCCTTGGTCTGCAGGAATTCGGCACGCTGGAAGCCTTCGGGCAACGTCACGCGCACGGTGGACTCAATCACGCGGGGGCCGGCAAATCCAATCAGTGCTTTGGGCTCGGCAATCACGATGTCGCCCACGAAGGCAAAGCCGGCGCTCACGCCACCCATGGTGGGGTCGGTGAGTACGCTGACATAGGGCAGGCCTTTTTTCGCGAGTCGGGTGAGAGACGCATTGGTTTTTGCCATTTGCATGAGTGAGAGCAGACCCTCCTGCATGCGTGCGCCGCCGGTGGCAGTGAAACAGATGAACGGCACCTTTTGTTCGATGGCGGTTTCCACGCCGCGCACAAAGCGCTCTCCCACCACGGAGCCCATCGATCCGCCCATGAAGTCGAACTCAAAGCAGGCCACGACCACATTCACGCTTTTGACGGCGCCGCCCATGACGATGAGCGCATCGGTCTCACCCGTGTTTTCCAGAGCTTCTTTCAAACGCTCTGGATACTTGCGGCTGTCTTTGAACTTGAGGGCATCGACGGGCAACACCTCTTGTCCGATTTCATAACGTCCCTCGGCATCCAGAAACGTGTTGAGGCGTGCACGCGCACCGATGCGGTGGTGGTGGCTGCACTTGGGGCAAACGTTCTGGTTTTGCTCCAGGTCTGCCTTGTAGAGCACCGTTTCGCAGCTTGGGCACTTGACCCAGAGTCCCTCTGGCACTTGGCGGCGCTCGGTGGGATCGGTTTGCTGGATCTTGGAGGGCAGTAGTTTTTCGAGCCAGGACATGGTGTTTTCCTCTTCAGTGGCAAGACCTGCTTGAGAAGCCAATTTGGGCTGGGCGGCAGATCTGGAGTGAATTGAGGGCGCGCACCGGTGGGCGCGCGCCGGGCAGCATTATGCGTCGAGCGCCTTGCGGACCCCGCGAAGGAAGTCCACAGTCAGGGGCACCACCTTGGCATGCTCTTGGTCTTCAATCAGCTGGATGATTCGGCTACCTATGACCACGGCATCAGCCACTTTGCCGATGGCCTGGGCTGTGGCTGCGTCGCGGATGCCGAAGCCCACCCCCACAGGGATGTTCACATGCTTGCGGATGCGAGGCAGCATTTGCTCGACCGCCGCTGTATCGAGTGCGCCAGACCCCGTGACTCCCTTGAGCGAGACGTAGTACACATAGCCGCTGGCCACGCGCGCCACCTGCTCCATGCGCTCGTCCGTGCTCGTCGGCGCGAGCAGAAAGATGAGGTCCATGCCGTGTTCACGCAGGCTGGCGGCAAAGGCCTCACATTCCTCGGGCGGGTAGTCCACGATCAGGACGCCATCGACGCCCGCAGTTGCTGCATCACGCACAAAAGCGCCTGCTCCGTGTTTCTGGTCATATCGCTCCACGGGGTTGGCGTATCCCATCAACACCACGGGCGTCGTTACGTTGCGTTTGCGAAATTCACGCACGTGGTCGAGCACCTGCACCATGCCGATTCCCAGGCCCAGGGCTTTTTCTCCGGCCTTCTGGATGACAGGGCCGTCGGCCATGGGGTCGGAAAAGGGCACCCCCAGTTCGATCACATCGGCGCCCGCCTCCACCATGCCGTGCATGAGGGCGGGGGTAATGTCTGCGAATGGGAAGCCTGCTGTGACGTACGGAATCAGGGCCTTGCGGCCTTGCGCCTTCAGTTGTTCAAAAGTGGATTGGATGCGGCTCATGATTTTGAGTCTCCGGCAGCGCCCTTGACGGACAGGCCGCGCATGGAGGGGCGGTCGTAAAAATCTTCGCCAGACAGGTCAGCCACGGTGCCGATGTCCTTGTCCCCGCGGCCAGAGAGGTTGACGAGAATGGACTGGTCTGGGCGCATGGTCTTGGCCAGCTTCATGGCGTAAGCCACAGCGTGGCTCGATTCGAGCGCAGGGATGATGCCTTCGGTGCGGCACAGGTAGTGAAAGGCCTCCAGCGCTTCTTTGTCGGTGATGCCAACATATTCGGCACGGCCAATCTCCTGCAACCAGGCGTGTTCTGGTCCCACGCCAGGGTAGTCCAAGCCTGCGCTGATGCTGTGTGTTTCGGTGATCTGGCCGTTGTCGTCCTGCAAGATGAAGGTGCGGTTGCCATGCAGAACGCCGGCGCTGCCTTTTTGCAGCGAGGCCGAGTGCTTGCCCGATTCCAGCCCTTCCCCGGCCGCCTCCACGCCAATCAGGCGGGTTTTCTCAAACGGAATGTAGGGGTGGAAGATGCCCATGGCATTGCTGCCGCCACCCACGCAGGCGATCACCGCATCGGGCTGCTGCGCGGGCAGCTTTTGCTCGGCCAGCATGGGGGGCATTTGTTCGATGGACTCCTTGCCGATCACGCTCTGAAAGTCGCGCACCATCATGGGGTAGGGGTGCGGGCCTGCCACGGTTCCGATGATGTAGAACGTGTTGTCCACATTGGCAACCCAGTCGCGCATCGCCTCGTTCAAGGCATCTTTGAGGGTTTTGCTGCCTGACTCCACGGGCACTACCGTGGCGCCCAAAAGCTTCATGCGGTACACGTTGGGGCTTTGGCGCTTGACGTCTTCGCTGCCCATGTACACCACGCACTCCAGCCCGTAGCGGGCACAGATGGTGGCCGTGGCCACGCCATGCTGGCCCGCGCCGGTTTCGGCAATTACGCGGGGCTTGCCCATGCGCTTTGCGAGCATGGCCTGGCCGATCACGTTATTGATCTTGTGGGCACCGGTGTGGTTCAGGTCTTCGCGCTTGAGGTAAATCTGTGCGCCGCCCATTTCGCGGCTGGTGTGGGCTGCGTGGTAAACGGGCGAGGGGCGGCCCACAAAGTGCTTGAGTTCGTAATGGAATTCGGCCAGGAATGCGGGATCGTGTT
>RCMZ01000387.1_pt1 | contig 24934 bp, 27 predicted proteins | sample 2041141 | NCBI WGS metagenome assembly RCMZ01 (sample SAMN09708263, study PRJNA481090) | Wastewater metagenome, whole genome shotgun sequencing project. | biome: sewage; isolation source: Davis station wastewater (DW) | place: Antarctica: Davis Station | collected 2010-03-01
TTTGATCGTTTTTGATTGATTTACCGCTTTCAAAATCGGCGGTGGCTGGAGTCAGTCAGAAATACATGACTACTTCAGACCATCCCTAGAGCTTTAATGAGTGCTTCTGGAGTCATGTGGATATGTTGATGCTGGGATGAGGGATGAGTCACTCTTCTCGCATCGAGAAAAACTCGACCGATTTTAGTAAAATCAAGCATTGGATTTCTATTGAAGCATTTATGAAACTACTCAATACCTATGAAGATCGTGATGAGGCTGAGGACGCAGAGCGTCGCTTGGTTGGCGGTAAGCGTCTTGCCAGCGAGCGAGACGCCACAGTCGTAATCTATAATCTTTTTGGCTGTCCTAGCTGGGGAAATTTTCATCGACTCGGAATGTATCGGCTCGTTGAGTTGCAAGAATTACTCAGGCGTCGTGACGTTTGGGGGGCGGCTGATCGAGACAAGCACCAAGAAATTTTGTCAACGTTGGCTTCTGTGGCAAAAAACTACGGCATTAGCGTACCTCTGCACTGGTTTTAAATTTGCTAATGCTTTGCGGCTGTTTTTATACGGCTTGCGAGTAAAAAATCAAATTAGCTTGGATATTTCATTGATCATTGCTGTGCTTGCGACTGCTATATCGCCTGTAATATCCAACTTGTAATGATAGAATTTTGCGCCTGTCGCGATTTCGCCTATATATTCTAGGCCTGCATCGCCGTTCGTTGCGGGGGAAATCCAGATGCCTATAGGTGCACCGCTCGCGACCACATGACTTATTACTTGGTATCGATCAGCTTCATCGATTTTGGGTTTGTATTTGACTTCGCCTAGTGCAATTGTTTTCTTGTCTTTTCGAAATATTAGGTCTGGTTTTATAGGGAAGCTTTTATTATCGAGAAAGAGAGGGTTTTTATGTTTTGTGATGTTGCCATCCAGTACCGAGATTTTAGATGGAATCAAGGCTTGTCGAATATAGTTTCGGACGTAGCTTTCAAATATAATATCCATCGAAAATAAAAAAGATGGCATCGTACTGCCAGAAGAGACGTAAGAAAATCCAACTTTTGTAAATCCTAACAAAACAGAATAAACCGTTAGCGCTCCGTGGTAACCATCTCTTAGCCAGGCTGGAAGAGTAGCAGATAGCTCTTGATCTCCTGGTTTCATCTGTCGCGGCGAGGCCATATGTAGGGCGTTTAGCGCCTCCATAAGTAAGCTTCGATCATTCTTCCATTTAGTTGAAGTCGGCATAACCCTTAGGAACGCTAGGCAGGCCGATTTCAATAAGCCATTGGGGTGCAAGTCTGTCGAGAATGTGAAAACATCTGAAGCGGTGTTAATTTCATCCCCTCTTGATAGGAAACTTGCCATTGTGTGGCCGAAATTAACTTTGGGTTTGTAATGGCCGCGGTGCGGAGTTTGGGAGTAGCCGCGGGCTACTCCCAAAGTAAGGATCTCTTTCAAGTAGTGACAGAAACCTTTTGCTAATAACTGATGAGGGGCTGACGAGTTAGAGGATTCATACGCCCTTAAAATGGGAAGAATTCGCTCGTATTTTTCATCTGCAACTGCAAGCATGGCCCACAAATTCGTAAGCGGGAACTTGGGTGTTAGATGAAGAACCACATCTTTGGTAAGAGGTAAATAGCCAATCACCCCTAGAGCTCTTAGTTCCACACCGTTTTCAACATCCCGCAAATCAACGGCAGAAAGTGCTCTTGTTTCCGGGAGAAGTAGAGACTGACCTTGAATGTCATAAAGCTCAGATCGTGGAAATATACGTTTTTCACGTTCGTGTAACTCTATGACAATGCGCGGCACATGAAGTGGTGGAACTGACAAAATTAAGCCTCACCATCTTCAGGGAAATCGCCAGTGGCTCCTTCATCGTCCCTGGTCTTCAAAAGCAGTTCAATTGCATCAGCTACTGCGTTGAATTGTGATGTGTCATGAATAAAAGCACGCCTTAGCGGTAGGCGTATACGCCCACCCCAGACGGCTACTAAATCATCTATTGTTCTGACTTTAAGGAAATTTGAATGACCGAAACCGTTCGGAAATGCGTTGTTTAGTATGTTGAAAGCCTGAACCGTTCGATTAATGATTGCGCCCTCAACTCCTGCCTCTTGAAGGTGCAGTTTTAATGCGGCCTCATTGGGTTCTACTTCAATAACCCAGAAACGGCGTAGCAAAGCATCATCAAGATCTGTAACCGAGCGGTCGTATGGGTTGGCAGTGCAGATTAAAATCAGATTCTTGGGTAATAGAGCTTTATCTCCCGAGAAGGGAAGTGTGAACTCAATATTTCGGTAATCAATTTCAAGGTATGTTAAAACTTCGCCAAAAATTCTGGCGACATCGCCTCTGTTTAATTCGTCGATTACCGCGACGTATTTTTGTTCTGGATCCTTAGCTGCGTCTTGTGCGAATTTTAGAAATAGCCTTGGGGCTAGGTCGTATCTAATGCCTTTATCATCGCTCGTTTTTGCAGGTCGAAATCCTTCGATAAAGTCATCGTAGCCAATTGCTGGATGAAACTGCATGAAAAGTGTTTGGTTTTCGTTGCTATTTGTAAGCTTGTTAGCTAGCTGCCGAGCATACCGGGTCTTGCCTGTGCCCGGAGGACCAGTTAGAAGAAAGGCTAAGCTTTCCTCTGCCTGAATAGCTGACCAGACGGTGGCAAAAATAGGTTCGTCAGTGCTGATTTCAACAGTTTGATTGTTCGGCGTATCCTCATTTTCACTCTGTGAGGAGCTAGTAAGAAATGCTACCAATTTTGGAGCTAATGCATTGAGGATATCTTGGTTCGACGGGCGTTCTGTTAGAGCTGTTGGCCACGAAACTTGCGGCGTACTGATACGGAAGCGGCCTCGATAAGCCGCATTGAACTCTTCGAGCTCCAAATCATTTTTAAGCAAGAAATGAAATAGTTCATTCCATGTTGAAATTTCATCTGGAAAGCCACGAAACGCAAACAGCCATACCAGAAAATATTCGAAGCGGAAACTTTCAGGGATCATTTCTTCAAATTTATTCTGAAAGGTATCCGTTAGTACGGTTAAGTTTTTCTCGCCGCCAATATAGCCTTTTAATCGCATCTCTCGGTATCCGCGAGATGAGAAAAGATTTCCCCACATTTTTGTATCTTGCTGGATTATGTAATCTTCCGCAAATTCACCTCTGTCCCAGGTTACTCCCTGTAACCTGGGGCGAAGTAAACTATTACCTTTTTTCAATCGAGGTAAAGATAGCAGGTCGCCATGGAAATAACGGTCAAGGAACTGATCAGTTCCTCGTTTTTTTGACATGTCTACGAGTTCATCCTTGCCCACATCATTTGCTGCGAATACGAATGCCGGTAGCAGCCAGTTTGCACTATAGTGCTGTAGGTGTTCGATCGCTGTCTTAATCGTAGAAATGTCAAAGTATTTCACAGGTTACTCCGTTTTAGGTTTTCCTGGTTTTCGGAAATTCTTTTTATTTCCTTCCCATAAATCCCATGCCGCAGATGGTTGTTTGATCCGCTGTGTTAGTTTTTCCCATGTGATATTTTGGTGGCGGTCTGCTTCTAAAGCTGACTGAATATAGTCAACATAGTCAGGGCTCATATCAATGCCTACTACATTTCGATCATTCAATATTGCAGTGAAAATTGATGTGCCGCTCCCTACGAATGGGTCGAGTACATGCCCGCCGGGTGGACTGCCAACTTCAATACATCTTCTGACCAGCTCAGCTGGGAATGCAGCGTTGTGCTTCGCCCTGCGGCTTCGCTCAATGGGAATATTCCACACGTCCTCTTCTACCAATTTCGATCTATCAAAGCTATAGAAGCGACTTTTTGTAAACATAAACACATGTTCATATTGTCGATGCGGTCGATCCCTTGCGGTCGGCTCAACAAACGCGTTGCATCGATTCCAGATGATAGAGCTTCGTAGCGTCCAGCCGCGCTCTTGCATAGCGAATGCCACCTTCCATGGTATCCCTATCATACTTTTCTTGGGTATATCCCAGCCGCTCGCGTCAACCGGACGCATCTTTGTCCGGAAGAAATTTCTAGAAGAACATTTAGGGTCGCTACCGTGAGGCTGTCCGTTGCCTGAATAGTACGTATCTCCGATGTTGAGAAAGAACATGCCTTCAGGGTGAAGGGTTCTTTTAACCTCATCAAAAACTTCCATTAATTTATTTATATAAACATCGACGGACTCTTCGTGACCCAGTTGCCCATCGTATCCATAGTCTCTCACCCAAAAGTATGGTGGTGATGTAACTGCAACGTTGAAAGTGTCACTTGGTAGTGTTTTTAGCGCTGAAGCGGAGTCTCCGTGGATCAATCCGGCAACGTGATGGCTGTTTGTTACGTAGCTTGAATATCCGAGCGTTGATGAGGCGGCAGAATCAGGGGAGATAGAGACTTTTGGTGTTTCAATGATTTTTGAAGATGAGTCCATTACGACCTCTAAGATTAAGTATAAATATTACTCCGAGCCGTAACTGATTTTTAAAGCACGGGTGTACCAGCAGAACGAAGACTTATTTTTCCGCCTCGTGAACCCCGTGAACTTCTTCTTTCAGCTTGCTGAAAAGATTTTTTTGGCCATGGTAGTGCTTGTCCGTATAGGCGCGCATGAAATCCCTAAGGACGTCTGATGCGCCTAAATTTTGTGATCGACACGCTTCCAGGAAATCTTCACGTAGTTCCCTTTCCAGCCTAATTCGCAATCCGCAGTTTTTGAGTGTCATGCCGACAGGATATCATTTGGATACACATATGTGTATCCAAGGCTGGATCGCTATGACTGGAGTGGTGCAGCTTCGGAGGAGCGTGTTAGATCAGAGGGCAAGCGCGTTGGGGCTGAGGACAAAAGGTCTCTATCCAGTGGTCATCTCGAATGCATTCGAGCCGCGCTCGTTGGGTAGGCAATTGAGATCACACGCTATGTCGCAGTGTCTTTTGTGAGATTGTTCCAGATGGGTGTGCTAAGCACTTTAAAAAAGCGATTCAGGATCCAGCACGCCAGGAGCACCGTGACCAGCAGAGGTGGAAAGCGCAGTATCAGCACGATGCTGAAGACCAATGCACCGGTTGCAGCCAGCGCGCCGATGAATACGAACAAGCACAGCAAAAATCGCAGTAGTGTCATGTCGAGTCTCCGAAAGCCTGCCGGTCGCCAGGCAGGCGATTGGTCAGTGGGTTTGATTGGCAAGCACTTCCAGCTTGCCGGCCAGTGAGCTGGAGATTGGTTGTTGCGCTTCGCTTTGAGCGTTGGCGGATACCAGGTCCGGGTTAGAAAAGAACTCTTCAATGACCGCCCCGCTGTCTTCCTCGCTGTCTTCAAAAGCTCCGTTGCTAAAGCCACGTCGCGCCGCCTCATCCAGGGCTACCTGATCGAATCCAGCTCCTTGCCGTTGTGCATCAAGATCACCGGCAGCTTGCAGCGCCTCGGCCATGTCTATGCCGCTGCGCACGGTCAGGTCGACATAGAAAATTGGCGTGCCATGGCTCTGCCGGGTTGATTTGCCACGCAGACGTAACTCCAGCGGCAGACACGCCAGGCGGTTGCCTGAGATGGCCTGGAAGTATTGCAGCCGAGCCGCCAGTGTGCGGATGCTGTTGAAGCCGGTGGTGCGAAACACAAAGCTACCCAGCGGATCGTCATCACCGATCAGCACATTCAGCCGACCGTAGGGCTTGCAGGCGCCGCCTTTGGCCAGCGGGCAGGCATCCGGCGATGGGCATGGAAGCGACTGCATGCCGTCTTGGGTGACTCGCTTGCAGGTTTCACCATTACCGACGCACAGCGGCCTGCCAGACTGCCGGTCAAACAGCGTGTAGTCGGCGCGAAAGTTCAGCTCCGGTTCGTTGAACAGCAGGCGCACCGGGATACTGCGCAGCTTGTCCTCCTGGCTTTTGCGCAGTTCGTCATTGAGTGGGTGCAGTAGCCAACCGTCCCGCCCTTGTACCTGTGAAGTAATGGTGAACTGATCATCTTTTTCCGGCAGGCGCTTGCCGTTTTTCTCGATGACCTTACCTATTGAGATTCTGCCCAACACGGGCGGAGTTATTACCAAACCTTTTAGCATTTTGATTCTCCTGAAAACGAAAAAAGGCCAGCCACGCAGAACGAACTGCATGGACTGGCCAAGGGGAGGAATGGTTGAAGTTGGTGAGAATCAGCCGACCAGAAAGCGCCGTGCACCAGGTTTCAGCAGCGGGTACTTAGCCTGCAGGTGGGGCTTTTCCTTGAGCAGTTGCGGCACGTCGAGACCGATGCTGTCCTTGGCTTTGCGCCAACTGATAAAACCGTTGCTGAACTCCGCTCGGGTCGCTTCACCCATGGCTTGCTGCAGCAACTGCTTGAGCTGGGCTTCGCGCGTTTCCTTCTCGCTGATGTACTGGCGCACGGCTTTGAGCTCCAGGTAGGCCGCTGCCAAGCCGGCACGCGCACTGAAGTCGACGGTCTGGCCGTTGTCCTCCGGGTATAGAGCACGTAGCGCCATTTCAGCCGAAGCAGAACCATCGGCTGGCGGTGGGGTGTCGGTTTCAACGTACTGCCAGAACTTGCGTTCCAGCTCGATCAGGCGAGCAATCATCTGGTCGTCACGCTCAATGCGATGAATCTCCAACGTCTGGCCACCGAGCAGCACCGCTACATCTGCAGCCTGCTTGCCGGTGACGGCCAACTGGTGCATCACCTGCAACTGCACGTACTCCGGCACACCTTCTTTCCAGAGACGTGCCCCGTTGATGCCGGCCGTTTTGCATTCGAGGATCTGCACGTCGTCAGCGCCGATCACCTCGCGGTCGATGTTGGCGAGCATCCAGGGCAACTCTGGATTCGGGTGCTGCAACACAGCGTTGATGCGCCGTACGCGTTTGCTGGTGCGCTTGCTGTAATGCCAAGCAACGATCGGCTCCAGCACATTGCCCCAGTACATAGGGCTTTCCTCATCGTGCGGGTCGGCCTTTGGCAGCGTGGTGTCGCGACCGGTTTTCTCCAGCCACAACTCCAGCTGCGATTTGTACGGATTCAGGCCCACCGCAGCACCAGCATCCGAGCTGCCGATACCCTGTTTACGTACCGCCAGCCAATCTTCACGGGGTAATTCCTTGGTACTGATCAAGCGCAGAGCAGGGCGTTGCTTGCTGGTGCTGTTGTTCAATGTCGTAGCTTTCATGTTGATTACCTGCGGACATGAAAACGCCCGCTCAGCACGAGGCTGACCGGGCGTTATGGGGTTGGAAGAACGTGATTGGCGGTACGCCGTCAGTGTTAGGCCGTTGTTACAGGGTCCAACTGAGCGCTTCTAGGGTCGACATGGCAGCGTCCTGCCGGGCATACAAAAAACGCCCGATCAGAAAACTGATCAGGCGTTGGATGTGCTTGCATGGGGGCTGCGGTTTAGTGGGTTTGCAACAGGCAGACTTCCTTCGTGGCGTTAACAAAGCGCTCAAAGCCCTTTGGTGGGGCGCCAGTCTTATCCCATTTGCTCAGCTCATCGGGACTGTACTGAATTTCGAGCTTTTCGAAGGCGCAGGAACAGTACGCCTCACTGGAGCCGCTACCCACACAGCCGGCAAGAAACTGTCCTTTGAACTTTGATTTTTCATCCGAGCAGCCTGCTACGACCAACAGGCTGAGTGACAGGGCGAGAGCCACTGAGGTTTTCATGTTGTCTCCTCAGCGCAGCACTAGGCTGCTGCCCAAGCTGATGCCGATCACCAGCCCGATAACCTGCGGGCCAAGCATCCAGAACAGTTTGATCCCGATCAGGCTGAACATGCCGCCAGAGGTGTAGACCGCATCAGGATGAGCGAACTTACGGATCGCATCACCGAGTAACGCACCAGCAAAACCCAGCACTGAGCCGGCGAGTACGGCGAGGCATTTCATAAAGAAACCCGCACCCAGCACCATCGCCGAGTGGTTGAAAGAAACCATGACAATCGCCCCGACCACGGCCGCGATTGCCCAGCCGATCAGGGCAGGGTTTATAGGGGCGCTGTCGGTGTCTTCAGCGTGTTCGTGTTGTTGCTCCATTGTTGTCTCCTTCCTGTTGTTTTGCCTTACCAGGTCGACCGGCAAGCGTTGTCTTTGTGGTTGAGTGGCCGCAGCACTTGCTTGAGGTTTTTGGTGGGTAGATTCACGGTCTTACCGCCTGCACTGAGTTGCAGGTTGTTGGCCTTGAGTAAGGCCTCCCAGAACGAGGGGAAGTTTTCGTTGCAGACGTTGCAGTCGGTATAAAACGGGTTGCTGTACAGCTCGCCGTCGACGATGACATCGAAGCCACCGCTATCGCTTGTTGAGGCGTATGCCTTGCCCGCAATGGTGGCGTAGGCCGAGAGGCTTTCGCTCTCGTCGCTGGGGCAGGAGATATTCAGGTCGTTGCCATTGCCGTCATCGACCATGTTTTCGGTAACGCCCTGAGTAAACCCGGACGTCCACTCATAAGTCCCTGCCAGTGAAGTGCCGGCAACTGTGCAGCCGAGAATGGCGGTTAGAAGAAGTGCTTTATTCATACGTTGCTTCCTGCGGTTAAGTGAATGGCGTGCGGATTTAGCCTAGAAAGTCGATGCAAGACCTTTAGGGTTGATGTTCAACTCCCTGAGTCCTTCATGTCAATGAGGCGATGCCCAACCATTCCAGTTGGATTGGAGGGCGTATGCCGAAAAGTGAATCGAGAGATCTGGCGAAGGTGGTGGGGCAAGCTATTGCCAGGCAGCGCAATCGCAGCGGGCTGACTCAAGAAACGGTCGCCGTACAGTTGGGGATCGGCATGGAGGCGGTCTCTCGCATTGAGCGAGGCATCGTAGTGCCGACTATTGCGCGCCTGCTTGAACTTGCGACTGTGTTTGAGTGTGACGTTGCTGATTTGCTGACAGAGTCCAGCACTCGGCCAACGGATCAGGCCAGTCATATCGGCGCTCTGCTCGCTGAGCTGGAACACGCGGATCGGCAGCTGGTCTTGGAGCTGGTCGAGCGTCTCGTTGAACGCCTGAAACAAGCCTGAATACATACACAACAGCCTGACTTCCCACTGCGGGAGGTCAGGCTATTGGTGTTTGATTCAAGCCACTAACTGCAGGGCTGCATCCAAGGCTTTCTGCTTGATCACCGCCCCCTGACCGAACCATGCGGAATCCAGGCGGTACTCGTTACTGCGGGCGCGACGCTCATGGTCAACGTATTCGGTCACGGCATTGAGTAAGCCCCACGCCGTACCGTTAGCAGACTCCAGTCCCGCACCTTTGCCTTTCCCTTCGTACAGTTCCTGCACCTTACGCAAGGCCCGCTCGTTGGGCAGTTCCTTCGGTAGTGCCCCCGTGGGGTGGACGTCGCACAGCACCTTCATGAAGAACCCCATGGATTCGTGCCACTGAACTTTGCGCTCAGCCAGGGTGCGCATTTGATGCATGAACGTGTCCCACTGAGACACTGCAATGCCCAGTTGCTTCTTTACGCTCTGCGCGTCGAAGCGGGTGTTGTGCGGCACCTTGATCGCACGACTGGCACCGTTTACGGCGATGGTCAGCGTGTTGTTGCAGACCACTCGCACCGTGGTAGGTGTAGCGGTGGTAGCCAGGGTGCCGTCGCAGGAGGTGGCCAGCAGCAGATAGCCATTGACCTGGTCATTGCCTTTCAGTGCAGCCGACTGACCGGTACGCGCTAATGCCCAGAACTTCTTTCCACCCTTGAGCACGCCGGCAGTTTCCAGCTCGTAGCCGGAGACCTCGGTGAGATCCCGGTAAAATTCCAAGACCTCCCGAGGTTGTACGATTTGATAGCGGCTTGAAACCACCGACAGAGCGGCTTTGGTGTCTGAGCGGTACAGCACCTTTTGCTCAGGGAACGAGTGAATAGAGCCCAGATGACCAATCGCATCCGCCTTGAAGTGCACCGGGCTTTCCTGAATCTGCCAGTCCATGCCGGCCTCGCGCTGCCAAACGTCGATGGGTTGTTTTTGCGTGAGCTGATTGCCCAGGCCATGCCACGGAGTGGCGCCAGCGTAGGCCATGGTTTCGACGAGATGTGCCATGAGGTGATTCCTTTAAATGTGGCGCACAGCAACGCCGCTGAAGGATCAGCAGGCCTGGTGCGCAGAGCGTTAGGGGAGGGGGTTAAACAGAAATGGTGGTCGCAGCGCCAACAGCACAGCTAGGCAGTAGCGTTTGGGTCGAAGTAAAAACCACAGCTCAAACAGAGGCAGTCCACGTGACTGAACCAGTATTTCTCAATGGAATGGCTGAGCGCAGTGCCCGTCACGTCACCGGTTGCAGCGCCAGCTAGACCGGCACGAATCACCGCCAGCAACTGGCCCAAGATACGCCCGTACGGATCTGATGTTGGCGTAGGTTGATCGGCAGCAGCTGAGGTAGTCGCACCCTGAATGGCGCCACTAATAATGCTGACCAGCACGGCCATGGTTGTGGCTGCATCCTTGTGGATGACCGCCGTTGAGTCGCAAACAATGCACTGAATAGACATTGGCAAAACTCCAGATGCGGCATAGACAGGCACCGATGTGCCTTTGCCGAAAGGGGTTTAAACGGGAAGGTTGAAACGGTGGTTGCAGATCAGGCAGAGATTGTTGGCCAGCACATGCCGGTCAAGTCTTTCTCCAAGTTGAGCACCCAAACTGCAGCCACCGGCACCGCCGATAAGGCCGCCAATAATGGCACCGGAGACCGTGCCGAGAGTGATGCCAAGGGGGCCAGCAATAGCGCCGACAGCAGCACCAAATTGACCGCCCGCTAAAGCAGCATTGGCACCACGAGCAGCACCACCCACTGCGCCAATTGCAGCAGTGATTTTCATGGCTCGATGAAACGAGGCGATTTTGGGGGAGTTACAGCGGGGACACTGCAATGACATGGTTATGGCTCCGTGGTTGGGATGTCATAGCGGTGATGTAGGGCTGAAAATTTATTGGATGGAATTTAGCGTTTTTTTGATTACCGCCGATCTGTGGCGGCATAACGCCACGTTTTATTTATTGCTGAGATATCTAGCCGGTAATTTTTAATTATGTGTGGCTAGCTATGAGTGAGTATTTATCCAGTCCCAGTGGCAGCTGCTTGTACAAAACGTAAGGAAACACTCTCAAAATTTTCTTGGTAGTAAGCATTGGTCAAGTCGCAGTCGTTAAAAGCTGTCGAGGTTGCGTTGGCCGAATGAGTCGCTGCCGATTGCTTGAAAAGTTACCGGCTGTAGCGACGTCATTGATTGGTGTTGTTGCTCGTCGCTAGCGGTGAGCGGCACATTACCAATCAAGTAGCGTTGCGGCATGTTTGGTAACCATTATCCCCGAGCTAACCCCGCGCTCGAAACCTGCGAGCTGATCGGAGGCGCGCAAGGCTTCTAAGCAGCGGTTTGACTCGCTAGCGGTGGAGAGTATCCGCGCTTTGATCGGAAATCCCCGAAGGGAAAGTTAGTTCGCAGCCAAAAAGTTAGTACGCAAATCTAGTATTTTCGGGGCTTTGGCGGCTGTATTGGCTCGGCACGATAGCCCGCTTGGGGTTTGTGTTCGCCCTAAGGCGCTGGCTTGTAGTCGGGCAAGTGCCGCTAAAAATTTACGGCCGTGCAGGGCGATTGATACTAAAAATCGCCTAGGTTTTTGTTGGTGGCCCGAGCAGTGCGAAGATGGAGTTAGACACAAAATCAGCGGCTGCTAAGCAGACGCCTTCTTCTCTGATCCAGTTTGAATAGACTTGCGGCTCATTCAGCAAATTAGGCAATTCTATTATGCAAAACGAACCGATCAAGCAAACGCGACTAATTCGCCTGCCCGTTGTACAAGAACGCACAGGGCTTCGCCGCGCAACGGTGTACGACCGAATGAACCCTCGGTCTCCACGATACGACGATACATTTCCTCGTCAGGTAAAAATTGGTCTCTCGGCGGTGGCATGGCCGGAAGATGAAATCGATAGTTGGATTCAGAACCAAATTGACATTTCTCGGGCGACCCAGAGCTTATCTAAATAGTTAACCTTAACTTGACACCTGCTGTCGGTGCTTGTGGGGCCGTGAAGTACGTGCTGTATTATTTATTTGGGCGTTGCCGGTGGGAGGTTTGTATGTTTTGAATATTGTTATTTATATTTATTAAGTGTTTATCTGTTAAGTGTTAGGTGGCTGTCATGTATAGGCCAGTGTTACTTGCAGGCTGATGTGGTGGTGACTCGTTAGCTAAAAATAAAACCAAGATGGAATGGTATCAATTTCTAGATATCGTAGGCGTTGATGTCTTAATGAAAAGTTTATCAGTGGGTGGGTAATGGAATATAGCGATGAGTTGTTTGAGCAAGTATCCTTGGATCAGTATGTTGTTGATACTCTGGATGGAGATGTGCATGTAACCGTTGCGAGTGAAGAGTCATGTGTTGCTGATATGGCATTAGTGATCAAGATGGTGATAAGCATTGCTAGTGGTGAGCAGTTCACCACTGAAGGATTTAAGCGTGGCTGCCTGCGATTGAATAAAGTAGGACGGAGTTATTTGAATGCGTTAGGCATTGATACTAAGAGTTTGATTAAGGTTTTTAAATGCAACAAGCTGAGTCAGTATGTGCATGTTTTTGACAAGGCTCGCTCAGCAATGCATAAGAAATTTTATTTGCCGAGTGTTGATGTGGCTTGTCTTTCGGTTTTAGAACAGTTGGAGGTGGTTTCTTTTGTTGTCGAGTTTATTAGTAAGGCAGCAACGAATCCTGTTTTTAAGCGAGAAATGAAAAACTATGAGCGTGCGATAAAGAAAAATGAAGCCGGGCTCAATGATTTTGTAGATGCGCTTTTTGAGAAGTATTCGCGATTGCTTGTGTTGCGTTTGGATGTCGGCTATTCGTTGCCCTATCTCCAGGCGCAACGAGGCACGATGAGTTCTGAGCGTGTAAAAAACGACCTTGCTAGCTTTCTTCGAGCAGTAAAGCGAGGTTGGCTGAAGGACTCCCTGTGCGGCTATATCTGGAAGTTAGAGTTTGGTCCTACTAAACAGTATCACTATCACATGATGATATTTCTTGATGGCTCGAAGCATCAAGAAGATATTGTTCTTGGAGAAGGATTGGGTGAGGTTTGGAAAAATAAAATTACAGGCGGCGATGGCAGCTACTTTAACTGTAATCGGGATAAGAAAAAGTATGAGCGTTGTGGTGTCGGTATGATTAGTTGGGATGATGGTCAGGCTGTCAGTAATGTTAAGTATGCTGGGAGTTATCTCGTAAAGCTTGACTTGTTAGTTAAGCCTAATTTGCCAGGTAACGAGCGAACATTCGGGAAGTCCAGCTTCCCTAAACTTAAGAGTTCTGCCGGTCGACCTCGGCGTCGTAGTGCTATCTAGGTCTGGTTTTAAGAGTCGCTGTAATAGCCTGATGTATAGTCGTCACGCTTTCGCCCCCTTTGCTCATCCATTTAAGGATTCTGTCATGCAGCGCTGATGCTTGGAGGTTTAGATTGAAATCGAGGTCAGGGTTGGGAATATATATAGTCCCATTTTTTTTACTGACATTTTTATTGGGTATATAAAAATTAGCTATGATTAATTTTTCTATGGCGGTCGCAGCAGCTTTTTTAGTTGTCCATCCACTCGGTGGGCGTTCGGAATAAAGCAATTCGGTTACTTTGTCTTGTATCACCTTGCTCCCAGCATGAGCCGCATTCGCTGCTATTGTTGCTATTTCTGCTCTAATAGGATCTTCCATGTAGGCTGTCGTAGCGCCTCTTTCGGATTCGGCGCGCTCTACTAGCCTTCCAGCACAGAAGCCCATGAGTGAGAGTGTAGAGAATGCTTGAGCTATCAGTCCTTCCGAGTAAAACTTCTCTGCTCTGCTCTTGGCTACAAAGTAAAGCACCATGCAGTAAGGAAATAGATATCGTATATCTCCGCAGTTGTCAGCTATTGCTTTTTCATATTGGGTGAGCTTCTTCTTTGTGTATTTCCCTGCCTCTATGCGCTGAATTACACTTTCCTTTAATGGGAGTGCTTTTTTCCCGTATAGGGTTTTTAGTGCATGGTCCAGCTGGTCGTCTGCAAGCGCAATAGCATTTTCAAACTCAAGTGAACTGAAGGTCCATTGCGCGCCAAAGCTTTCTAGCTCTTTTGGGACAAGAATGGTTTTCATTTTTTTGATCTTCCGAATGGCGCAGGATCTATTTCGAACCTTTGCTTGGTGGTTTTTATGCTGCCACAGTTACGAAGTTAGCCCAGTCTTTCATCAGAATACGCCGCTTGTCTAAAAAGTCAGAGCGAGAGTATGCACCTTCGGTTTGGTCTCTTTCATCATGAGCTAATGCCATTTCACAGACTTCACGTGGATGATTTGTGCACTCGCTAGCCCAGTCCCTGAATGAGGAACGAAAACCGTGTCGAGTGATATCAGCATGCTCTATATCGTGTAATAGGGTACGAATGCTATTTGCATGCATGACCCCGCTCTTACCTTGCCCTGGGAATAGAAAGGGGCTGCCATCAATCCGCGGTATGTCTTGTAGAAGTTTCAGCACCTGATCTGCAAGCGGAACCACAAAAGCGAGCCGCATCTTCATGCGCTCACCTGGAAGTGACCAGTTTCTTGCTTTTAAGTCAAACTCATCCCAGCGCGCAAATCTGACCATGTGGGCGCGAGCGCCGGTAAAAATGAGCAATTGGGCGGCCAGAGATGCCGGCGTTTTGTTTTCTTTGAGTTTAGCTATGAGGGTCGGCACGTCTTGCCAGGGCATGGCCGCAAAATGTATGCGTTTTCTGGCTTTCTTCTTTTCTGCCCGACTCAACAGGTTGTCGAGATGCCCGCGCCATCTTGCAGGATTTTCACCTGTCCTTAGCCCTCGTGCCTTAGCTGCGTCCAGGACCTGTTCAAGCTGGCCCCTGACCTCGTCGGCGGTCCGCGTCTTACTGGTCCAAATCGGCTGCAGTACCTTGAGGACGTGCTCCGTTGTGATTTCGTCTGCGGGTAACTTGCCAATTACGTTGAATGCATATAGCTCCAGCTTTCGCAGCCAGCCTTTCCGCCACTTATCCGACCAGGTACTGCCATGTGCCTGGTGATATTCGGTGGCTAATGATTCAAATGTGATCTGGCGCGCTTGAGCGGCCCTTCTAGCTTCCTGTTGGGCTTTACGCTCTTCATCACGAGCGGCGAGGGGGTCGATACCTGAGGCGAGTAGTGCGCGCTTGGTGCTGGCTTCGAGGCGGGCTTGCTTGAGGCTGACATCAGGGTAGCTGCCTAAGCCCATTTCACGCCTGCGTCCATCCAGCTGAAAACGCAGTATCCAAGACTTTCTGTTGCTGCCTCTTACGACGAGGCGTAGGCCGTCTCCGTCTTCATGGGTGCCTGGCTCAGAAAGGTTCTCGACCTGCTTGGGGTTTAGTTTGCCCAAGGGGGCCTCCGCATACGTTGTCTATCATCGCGTCCCCCCACTTGTCCCCCCACTTGATTGTCGGATGGGGTTAGGGTGGATTGGTTCTGTTTGGACTGATGATAGGCTGAAGGCCTTGTATTATCTAGGTGTTGCTGCGAGGTCTTGGGTTTGATTGGAAAGTGTTAGGCAATAAAAAAGCCGGCTTGTGGCCGGCTCTTAGGGGGAGGGTTTGGCTTATTTTTGGTAAGCCGCAACCGCCTTTAAAATCTCGGCACGGGCCGCGTCAGCGTTACCCCAGCCTTCAACCTTGACCCATTTGCCTTTTTCGAGGTCTTTGTAGTTCTCGAAGAAGTGCTTGATCTGTTCCAGCAACAGGGCTGGCAGGTCGGTGTATTCCTTGACGTCGTTGTACAGCTGCGACAGTTTTTCGTGCGGTACGGCCAACAGCTTGGCGTCGCCGCCGGCTTCGTCGGTCATGTGCAGTACGCCGACCGGACGGGCGCGGATGACCGAGCCTGGAGCAACCGGGTACGGGGTCACTACCAGCACGTCGAGGGCATCGCCATCGTCAGCCAGGGTGTTGGGGATGTAGCCGTAGTTGGCTGGATAGAACATCGGCGTGGCCATGAAACGGTCAACGAACAGGCAGTCGCTGTCCTTGTCGATTTCATATTTGATCGGCGCGTGGTTGGCCGGGATCTCGATGGCGACGTAGATGTCGTTCGGCACGTCTTTGCCGGCTGGAATCTTGCTGTAGCTCATAGGGTGACTCCCAAGGATGGGCCAAAAAAGTGGCGCGATTATAGGCATATTCGCGCGCCGTTGCTATGCCGAGAACCTACGCCATTGGTCGTGTATGTAGCACATGGCGGTGACCGCTCAGTCGCTGCAGGCGGGCCAGTGGATCCTGGCGGTAGAAGGCGTGCAGCTGCTCGTAAACCTGTGGGTAGGCAGCCGCCAGCAGGTCGGGGGCGCTGAAAAAATATTCGCTGCACACGGCAAAGAACTCGGCGGGATTCTCGCCGGCGTAGGCATCAATGGGCGGTTCGCGGTGCGGATGCTGGTCGAGTTGCTGGTTGAGGTGGTCGTAGGCGCTCTGCATGACGTGGGCCCAGTCGCTCTGGCGCATGTCGCGGTGCAGGGGCGGCAGGCCATTGGCGTCGCCGTTGAGCATGTCCAGTTTGTGCGCCAGCTCGTGGATCACTAGGTTGTAGCCATCCCACTGGCCGCTCTGCTGCACACCGGGCCAGGCCAGAATCACCGGGCCTTGCAGCCAGGCTTCGCCGCTGTGCTCGGCGTCCCACTCGTGCACCACGCCGCTGGCGTCGCGGTGTTGCTGGGGGCTGCGAAAATCGTCGGGGTAGAGCACCAGTTCGTGAAAGCCCTGGTACCAGTCGAGGTCGGCCAGGTGCAGCAGCGGCAGTTCGGCGAGGGCTGCCAGGCACAGGCGGTCGTGATCGCTGAGGCTGACGCCGGGCAGGGCGCTGAGGTGTTTGGCGTGCAGAAACAGCACGGCGCGCTGGCGCAGGCGCTGGTCTTCGACGGCATCCAGGCCGTCGAGGATCGGTAGTTGCGCATGGACTGCAGCCCAGGCGCTATCGGCAACCGGGTGGCGAGCCAGCAGGCGGCGCTGGCGCCAGGCCTTGAACGACCACACGGGGCGCGGCTAGTCAGTCATCCAGTTCGAGGGTGTAGTTCTTGAACTTGCTGTCTTCGCGAAAGCCAATCGACTCGTAGACCTTCTGCGCCACTTCGTTGTGGATGCTGGTGGACACGCGCAGGCGCACGGCGTTGGTTTCCTTGGCCAGCTTTTTGGCTTGCTGGATCAGGCGGTCGGCGACCAGCTGGCGACGGGCGTCTTCGGCCACAAAGATATCGTTGAGAATCCACACACGCTTGAGCGACAGCGAGGAAAAGCTCGGGTACAGCTGGCAGAAGCCCATGAGCTTGTCTTCGTCATCAGCCAAGGCCAGGTAGATCACCGACTCTTTGCGGGTCAGGCGCTTCTCCAGAAAGCTGCGCGAGGTTTCCGGGTAGGGCATGGCGTCATAGAACTCACGGTATTTCACAAACAGCGGAGTCAGCAGGTCCAGGTGCTCCGGTGTGGCTTGGACTATGCGCATGGTGAGCCTCTTTTCAGTGGAGTAGGGCTAAAGGCATATGCAGGCGCTATGCCACAAACGTTTCTGATGCTGCCGAATCTAGGTAGAAAGCGCAATCCAAGCAAGCGTTTGATTTGTAGGCTTTATGCAACGTTATGTAGCCGGCGCGCTGCTGGCAGCCGCTGTGCAGACCATAGCCTAGGCGCTGCTCGGCTAACCGTCGCGCTGGTCGCCCTGCGGCGCCTGCGGTAACCTGCCGGCCTGTTTCCGCGGGCCGTGTCGACCTCTGTTGAGGGCGCATTCATGGCCGCTTTTGAGGTCAAGCATGCACATCCATATTCTCGGTATCTGTGGCACCTTCATGGGCTCGCTGGCGGTGCTGGCCAAGGAGTTGGGCCACCGGGTGACCGGCTCCGACGCCAACGTCTATCCGCCCATGAGCACCCAGCTGCAGGCTCAGGGCATTGAACTGACCCAGGGTTACGACGCGGCCCAGTTGACGCCGGCCCCGGACCTGGTGGTGATCGGTAATGCCCTGTCGCGGGGCAATCCGGCGGTGGAATATGTACTGAATCAGGGCCTGCCCTATGTCTCCGGCCCGCAGTGGCTGGCCGACCATGTGCTGCAGGGCCGCTGGGTACTGGCGGTGGCCGGCACCCACGGCAAGACCACCACCAGCAGCATGCTGGCCTGGGTGCTGGAGCATGCCGGCATGAGTCCGGGCTTTCTGATTGGTGGCGTGCCGCAGAATTTCGGCATTTCCGCGCGTCTGGGCGGTACGCCATTCTTTGTGGTTGAGGCCGATGAGTACGACAGCGCCTTCTTCGACAAGCGCAGCAAGTTCGTTCACTACCGCCCGCGCACCGCGATTCTGAATAACCTGGAGTTCGACCACGCGGATATCTTCCCAGATCTCGCGGCCATCGAGCGGCAATTCCATCACTTGGTGCGGACCATTCCCGGTGACGGCCTGATCATTCATCCGCAGGGCGAGGCCGCCTTGCAGCGGGTGATTGGGATGGGTTGCTGGACGGAGGTAGCAACCACCGGCGACGGCGGCCAGTGGCAGGCGCGTCTGCTGCATGACGACGGTTCGCGCTTCGAAGTGCGCTTCGACGGCGTGGCTCAAGGTGTGGTTGAGTGGGAACTGACCGGCCAGCACAACGTTGCCAACGCCCTGGTTTGCCTGGCGGCGGCGCGCCATGTCGGCGTGGTGCCGGAGCTGGGCATCGCTGCCCTGAGCGCCTTTATGAACGTCAAACGGCGGATGGAGAAAGTCGCTGAGGTCCGTGGCGTGACCATCTATGACGACTTCGCTCACCACCCGACAGCCATCGCCACCACCCTCGACGGCTTGCGCAAACGCATCGGGGGTGCGCGCTTGATTGCCATCGTCGAGCCACGCTCCAACTCGATGAAGCTCGGCGCCCACCGCGACGGCTTGCCTGAGTCGGTGGTGCAGGCCGATCACGTGTTCTGGTACGCACCAGCCAACCTCGGCTGGGACCTGGCCGCGACGGTGGCCAGCAGTACGGTGCCGACCACGGTGTGTGACTCGCTGGAACAGATCATCGCCGCCGTGACCGCCTTGGCCGCGCCGGGTACGCAGATTGTGGTGATGAGCAACGGCGGCTTCGGCGGCCTGCACAGTAAGCTGGCCGAGGCGTTAGCCAAATAGAGGATGGAAATTCGCGCTCAAAGCGTCGTGAGCGCAGGTTAAGCCAGGCGAAAGCCTGCGAGAAAGCGGAGTTTACAGCTGTAAATGAGCATTTCGAGTAGGCTTTCAACGCAGCATAAGCAAGCGCAACAGCTTTGAGAGTGAATTTATGAGTAGCCCAGATCGCGTCACACTGGCCATGACCGGTGCCTCGGGCGCCCAGTACGGCCTGCGCCTGCTGGACTGCCTGGTGCGTGAAGAGCGGGAGGTGCACTTCCTGATTTCCAAGGCGGCGCAGTTGGTGCTGGCCACCGAAACCGATGTCACCCTGCCGCCCAAGCCCCAGGCCATGCAGCAGTTTCTCAGCGAATACACCGGCGCCAGCGCCGGGCAGATCCGCGTGTATGACAAGGAAGACTGGATGGCCCCGGCGGCCTCCGGCTCCGGTGCGCCCACCGCCATGGTGGTGGTGCCGTGCTCGACCGGTACCCTGTCGGCGATTGCCACGGGGGCCTGCAATAACCTTATTGAGCGTGCTGCTGATGTGGCGATCAAAGAGCGTCGGCAACTGATTCTGGTGCCGCGCGAGGCGCCGTTTTCCAGCATTCATCTGGAGAACATGCTCAAGCTGTCGAACCTTGGCGTGACCATCCTGCCGGCCTCGCCAGGCTTTTATCACCAGCCACAGAGCATCGACGACCTGATCGACTTCGTCGTCGCGCGTATCCTCAATTGCCTGAATATTCCCCAGGACATGCTGCCGCGCTGGGGCGAACAGCACCGTGGTAGCCGTGATGAATAAGCCCCTGGCGCTGCTGTTGGTGGCCAGCCTGCTGCTGTCCGGCTGCGCCAGCGTGCGCACTGCCGACGCGGCCAAGCAGGGCGCGCCGTTGATCTACTCCGGTACCCGCCTGGACTGGTACAGCCTGCATGGTGGCTGCTGTCCAATGGATCGCTTCGGCGCCGAAGCGCCTAAGCATGCCTGGCTGGATTTACCCTTCAGCATGCTGCTGGACACGTTGTTTCTGCCCTTCACCGTGGCCGCCGAGCTGGGCGTTAATCTCGGCGTGCAGGGCGGCTTCTAAGCGCTGGCGGGGCACCGGTTACTGCTGCAAGCCCAGCACCGTCAGCCAGCTTTCGCTCAGGCTGTAGCGACCATTTTCATCGCGGGCCACGCGGCCCATGGCCACTTGCGGGTCGTGGGTGAAGACGATGCGGCCGTTGCGCGCCAGCAGGCTGTCGAGCAGGCATTCCTTTTCTTCTATCAGGCCTTCGGGAAAGCGGTCGTAGCCCATGGTGATCGGCAGGTGCACCCAGGGTGCGCCGGGGATCAGGTCGCCGGCAAACAGCACCGGGCCGTCGGCCATGCTCACTTCCGGAAGCATTTGCCCAGGGCTGTGGCCATCGCTCCAGTGCAGGTGCCAGCCGGCGCCGAGCAGCGGGGTGCTGGTGCATTCGTCCAGCAGGTGCAGGCGGCCGCTGGTCTGCAGCAGCTCCAGCAACTCGGGAATAAACGACGCGCGGTCACGCGGGTGCGGGCGGCTGGCGCGCTGCCAGTGGCGCTTGCCGGTGATGAACTGGGCCTTGGGGAACAGCAGGCGCGGCGGTTGGTCGGCCTCCCAGGCGGCGAGCAGGCCACCGGCGTGGTCGAAGTGCAGGTGGGTGAGCACCACGATGTCGATGTCGGCATCGCTCAGGCCCAGCTTGGCCAGGTTGTCGAGCAGCACGTGGCGGTCTTCCTGCACGCCGAAGCGTTGTTTTAGCTCGGGGCTGAAGAAGGCGCCGATGCCGGTCTCAATCAGAATATTACGCCCCGGTTCCTGCACCAGCAGGGCGCGGCAGCCGAGGTCGATGCGGTTGTCGGCGTCAGGTTGTACCCAGCGCTGCCACAGGACCTTGGGGGCGTTGCCGAACATGGCGCCGCCGTCGAGCTTCTGGGTGTTGCCATTAAGGGTGGTGAGGGTGCGCATGACGGTGTCCTGTAAGGGCGGGCAGCACAGTGGACGCCAGCCCGGAATAAAAAAGCACGACGCCCCGCGGGAGGCGCCGTGCCAACGCTCAATGGTTTAGCCGATTAGTGGTTGGAGGCCGCAGCGGCGCCCAGGCCGGTTTGTGCACGCACGAACTGGTCGTCGAAGGCGGCGCGCTCTTTGGCCGCGCGTGGGCTGCGGTCGAGCTTGGAGACCACGACGATGACCAGGAAGGCCAGTGGCATGGAGAACAGCGCCGGGTGGTCGTAGGGGAAGATCGCCTGGGCATTGCCCAGCACGGTGACCCATACCGCCGGCGACAGGACGACCAGCAGCATGGCGCTGACCAGCCCGGTAAGGCCGCCGAACAGGGCGCCCTTGGTGGTCAGGTCCTTCCAGTACATGGCCATGATCAGCACCGGGAAGTTGGTCGAGGCGGCCACGCCGAAGGTCAGGCCGACGAGGAAGGCCACGTTCATCTTCTCGAACAAAATACCCAGGCAGATGGCGATGATACCCAGGCCGACGGTGGCCATGCGGGTGACGCGCATCTCGTCCTTCTCGCTGGCGTGACCTTTTTTCAGCACAGTGGCGTACAGGTCATGGGAGATCGCCGAGGCACCGGCCAGAGCGAGGCCCGAGACCACCGCGAGGATGGTGGCGAAGGCCACGGCCGAGAGGAAGCCGAGGAACAGATTGCCGCCCACGGCCTTGGCCAGGTGCATGGCGACCATGTTGCCGCCGCCGATCAGAGCACCGCTGGTGTCGCCACCGACGAAGAACTGCGGGTCTTTGCCGACGATGACGATGGCGGCAAAGCCCAGCACCATCACCACCAGGAAGAAGAAGCCGATAAAACCGGTGGCGTAGAACACCGACTTACGCGCTTCCTTGGCATTCGGCACGGTGAAGAAGCGCATCAGGATGTGCGGCAGACCGGCGATACCGAAGACCAGGCCGAGGGACATCGAGGCAGCGTTGATCGGGTCGGCGAGCATGCTGCCTGGGCCCATGATCTTGTCGCCGATGGCGTGGGCATCCACCGCCTGGGCGGCGAGGGTTTCGAAGCTGAAGCCGAACTCGGCCATGGTCAGGCCCGCCAGGGTGGTGCCACCGGCCAGCAACAGCACGGCCTTGATGATTTGCACCCAGGTGGTGGCGATCATGCCGCCGAAGATCACATACACCAGCATCAGGGCGCCGACCACCATCACCGCGGTGGAGTAGTCGAGGCCGAACAGCAGCTTGATCAGCTGGCCGGCGCCGACCATCTGCACCACCAGGTAGCAGCACACCACGGTCAGCGAACCGAAGGCGGCGAAGGTGCGGATCTGCGTCTGGTCGAGGCGGTAGGAGACGATATCGGCGAAGGTGAAACGGCCGAGGTTGCGCAGGCGTTCGGCCATCATAAAGGTGATCAGCGGCCAGCCGACGAAGAACGCCACGGTGTAGACGAAACCGTCATAGCCCTTGGCAAACACCAGGCTGGACAAGCCCAGCAGGGTGGCGGCGGACATGTAGTCGCCGGCAATCGCCAGGCCGTTCTGGAAGCCACTGATGCCGCCACCGGCGGTGTAAAAGTCAGCGGTGGATTTGGTCTGTCGCGCGGCCCACCAGGTGATGGCCAGGGTGCCGAGAACGAAGACGAAGAACATGCCGATGGCATGCAGGTTGAGCGGCTGTTTTTCCGCCGTCAGCAGCGGTGCAGCGAAGGCAGCCATGGGCGCCAGGCACAGGGCGGCGAGGCTCAGGGGGAGAGTGCGGCGCATTATTTCAGCTCCTCCAGCAGTTGCGCGCTGAGCGCGTCGAACTCGGTATTGGCAGTGCGTACGTACCAGCCGGTAAGCAGCCAGGACACCACGATGATGGACGCGGCCACCGGGATGCCGACCGAGAGCATGCCGCCCTGGCTCAGCGGGGCGTGCAGCCACTGCGGGGCAAACGCCACCACCAGCATGAAGCTGTAATAGGTACCCAGCACCGCGGCACTCAGCGACCAGGACAGCCGCGAGCGGCGGCGCACCAGTTGCTGGAATTTGGGATTGCTGCGAATGCGATCGCAGCTCTGGGCGTGGGACGGCGCAGTTAAGCTCATGCGGATTTCCTGGTTTTTGTTGTGGAGGTAGCGGCTCGCCCACCAAACGCGGGGCGCAGCGTGGCCTGGCGCGCAAGAGATGCGCACCAGGAACATGCTGAAAGTGCTGTGGTTGTGCGCTTAGAGCGCCTTGGCCATGTCGCGCAGAACGAACTTCTGGATCTTGCCGGTGCTGGTTTTCGGCAACTGGGTGAACACCACCGTGCGCGGCACCTTGAAGCCGGCCAGGTGGTCGCGGCAGAAGTTGATGATTTCGGCCTCGCTGACGCTCTGGTGGTCGGCCTTGAGGGTGATAAAGGCGCAGGGGGTTTCGCCCCATTTCTCATCCGGACGTGCTACCACGGCAGCTTCCAGTACCCCGTGGTGGCGATAGAGCACGCCTTCCAGTTCGATGGTGGAGATGTTCTCGCCGCCGGAAATGATGATGTCCTTTAGGCGGTCGCGGATTTCCACGTAGCCGTCCGGGTGACACACAGCCAGGTCGCCGGTATGGAACCAGTCGCCCTCGAAGGCTTCGGCGGTGGCGGTGGGGTTTTTCAAGTAGCCCTTCATCACCGTGTTGCCGCGCATAAAGATCTCGCCGATGGTTTCCCCGTCGCGTGGTACCGGCTCGAGGGTTTTCGGGTCGCCAACCATCACAGCTTCCAAGGTTGGGTAGCGCACGCCCTGGCGGGCCTTGATCACCGCGCGCTCTTCCAGCGGCAGGGCGTCCCACTCGGCGTGCCAGGCACACAGGGTGACCGGGCCGTAGACCTCGGTAAGGCCATAGACGTGGGTGACGTGGATGCCCATTTCCTCGACCGCGCCGATCACCTTGGCGGGTGGCGCCGCGCCAGCGACCATGGCCTTGACCGGGTGGTCGATGGCGGCCTTGGCCGAGTCCGGCATGTTGACCAGGGCGTTGAGCACGATGGGGGCGCCGCACAGGTGGGTGACCTGCTCATCGCGGATCAGGTTGAGGATCTTTTGCGGGTCGACGCGCCGCAGGAACACATGCACGCCGGCCAGGGCCGTGATGGTCCAGGGGTAGCACCAGCCGTTGCAGTGGAACATCGGCAGGGTCCACAGGTACACCGGGTGGTTGCCCATGGCCCAGGTCATCTGGTTGCCCAGTGAGTTCAGGTAGGCGCCGCGGTGGTGATAGACCACGCCCTTGGGGTTGCCGGTGGTGCCGGAGGTGTAGTTGAGACTGATGGCGTCCCACTCGTCCGTCGGCCACTGCCAGGCAAACTCGGGGTCGCCTTCGGCCAGCAGGGCTTCGTAGTCGAGGTCGCTGACCGCCTGGCCTTCGCCGTATTCCGGGTCATTGACGTCGATCACCAGCGGCGGGTGGTCGAGCATGCCGACGGCGGCGTGGATCACGTCGAAGAACTCACGGTCGGCAATCAGCGCCTTGGCTTCGCCGTGCTGCAGCATAAAGGCGATGGCTTCGGCATCCAGGCGCACGTTCAGCGGGTTGAGCACCGCGCCAATCATCGGTACGCCAAAGTGCGCTTCGAGCATTTCCGGAATGTTCGGCAGCATCACCGCCACCGTGTCGCCCTTTTTGATCCCGCGGCCAGCCAGGGCCGAGGCCAGGCGCCGGCAGCGGGCATAGGTGGTGGCCCAGTTGCGGCGGATGGCGCCATGCACCACGGCCGGGTACTGCGGATAGACCGCGGCCGTGCGTTCGATAAAGCTCAGCGGGCTGAGGGCAATGTGGTTGACGGCAGCGGGGCTGAGACCTTGATCGTAGATCGACATGGCAGATGACACCTT
>RCMZ01000388.1_pt1 | contig 24868 bp, 25 predicted proteins | sample 2041141 | NCBI WGS metagenome assembly RCMZ01 (sample SAMN09708263, study PRJNA481090) | Wastewater metagenome, whole genome shotgun sequencing project. | biome: sewage; isolation source: Davis station wastewater (DW) | place: Antarctica: Davis Station | collected 2010-03-01
CGGTTCGGCGGTGCGTGGTCATGGTCGTGCTCTTCTTTTTAGTGGGCTCGTGGTCATGGCACGCCGTCTGGTGGTCCAGTCGGGCGGGGTATGATTGCGTTGGTGTTTCAGGCTTGGCGGCTGTGGCTGCCTTGCAGGCGGATTTTTTCTTTGCGTTCGATCTGCACGATCTGGCCGTTGTGGACGGTAATTTCTACCGAACCAAAACGCAGGTTGCGCAGCGCGCTGTGGATTTCATTCAGGATGCTGGCTGCATCGCTACCCTCGACTGGTTGAATAGTTGCGCTCATTAGTCTGCTCCTTGCGGTTGCTGCGCTGCGTTTTTGCGGCATGGGACAGATAGTAGTCAGGCTTTGTTATTTCCAAAAATACTATTTAGTAATTTTAATATAACCAAAAAAATATTTTTCAGGTTGAGCAGCCCTGCCGAAACAGCAAGGCCAAGAGTCTCTATTCGTTTGCTCGTTTGCTCGTTTGCTGGTTTTTTGATTGGCGATATGCACAGATAAAAAAACCGCGCAGACCATTAATGGCAGCGCGGTTTGGTTTTGCTGTCGAGCTTAGGGTGCTGGGTTGGGCTGCTCGCGGTGGATCGCTTCGATGCCTTGCAGCACGGCATCGGGTAGCTGCAGATCGACACTGGCGATATTGCTATCGAGCTGCTGCAGTGTGGTGGCGCCGATGATGTTGCTGGTCACAAAGTCGCGGCTGGTCACATAGGCCAGGGCCATCTGTGCCGGGTCCAGACCATGCTCGTGCGCCAGTTGGACGTAAGCGCTGGCAGCGCGGCGCGCCTGTGGATTGCTGTAACGCTGGAAGCGTTCAAACAAGGTCAGGCGACCGTCGGCAGGCTGTGCGCCATTTTCGTATTTGCCCGCCAGTAGGCCGAAGGCCAGCGGCGAGTAAGCGAGTAGACCGACCTGTTCGCGCATGGCCATTTCCGCCAAGCCCACCTCAAAACTGCGGTTGAGTAGGTTGTACGGGTTCTGGATCGACACTACCCGAGGCCAGCCATGTTTGTCCGCTAGATGCAGGAAGCGATGCACGCCCCAAGGCGTTTCGTTGGACAGGCCGATGTGGCGGATCTTGCCGCTGGCGACCAATTCAGCCAACACTTCAAGGGTTTCTTCAATCGGGGTGAAATGCGCGTCGGCGTTATGCTCATAGCCCAGTTGGCCGAAGTAATTGGTGTGTCGATCTGGCCAGTGCAGCTGGTAAAGGTCGATGTAGTCGGTCTGCAAGCGTTGCAGGCTGCCGTCTAGGGCAGCCACGAGGCCGGCGCGATCGAAGTGGCAGTGCCCACCGCGAATATGGGTCATGCTGTTGCCAGGAGCAGTTGCCTTGCTGGCAATAATCCAATCGCTGCGCCCGCCAAAGCGCTGCAAGTAATTACCGATGATGCGCTCGGTAGCCCCGGTAGTTTCTGCCTTGGGCGGTACCGGGTACATCTCGGCGGTGTCGATAAAGTTGATGCCGGCCGCTTGGGCGCGGCGGATCTGCTCAAAGCCTTGGGCTTCGGTGTTTTGTTCGCCCCAGGTCATGCTACCAAGCGCTAGGGCGCTGACGTGCAGAGGGCTGGTGCCAAGCGGACGATAAAGCATGCGGAACTCCAGAGTAGGGCGCGTGTGGTAGGGGTAAGCGGTGCGTATCTGGCAGTTGGGCGATTTAGCCAGGCGCCGGGTAGTTGAGCCTGTCAGCAGCGCGCAGGCCTGCGCCATTACTGCGGCTGCAGGCGCTGCGCGGGGCTAGTTACTCGGTCTCGAAGCGACTCAAACGGCGGCGCAACTGACTATTTTCAGTGCGCAGTTGCTCCAGTTCATTGAGCAACTGCAACGCCAGGGCAATTCCGGCCCATTCGATTTGCAGTTCGTTGTGCAGGCGCAGGGCGTGCTTGACGATAGCCAGCGCGTTGGCATCGAACAGCCATTGCTCCGGTGTGGCGCCGTTGGGCTCGACGATGCCGTGGTCGATAATCTCCAGCAGCAGCGCTTGGGGCAGTTCGGCGCACTGGCAGAACTCGTGAATATCCAGTTGCAGGATCAGACTGCTCATCATCACTTACTCCATTCGGCACGCGGATCAAAGGCAGCCTGTTCGGCCAGCTGCGCCCAGAGCGCACGGGTTTTTTCGTCTGCCTGCGCCGGGATGACAATTTTAAACAGCGCATACAGATCGCCACGTTCGCCCTGTTTGTTGACCAGCCCCTTGCCCTTGATCCGCAGTCGCTGCCCGCTTTGGCTATTGGCTGGGACACTCAGGTTGATCTTGCCGTCGAGAGTTGGCAGCGTCACCTTGCAGCCCAGCGCAGCTTCCCAAGGCGCCAGCGGCACAGTGAGGATCAGGTTGTGCGCCTCAACGTCGAACAGCGGATGCGGTACCAGGCGAATAATCAGGTACAGATCGCCGTTTGCCGCACCGCCTAGCCCAGGTGCACCCTGGCCTTTGAGGCGAATGCGCTCACCGTCAGTCACGCCGGCAGGAATCTTCACATTCAGCGTCTTGCTGATAGGTGCAAGAGGCCGGCCGTCGGCGCTGTACTGTGGCAACTGAAAGGCGACTTTCTTGGCCTCATCCGCCAGGGTTTCTTCCAGCAGAATCGGCAGTTCCATTTCCACGTCTTGTCCTCGGCGGGCGGTGCTGCGGCCTCGGCCTTGGGCGCGCCCATTGGCGCCAAACAGCGAATCAAAAAAATCGGAGTAGTCGCCGCCCATATCATCGGCAAAGCCGCGATTGCCACGCGGCTGCCAGCCTGGAGGTGGCTCGAAAGGCCGGCCATGCTGGGCGTTTTGGCGTAGTTCGTCGTACTCGGCGCGTTTTTCCGCGCTTTTCAGCACTTCGTAGGCCTCGGCGACTTCTTTGAACTGATTTTCGGCGTCTTTTTCTTTGCTGACGTCCGGATGGTATTTACGCGCGAGCTTGCGGTAGGCGGTCTTGACCGCCTTGTCATCGGCGCCGGGCTCAAGCCCGAGTACCTTGTAGTAATCCTTGAAGTCCATCACACCTCCTTGGGGCATCGATCAATATTGGTCAGTGCGCCAGTCAGCGCAGGCTATAGGGTGAATATTTTCTACCGACTGATATGGGCGCTTTGGCGGTCTTTTGCAAGGCGCTAGGTCGCTTAGTTGCGGCTGAGATAACTAGAATTTCGGCGTTCTGGGTGTGCCGGCTAAGCGCGTTAGCGCACCGACAGTGAGTTGTGGGTGGTTAGGGCTAAATAGGGATATCTGATCTTTTGGTAACAGACGGTAGTTCTCGTAAACCGCCTGTAGCGGCCGCCAGTGCACGGTCAAAAGCGGCCCTTGGCCTGCAGGCAAATCAGGTGCGGTTTAGTTCGTGTAACCAATTTGTTCACATGGGCTCTTAACCTGACTAATGTGAAACCTATTAGAACCCCTCAGAAGAAACACTTAATGATCAACGTCGAACAGCTGGCCTTAGTTCTGGAGGCCTTGCCGGACCCGGCTTTTATTCTGTCCCGCAGTGGCAAATATGTTGCGGTGTTCGGTGGCCGTGATGCTCGTTATTACCACGACGGTACAGGGCTCGTGGGTCTCTATATTTCAGACTTGATCAAGTCGGAAAAAGCAGACTGGTTCCTTGAGCGGATTGGCAGGGCGTTGGCGTCACGAGAGCTACTGGTCGAAGAATACGAACTGAGCAATAAGGACGTGAAAGGTTTACCCGATGACGGGCCCGAGGAACCCATTTGGTTTGAGGGGCGCATCCAAGCGCTGACCTTTTTAGTTGACGATGAGGCTGTGGTGCTGTGGGTTGCGAGTAATATTTCCGCGCGCCACAACTTGGAAGTGAGGTTGCGGGAGCTGAGTGACACCGATCAGCTTACGGGTCTTTTCAATCGCAGGAAGCTGGAGCACGACCTTGCGCTTCATTTTGAGTCGTTTGTACGGTATTGCGTGCCGACTTCAATTTTGATGTTTGATTTGGATAACCTCAAAAAAATCAACGACACCCAAGGGCATCACGTCGGGGATGAGATGATTGTGGCCGTGGCTGAAATTTGTCGCTCTGAGCTGCGAAAAACCGACACAGCTTGCCGCTTTGGCGGTGATGAGTTTGTGGTTGCTCTGCCCAATACAGAACGAGAGCATGCGGTGCAGTTTGCTCAGCGCTTACATCAACGCTTCAGGCTAGAGATGGGTCGGTTTTCGGTGGGTGGTATCACTGTCACCGCGAGTATCGGTGTCACAACCATGGTGCCCGAAGACCTCTCCTTCGCAGACACGTTAAAACGTGGCGATCGTGCTTTGTATGAGGCCAAAGGCTTGGGCAAAGACAGGGTCGTTTCGGCCTAAAAAGTTTGTAATCCGCGCGGTTGCTTGGATGAATAGCGGTGGGAAATAGCGCCTCGTTCGACGAATTTGCAGCAGCCAGCTGCGCTGCGTAATTGTGGCTGTCGCCGCTAGCGATGGTGCGCTTGAAGATGGTCAGGTTTGAGGGGCGCAGGCTTTAACTTTAAATGAGTTTCGGGTTGTGCCAGCCACCAGCGCCTGTGATGAACTGCTCAGCGGCGGCTGGGCCCCATGAGCCGGGTGCATAAACTTGCACCGCCGGTGGCGCGCTCAACACCGGCTCGACCACTGCCCATGCGGTCTCGATGGCGTCTTCACGCGCAAACAGTGCACCGTCACCATTGATTGCGTCGGTCAGCAGGCGCTCGTAGGGCGACTGCTCGCCGGGCTCTTCGTCGAGCAGGGTGAATTCGCTCATGTCGCCAACGAACTCCTTGCCCGCGCGTTTCACCCGTGCAGTCAGTGCGATGGTCGAGTGCGGTGACAGATGAAAGCGCAAGGTGTTGGCGGTGTCGGCCATTGCTGCGTCGCCGAACAGGTTTTGTGGGGGGGGCTTCAGACGTACCACCACTTCGCAGGCGGTGAGCGGTAGACATTTGCCTGAGCGCAGGTACCAAGGCACATCAGCCCAGCGCCATGAGTCGATATGCACCCGTAGGGCGCAGAACGTTTCGACATCGGAATCGGGCGCGACGTGCGGCTCTTCGCGGTAGCCTTGGTACTGTCCGCGCAAAATGTCGTCTGCGCCGAGCGGGCGCATGGCGGCAAATACATCGGCTTTATGCCGGTGCACGGCTTCGTAGTCGCGGCTTGCTGGCGGCTCCATCGCCAGCAGCGCGACGATCTGGAATAAATGGTTCTGCATCACATCGCGCAGGCAGCCTGCGCTCTCGTAGAACGCACCGCGGCCTTCGATGCCGAACTGCTCGGCCAGCGTGATCTGCACACTGTCGATGTGGTTGCGATTCCAAATCGGTTCGAGAAAGGCGTTGGCAAAGCGGAAATACAGGATATTCATGATCGCTTCTTTGCCTAAGAAGTGATCAATGCGAAAGATCGCGCTCTCGCAAAAAGCCTCCAACGCGATCCGGTTAAGTTCGCGTGCCGAGGCTAGATCACGGCCGAACGGTTTTTCCACGATCAGTCGGCCGCCTTCAGCCAGCCCGGCGACCTTGATGCCGTTGATAACGGTGGGGAACAGGGCCGGAGGAATGGCCAGGTAAAACGCTGGGTGGCGCGCGCCGCGCAGCTCAAGTCGCAGCGCCGCGAAAGTGCTTGCGTCGGTGTAGTCGCCGCTGACGTATTGCAGTGCCGCCAAGAGGCGCTCCAGCGCAGCTGAGTCAATTTCGCCGCCTAACTGCTGGATGCTTTCATGCACCCGTGTACGCAGTTGCTCGACATTCCATTTTGACGAGGCCACGCCAATTACTGGTCCCTTGAGTGCGTTTCGGTCTCGTTGGCACATGGCGTAGAGTGCCGGGAAAATCTTTTTATACGCCAGGTCGCCAGTGGCGCCAAACAGGACCAGAGCGTCGGCAGAGTGTGCGGGTGCAGCGCTGGCGGCGAGGGTCATTTCAGCTCTCCGATGTTGGGTCTTGAGCGGGTTTTTCGACATGCCCGCCGAATTCATGGCGCATGGCCGACTGCACGCGGTTGGCAAAATCAGCCTCGCCACGCGAGCTGAAACGCGCATACAGGGCCGCACTCAATACCGGCGTGGGCACGCCTTGATCGATAGCTGCCTGTACCGTCCAGCGGCCTTCGCCGGAGTCCGAAACTCGGCCTGCGTAGCCGGTCAGCGTAGGGTCGGCGGCAAGCGCCTCGGCTGTTAAGTCGAGCAGCCACGAACCGATCACGCTGCCGCGGCGCCAGACTTCAGCGATCTCGGGTAAGTTCATCTCGTATTGGTAGTGCGCCGGTTGTCGCAGCGGTGTTGTTTCGGCATCGACGACATGGTCGCGCAGGCCAACATTGGCGTTGTGCAGAATATTTAATCCTTCGGCATAGGCGGCCATCACGCCGTATTCGATACCGTTGTGCACCATTTTGACGAAGTGCCCGGCGCCATGTGGCCCGCAGTGCAGCCAGCCTTGCTCGGCACTGCTTTGCCCGGCTTGGCGGCCCGGTGTCGGCGCGGCGCTACCAGCACCAGGCGCCAGTGTGGCAAACACCGGTGCGAGGTGCTGCACCGATTCATTGGTGCCACCGATCATTAGGCAGTAGCCGCGCTCTAGGCCCGCCACGCCGCCGCTGGTACCGACGTCTAGGTAGGCGATATGCATTGCCGCCAAGGCCTCGGCGCGACGCAGATCGTCGTGGTAATGGGAGTTGCCGCCATCAATCACCATGTCGCCCGGTTGCAGCAGTGGTGTTAGCTGTTCGAGCAAATCATCAACCGCTGCCGCCGGCACCATCAGCCAGACCACGCGAGGAGGTTGTAACAACGCGACGAACTGCGCTAACGATGCGCCGCCTGTGGCGCCAAGCGCGACCATGCGCGCGATGCCTTCTGGGCCGTGGTCATGCACCACGCAGTCATGGCCGCCGCGCAGTAGGCGAGTCACCATGCTAGCGCCCATGCGGCCGAGGCCGATCATACCAATCTGCATGTGCATGCTCCTTTTCAATGGCTGTTTGATCGCACCGCGTGCCTAAATGGCATGGCGCGGCAGCTTTAGCGTTTGGGCGTCACGGCGGCTTAACTGTGCGGCGAGTAATCGTGATGCATAGGCCGTTACGGATGGGGTACCGCGTTGCCGATCTAGATGAGTCTATACCGCGTGGGTCGGCGCAGCCTTTACCACGTTACGCCTCAGATCAATTGCTACGGCTTGATCCAGCCATTGCACAGCGTTGATCTGTTGCGGCTCGATTAGCACGCTGTGGCTGATGCACCCGTTGCGGGTGTTGATGATGAGATGGATGGTTGGTTTTTTGGTTATAACTAATTAATTCTTTATTCTTTTAATGGTTTTTATCCTGTCGATATACTCCCCTGCATTGATGATTTAGGAGGGTATGCCATGTGCAGCCAAGCCATTCGCTATCTGATTTTGCCGGGCTGGCAGGGCTCACCTGCAGACCACTGGCAGAGTCATTGGCAAAACACCTTGCCGGCGGCAAGTCGAGTTGAGCAGCTCGATTGGCAGCAGCCCCAGCCGCGAGATTGGGTCGCCAGCCTTGATCAGCGATTGGCCGAGATCGGCACAGCGACCATTCTGATTGCCCATAGCTTGGGTTGCATCACTGTCGCTCGCTGGGCGGCGCAAGCCAGTGGTCATGCCTTGCAGCGTGTAAGAGGGGGCTTTGTTGGTGGCGCCGGCGGATGTTGAGCGTGATGGTTGCCCGCAGGCGTTGCGCAGTTTTGCGCCGATTGCGCGCCAGCCATTGCCGTTTCCGAGTCGCGTAGTGGGTTCGAGCAATGATCCAGCAGCGTCAGTGCCGCGGGTGCTTGAGCTGGCTGAGCAGTGGGGCAGTGAGGTTGCTATTGTGCAGGGGGCAGGGCACATCAACGCTAAATCGGGCTTTAGCCATTGGGAGCAGGGTTTCGCGCAGCTGTTTCGTCTGCAAAACCAGATCGAACAGCTAGATAAACGTCGCGCCTGAAGTAGCCGCCTGCTTGTGCTGGGGCGCAAAGTTTCTGGGCTGACGGCACTTGTGCGGTCGAGTGTGAGCGCAGAAGTTATTGCGCATTATCCAGTTGAGCACCTTGTGGGCTGTGCGCTTGGCAAAGAAAAGCCCGATGCATGCATCGGGCTTTTTTCGGCTAAGAACTTGTCCGAGTAGGGGTAAACCTCGCGCAGGACTTAAGGTCGCTAGCCCCTAGGGTTACAGCGTTGGATAGTCGAGGTAGCCCTGCGGGCCTTTGCCGTAGAAAGTTTCTGGATGCGGTGTATTCAACTCAGCATCCTGTTGCAGGCGCGCGGGTAGGTCTGGGTTGGCAATAAATGGGATGCCGAAAGCTACGGCATCAGCCTTACCGCTTTGCAGCCACTCATTAGCTTGGGCCTTGGTGAAGCGCTCGTTGGCGATAAAAATGCCACCAAAGGCTTGTTTTAGACTGGGCGACAGGCTGTCGTCGGCCTCTTGTTCACGGGCGCAGATAAAGGCAATGCCACGCTTGCCCAGCTCGCGAGCAACGTAGGTAAAGGTTTCTGCACGGTTGGCGTCGCCCATGTCATGGGAGTCGGCGCGCGGTGCCAGGTGCATGCCGACACGGCCAGCACCCCAGACTTCAATCGCCGCATCGGTCACTTCCAACAGCAGGCGCGCACGGTTTTCTAGACTGCCACCGTAGCAGTCAGTGCGTTGGTTGGTGCTGCTTTGCAGGAACTGGTCGAGCAGGTAACCGTTGGCGCCGTGGATTTCCACACCATCAAAACCAGCCGCTTTGGCGTTTTCCGCGCCTAGGCGATAGGCATCAACAATGTCGGCAATTTCTTCAGTGTCTAGCGCGCGCGGGGTGACGAAGTCTTTCATCGGACGGATCAGACTTACATGCCCGGCCGGCTGGATGGCACTCGGTGCCACCGGTAGTTGGCCATTGAGATAGATCGGGTCGGAAATGCGCCCGACGTGCCAGAGTTGCAGGACGATTTTGCTCCCAGCGGCATGTACCGCCTTGGTGATGTTGCTCCAGCCACGCACCTGCTCATCAGACCAAATGCCGGGGGTGTCCGGGTAGCCGACGCCCATCGGGGTAACGGCGGTGGCTTCGCTGATGATCAAGCCGGCGCTGGCGCGCTGCACATAGTACTCAGCCATCATCGCATTGGGCACACGGCCTTCATCGGCGCGGCAACGGGTCAGTGGGGCCATGATGATGCGGTTATTGAGTTGCAGATCGCCAATTTTGATCGGGTCGAAAAGCGTAGTCATGAGAAGGTCCTTTCAGGTTATTCGTTGAGTGCAAGTGCGGGTTCAGGGGGGCAGGCATGCCGTCAGCTCCTGAACAAAGACGTGAATGGATGTGTTGGTTTAGAGCGCTTCGCTGATATGGCTCTTGAACGCGTCGATGGCTGCTTCGTTGCGTTTGAAGAAGTGCCATTGACCGACCTTTTTGCTGCTGACTAAGCCCGCGCGCTGCAAGGTGGCCAAATGAGCCGAGACGGTCGATTGCGACAATCCTGTACGTTGGTCGATTTTGCCGGCACAAACGCCGTTTTCCGGTGAGTGCCCTTGGTCGGCGAAATAAGCTTGAGGGTCTTTCAGCCAGTGCAGGATATCGCGCCGTACGGGATGGTTTAGCGCCTTGATCACTTCATCAATGTCGAGTTGCATGGGAGACACTGCCTGCTTGCTAACGCTGTATCGCGATGCAGCAAACCTTATATCGGTTACTGACGATATGCAGATCGTTCGTACCGATAGTCATCATCACGCGTGCTGATGACTAAGGCGTACAGGCGTACAGGCGCACAGATGTCAGTTGCTAGTGGTTAGCGACTGTCTGGCTAACACGGCCAACAGCAGTGCCATGACCGCAACGGCTGCAGTTATATTTTGAGAGGATGGTTGCTGTGCTAATTAATATTAAATAACTGAATGTGTAGATATAAATAATGCGCATATAAAATATGCTGATTAAATTAGTTTTTATTGTGTGGTGGTTTAATGCATGGGTGCGGGGAGGGGGCTGAGACGTCCTGCCAGACTTAATGCAGGGGGGCACGAAATATCTGGCAGAACGTAAGTGCTATAGGCGGTAAAGAGATGCTGGGTTATGTCATGTCTTTGATTGTTTTAGTGGTGCCATTGTTTTTCACGGACTCGATGCCCTTGTCGCGAGACGCCGCGGTTGAATACATTTGGCTTGTGCCAATGATTTGATGGTTGGCAGCTTTCAAATTGAAATATGATTTACTGTTTGAGGACTCCTTTTTCTCGTACCGATCCTCAATTTGGCAGTTGTTTTGTACTGAAGTAATGCCGTTCTCAGCACTTGCTTTTGATTTATACAGTTCGCTCGTTAGAACGGTTTCCGCATTGCCGGCTTTAAGAACAAAGCGGAATTGCCCGTCACTGCTGTTAGTCAACTCATACCAACCAGCCATATGATCTCCTTCACTTAGATTGTTTGTGCGCGTGATGAGTGTAGCTGAGAATTTGACGTGCGCAGACAGAGCAGTAGGAGGACTTGAGCGCTACAGCTAATACTGCCTGCGCCGCAGCTCTAGGTCGAAAGCCGCGGTGGTCGAATAAGGTAGAGTCTTTATGACGTGAATTATGCAGGACTGATATTTTTTCCAAAAAGGCTGGCTCGTAAGCGTCAGCCTTTGCTGTGTCAGCCCTTATTTAGCCGCATTTGCTTTCGCCGCAACTCAGGCAGGTCAGGCAGCCATCCATCTGGATCATCGCCTTGGTGTGGCACTTAGCACACAGCTGGGCGCCATCAGGATAAGCGCTATTGCTGTCATCGCACTCAGGGTCGGTGGTTTTCTGCGGCTGGGTGGTTTGTACGTATTCGGCGCGTTTCTGATCCAGATAGGCTTGTTGCTGCGTATCTAGCTCATTTTTTAGCAGGCCGATTTTTTTCATGTGTTCTTCCAGCACATCGCCAATCTCGGCCACCAGTGATGGCATCCAGCGTCCGCCACGCTTCATGTAGCCACCCTTGGGGTCGAACACGCTGCGCAATTCTTCCACTAGGAAGGTGCTGTCGCCACCCTTACGAAATACCGCCGAGATAATCAGAGTCAGGGCCGAGATCCACTGGTAATGCTCCATGTTCTTCGAGTTGATGAAGATCTCGAAGGGCCGGCGAGTTTCGTGGCTGCTGCCGGGGTTGAGCACGACGTCATTGATGGTGACGTAGAGCGCATGTTCTGAATGCGGATTTTTGATTTTATAGGTGGCGCCTTCGAGGTTGGTCGGGCGCTTGAGGTTCTCGTGCATTTCTTCGATGGTCGTACTGGCCGCTTGCAGCTCTGCTGGTGCCTGTGCCGGAACGTCGGCTTTAGCCACTTCGTAGTCGACGATTTTGCTGGTGATCTTGATAGCCATAATAGTTTCCTGATCTTGCGTGACAGGTGTTGGCGGCGCGTAAAGACGCATCGCCAGCGCCATCAGAATTTGCCGTAGTAGCCTTCTTTCAAGGCATCGTAAAGATTGGCCGCGGTGTGGGTTTCGCCGTCGTACTCGATCTCGTCGCCGCCTTTGGCTTCGACCACCGAGCCATCCTCAAGCTTGAAGCGATAGGTGGTGTTGGCCAGATCTTGCTCTTTCACCAGCACGCCCTGGAATGCCTCCGGGTTGAAGCGGAAGGTGGTGCAACCCTTGAGGCCTTTGCGCCACGCGTAACGGTAGATGTCTTTGAATTGCTCAAACGGGTAGTCAGTAGGTACGTTGGCGGTCTTGGAGATCGACGAGTCGATCCACTTCTGCGCCGCCGCCTGCACGTCAACATGCTGCATCGGGCTGACGTCATCGGCGGCGATGAAGTAGCTCGGCAGGTTGCGCTGACTCGCTTCCAAGTTCGGCAAGGCATCGGCATTGATTAAGTGGCGATAGGCGAGCAGCTCGAAGCTAAACACGTCGACTTTCTCTTTGGATTTTTTGCCTTCGCGAATCACGTTGCGGAAATAATGATGGGCAAAGCTCGGCTCGATGCCGTTGGACGCATTATTGGCCAGTGAAAGCGAGATAGTGCCGGTCGGGGCAATCGAGCTGTGGTGGGTGAAGCGCGCACCTTTCTCAGCCAGAGCTTCGGCCAACTCAGGCTCGACTGCCGCAATCTGCTGCATATAACGGCTGTAACGCGCCCAGAGCACCTTGCCTTGGATCTGATCACCCGCTTTGTAGCCATCGGCGCGCATCTCAGGGCGACGCGCCAGCATGGCTTCCGTCACCTCGAACTGTTCAGTCATGATCGGCGCAGGGCCTTTTTCTTCGGCTAACTGCAGCCCGCTGCGCCAGCCCTGCACGGCCATTTCGCGGGAAACTTGATCGGTAAACTCAAGCGAGGCGGCATCACCATATTGCATACAGAGCATGGTCATCGCCGAACCCAGGCCGAGGAAACCCATGCCATGGCGGCGCTTGCGGTAAATCTCCGCGCGTTGCTGCTCCAATGGCAGACCGTTGATTTCAACCACGTTGTCGAGCATGCGGGTGAATATATCCACCACCTTGCGGTATTCATTCCAGTCGAAACGCGCCTGGTCGGTAAACGGCTCACGCACGAACAAGGTCAGGTTGATCGAGCCCAACAGGCAAGCGCCGTGGGGTGGCAGCGGTTGCTCGCCGCAGGGGTTGGTGGCGCGGATTTCTTCGCAGAACCAGTTGTTGTTCATCTCATTAACGCGGTCGATGAGAATGAAACCCGGCTCGGCAAAGTCATACGTCGAGCTCATGATCATGTCCCAAATCCGCCGCGCCTTAAGGCTGCGCGAGATACGGCAAGCCACCAGCCCGTCAGCCCGATTGATATAGCGCTCGCGGTTCGGCCATTCACGCCAGATCACTTGGCTTGGATCATTGACGTCTATCCCGTCAGCCATGCTCTCGTCTTGCGTCAGAGGGAATGCCAGTGGCCACTCAGCGTCGTCTTCCACCGCCTGCATAAAGCCTTCAGTGATCAGCAGCGATAGGTTGAATTGGCGCAGGCGTCCGCCTTCGCGCTTGGCGCGAATGAAGTCCATGACATCTGGATGCCCCACATCAAACGTGGCCATCTGCGCACCGCGCCGCCCACCGGCAGACGAGACGGTGAAGCACATCTTGTCGTAGATATCCATAAACGACAGCGGCCCGGAGGTGTACGCACCGGCGCCAGACACATAGGCGCCGCGCGGGCGCAGAGTGGAAAACTCGTAACCGATGCCACAGCCAGCCTTGAGGGTCAGGCCGGCCTCATGCAACTTGGCGAGAATGTCGTCCATCGAGTCGCCGATGGTTGCTGACACCGTGCAGTTGATGGTCGAGGTCGCAGGCTTATGCTCCAGCGCGCCAGCGTTAGAAGTGATACGCCCAGCTGGAATAGCGCCGTGGCGCAACGCCCAGAGAAACTGCTCGTACCAATGTTGCCGCGCATCCTGTTGTTCCACGTCGGCCAAGGCCCGCGCCACACGTTGATAAGTCGCGTCCACCGAGGTGTCGATTGCTTGGCCATCTTTGGTCTTCAGACGGTATTTTTTGTCCCAGATATCCTCGGATGCGGACTGCATAGGGATTTCGCAAACACCTTCGCGCAAGCGTTTAACCTTGGCTGACTGACTCATCTAACTCTCCTGAGTAATACGTTAACGGTGATTTTCCACGGTTGAGTCTCTGACCAAGCATCCGCAGCACCGCCAAAACAGCAAGAAAACCGATGCTTGGGCCTACTTCTGCAGGTGCTGCGGGTATCTAAAAGGCTCTTGGTAAACACTATATGTAGTGGATTTTCAGAGATTCTATGCCTGCATATTGTGTATTTCAAGGTCGGAAAATAGGCTGCTAGCGATCAGGCCGCTCCAGCGCAGGCCAACGGTGTTCGTCGAGCAAAACCTGTCAGCGCTGTGAGCCAGCGCCGGCGGGCGTGATGCTGGGGATGGGCTATTTACGCTGGCCGTGGCCTGGTTTGCTGGGTGCGCGCAAGCGCCGCATGTCTCAAAAATGAGCACAGTAGGCAATATCGCCGCTAGAGGTTACGCAGCGTCCGGCATGCCTGATGCTCAGTACATTGCAGCTGCCGCACGTGCTCCGTAGATAGGCTGATTTCAGCCTGCCACTGTTTCAGTGCTGCAACACATTGCGTCGGGCCCGCAACAGGCAGCGCGCCTGCACGCTGGATAGGCCACTGATCCTGAAGGATTTTTTCGCTGAGAGGGAAGTATCAGCAGCGTTACAGTTTTACTTATGATCTTGCTGGATTAATGATTATCTAATTGATTATTAAGGAAAATAATTAACTGGCATGTTGCCTGCTATGGCTGACCAGCAATGGATCCGCACTCCGCAGAGCGAACCTAGCTATGAGCAAACAGTCCAGTGGCATCACATGCTTGTTAGGAACCACTCTGGTGGTGTTGCTGAATAGCCCGGTATACGCCGATAACGGTTTGATCGTCATCACCCGTGATGTTCAACCGCGTGCGGCCACTCGCGCGCCGCTGGTTCCTGATCCCCATCCGCTGACGGTGCAAGCCGGGTTGCCGCGCAATGCTGGCGCCGAACTTGATGACAGTGACTTTGCCCATGTCAATACGGGACTGTCGGTCGCCAACAGTGCGTTGACACGGCAAACCAACAACCTTTCGACCTCAAACAGCATGAACCCAGCGGGCGGCAATGGCGTGCCTGGACTGGGTGCTGCCATTGGCGGCGGGGCCACGGGTGGCACAACCGGTGGTATCAGTGGGCGGGTTAACGGCGCCATCCAAACCGGTTTGCGGCCATTACAAAAAATGAGCCTAGGACAATGACATGCGCCAGCTAACTCTGCTCTTCGCAAGCGCTCTGTGCAGTCAACTAGTGCTGGCCGAAACGGCCATGCAGGCCACTGCCAGCATCGATCAGAGCGGCCAGAACCACCAAGGGGTACTGATGCTTAATCAGGCCGCCGGCGATGACCAGCAGCAGGCTAACGTCCGCGCGATAGCCATAGGCAGCGGCGTTAATGCTCAAGCTACGGCAACTGCCAAGGTGCGCCAGAGCACTGACAATTCACCCGCCAACCCGGCCGGGATCGATGCTCGCGCCACCATCGGCGGCAGCTCATTCGCTAACAGTCGGGGTGTAGTGGGTATCAATCAGGGGGCCGGCAGCGGCAACCAGCAAATCAATGCCATGCGGATCGCCAGCGGCCTTCCACAGGGTTTAGATGACAGTGCTTTGGCGCAACAAAGCGTCAGGCCGTCAAGTATCTCAGGTGCAGCAGAACTGCAAAGCGGAGAGCGCATTGTCTCGGTAGACGACAGCGCATTTGGTAGTAGCCGTGGTGTGGTGCAGTTGAACCAGAGCGCCGGAGTAGGCAATCGCAGCATCAATAGCCTCGGCATACGGATCACGGAATGACTCCGCGCATCCGCCAACACAACTGCTAATGGAGAAACAAAAATGAAAACTCAATTCATGCTCAAGCCACTCGTATTTGCATTGGCTGCTGTGTTGTCTGCAGGCGCCTTTGCCGATCGCGATCACGACAAAGCCCCTCAAAATGGCGGCAACGCCAGTATTGTTGACAGCCAGAACACTCATGACAATCAGGTTCGCAACGAAGGAACCAAGAATACCGCCAAGGTCGACGCCTCACTGGATGGCGCTTCGGGCAATATCGGTGTCAACGTGGCGGCTGGTGACAATAACCAGCAGGCCAATGCCGGGGCAATCGCCGTGGCAGATGCTAATTTGGTGTTTGGCACAGCCGCCAGTGCCAATATCGATGTTGATCAAGCCGCGCACGACAATCGGTTGAATAATTTCAGCGTACCGAATAATGCCTCACTGAATAACTCAGCTAACGGCGCCAGCGGTAATGTGGGCATTAACATCGCAGCGGGTAACTACAATCAGCAGAAAAACGACATGGCCATTGGCGTATCAGAAACCGCTTATGCGGCGAATGCTGGCGTGAATGTAAGCCAAGTATCTAAAGATAACACCACCAAAAATAATGCCACTCTGGACTACGGCTCAGTGGCTGTAAGCCTCGGTATGAGTGGTACAGGCACCTATAGCGGGCAGTCTGATCAGATCGGCAATGTTTATCCGGATAGCTGGACGGGTGCCCAACATCCAGATGGCACTTCTACCGGTCACTTTGACTTGGACACCGATACTCAGGGTGGTTCTGACTTGAATCATGATGGTGGTGCTTTGGCCTTCAACGAGGCGGGCACTATCGGCTTGCAGGGCTCGGTGACTGGCAATATCCCGGTGGTTGCCGGCTTCAAGACCGCTGTGGTTAACAATGCCAGTCTGACCAACTCGTTGAGCAATGTCAGCGGCAACGTTGGCGTGAACATTGCCGCCGGTGGCGGTAACCAGCAGAGCAATTCGCTGGCTGTAGCCGTCGGTTGTACTGCTTGCGCCGCTGGCGGGTCAGGCGGGGGTGTTGGCAGGTAATAAAGGTTAGCGCGGGGCGCCAGCAGGTGCCTCGCGCTTTCTCGTTGGCTTTGCAACAGTCGGAGTGTTGAGACCCATGTTGCGTTTTCTCCCAACCCTGATGCTCTGCTCGGCGCTTTGTGGCTTTTACTTGCAGCCGGCAACGGCAGGCCAACATACGCCGCTGGCGGTGTTACCTGGCGGTGGCTTGGTATTCAAACCGGTGCAAAGCATACGTGAGCGACGCTTCAGTGATCTGGTTGAGCAGAAAACCGATTTCAGCTGCGGCGCAGCCACCGTGGCGACCATCCTTAATCGCGCCTATGGCTGGGATTTGAGTGAGACCGATGTGATTCACGGCATGTTGGCCGTGGCCGACGAAGAGCAGGTACGCAGTAAGGGCTTCTCCATGTTGGACATGAAGAACTACGCGACCAGTTTGGGCATGCGTGCCCGTGGCTATCGGATCGAAAGCAGCCAACTCAAAAGTGTCAGTATCCCGGTGATCGTGTTGATTGAAGTACGCGGCTACAAACACTTTGTGGTGATGCAGCGAACAGTCAATGACTCGGTATATGTCGGCGATCCTGTGCTTGGCCACAAGAAGATGAGCATGGCCGAGTTCAGCAAGGGCTGGAACGGCATTGTGTTTGCCCTGATTGGCCCCGGCTATAACCGTAATAATCCATTGCTGGCCCCACCTGAGCCATTGACCGCTAGGAACCGCTTACCCGGCTACAAGCAGGTTAACGATGCTGAACTCATGGAGTTCGGCTTCATTCAGAGTGATTTTTTCTAGCACCGAGTACGTGTGGGCAGGATGCCCCAGGAGACTGCAATGAAACTTAAGAATTGGATGCTTGCCAGCCTGTTGCTACCGGCAATACCGGTTGGCGCATCGAACTTGTTTCAACCGGTTGAAATCAGTGACGTTGAAATGTCGGCCTTGCGCGGTCGCTACATTCTGCCCGAAGGCATCGTCAACTTTGGGGTAACCATGTCGACTTCGTGGCGTAACAGCAGTGGTGCAACCATTGGCGCTCAGGTCAATTTGACGGTGAATAGCCTGGCGGCCAACCTGACGGTAACTCCCCTGTATGCAACCGGCAACGGCAATCTGCCTGGCCTAGGCCAGGGTCAAATTATCGGCGGCCAAGGTCTAAACAACGTTCAAGGTATCTCTCAAAGCGTGCGCACGGCGGGTGACTACAACAATGGTGAAAACTACGTTGACGTTAATGTCACTCACACGGCAGGGCAGCCAATTTCGATAGAAGGACAAAGTTGGGGGGGGAACCAGCAGTTCAGCAATGAAGCCGGTGCGGTGCAGGTTTCTTCAGCCAATGGCGGCCTGCAGATGCAGTTGCAAGCTAATCAAGGGCAGGGCGCAGCCAGTCAGTCAATCGGCCAAGGTGGCATCAATCAGCAAGCCAATATCAGTGGCGAGTTAAATCAGGTGCGCAACCTTACTTCCCTGAGTGTGGCCATGCGGGAAAATCCAGCAGCCCAACAGCGGGCTTACTGCAACTTGAGCCAGTTAGGCGTCATGCCGCGCGCTGGTTATTAAGGCTATAGCGTATCGATATATCAGGCGCCGTATTTCTGTAGGTTTAAGTATGTTTGCGCCTGCATAAGTTCGTATTAAACCTATGATTTAGCAGTCGCCTGGGAAGTGCGTCTGGGCTCATTGAATAACAATCAGAAATGATAGGAATATATTCTTATGCGCCTGCCTGCTTACCTGCTGATATTGCCCATCGTTGCTGCCATCGACATGGCCAGTGCTGGCGAAGAAACCAGCGAAGTACAAGTATTGCGTCAAGAGATTGATGCTCTGCAAAAGCGTTATGAGGCTCAGCAGAACGCACTGATGGTGCTAGAGCAACGTTTTCGCGCCGTCGAGGCGCGCGACCAGCAGGCAGCTGCACCGCAACGCAGCATTGCTCAGTCAGGGCAGGCCATCGGTGGCTCGCCATCGTCTTATGGCTCCTCGCTCAAGGATGATTCAAAGCCCGCAGAGAGCGTTGAAGACGTTTATCAGCAAGCCAGTGGTTTTTTCGGCTCCGGCGCCTTTAGTCTGGAAAGCGGCCTTACTTATACCCACTACACCTCCAATCAGTTGGCCCTGAACGGCTTTCTGGCGCTGGATGCGATCTTCTTAGGCAAGGCGGCGGCAAAAACTGAGTGCAACACCTGACCTTTCCGGTACGGTGCTGCCCTTATGTCATATTCCGAACTCAGCGTTGAAGAGCGCGCTACCATTCAAATCGGCCATTCCCAAGGCTTCAGCCTGCGCATGATTGCCCATCTGATCAATAGATCGCCCTCGACCATCAGTCGAGAGGTGCGTCGCAATCGAGATGTGCGCGGCAGCTACTCGGCCCGTATAGCTCAACAACAGATGCAGGCTCGCCGCCAGGTTTGTCGACCAAGGCGAAAGCTGTTGCCGGGGAGCGAGCGCTTCGAGTTGGTGGCCCATATGCTGCGTGAGCGTTTGTCTCCCGAGCAGATTGCCGGCAAGCTGCGCAGCATGAACATGCCCAATCTCAGAGATGCTTATGTCTGTCGCGAGACGATCTACAACGCGATTTATGCCCTTCCTGTCGGCGAACTGCGTAAGGAGTTGATCATCTGCTTGCGCCAAAGCAAGACGACGCGCAGGCCGCGCTCTGGCGGCGTGGATCGGCGCGGACAGATCCCTGAGATGGTCAGCATTCATGTGCGTCCGCCAGAGATTGAAGACCGGCTGATGCCGGGGCATTGGGAAGGCGACCTGATCAAGGGCAAGGCCAACGCCTCGTCTGTAGGCACGTTGGTGGAGCGCACCAGTGGCTACCTGATGCTGGTGAAGATGAGCGACGCGACGGCAACCTCGGCGATGGAGGGCTTCAGCGCAGCGCTCAATGGCATGCCGCTGGCGATGCGCAAGAGCATGACCTACGACCAAGGCCGGGAAATGGCGCAGCACGCCGAAATCACCCAGAGAACCGGCGTGGCGATCTTCTTTTGCGACCCTCACAGTCCATGGCAACGCGGCAGCAATGAAAACATCAACGGCCTCATACGTCAGTACCTGCCCAAGGGCACAGACCTGTCGATACATAGCCAGGAAGAGTTGGATGCCATAGCGTTGCAACTGAACATGCGTCCGCGTAAGCGCTTCGACTTCAAGTGTCCCATCGAAGTTATGGGTGAGGTGATGCAATCAGCCATGGCTATGCGGCATGATGCTCCAGCTTCAATTCAATAGCCGTGTTGCACTCAGCTCCTGCAACCGCCCAATATCAATATTGATGAGATCAACTCCGACAGTTATACCTTGGATATGACCGGCCGCTACAACCATGGGCGTTGGCAATACAGTCTGAGCGTGCCGACCAACTATCGCGAGTCGACTTACTCCTCGGCGGGTGCAGGCGGTTCAACCTCAAGCTTTAGTGAGCAAACCGTTACTGGCGATCCACGGATTGGTGATATCACCTTTGGCGTGGCTTACAAGTTTCTTGATGAGGGCAATGGCCTACCCGACGGCGTGCTCAGTGTTGACGTGCGCGCCCCGACCGGCAAAGACCCTTACGGCATTAAGCTGGTGAAGGCTGCAGGCAATGACAATCTGTACACGCCTGAAGACCTGCCAACCGGCAACGGCGTGTGGGGTGTGACCACGGGTATCTCGCTGGTCAAGACTTATGACCCTGCGATTGTGTTCGGTAATGTCGGCTACACCTACAACCTTGAAGATAGCTTCGGTGACATCAGTGCCCAGCAGGGTGTGAAAGTGCCGGGTAAAGTGGATTTGGGCAATACCTTAAATTTCGGTTTGGGTGTGGCCTTCGCGCTAAACGAGAAGATGAGCTTGGCCATGTCGTTTTCTGAGTTGATCTCGCAGAAGAGCAAGATCAAAGCTGACGGGGGAGACTGGCAGTCGGTCGATAACAGTAATTACAACGCAGCCTACTTCAATGTCGGCATGACCTTCGCGTCTACACAGAATTTGAGCATCGTGCCAAATCTGTCGATTGGCCTGAGTCCTGATGCACCAGACTTTAGTTTCAGTATTAAATTCCCTTATTACTTCTAAAGGCCGGCCCTTCCCAGCCGTTGGCTGGTTTAGTGATGTTTGTGCAGCAGGCGGTATAGGGTAGGTCTGGAAATACCCAGCGCACGTGCTGCCTGACTGACATTCTGTGAGCACTGCATGAGCGCATCGCTAACGGCTTGGCGTTCCGCGCGCAATTTGTATTCTTCAAGGGTGCCCAGTAATAACGGCAGCTTGATGACCTTATCTAGGCCAATATCTTCGGCTTCGATCTGCTTTCCTTCGGCGACGATCAGGCCTCGCCTGACTCTGTTGGCCAGTTCGCGCACATTGCCCGGCCAGTTATGCGAGGCCATGGCTAGCAAGGCAGTTTGACTGAAGCGCCGAGGGCGGCGACCAGTCTCCACGCTGAATAAATTGGCATAGTGGTGTGCCAGTTGCGGCACGTCCACTAGGTGATCACGCAAGGGCGGTACCTGCACCTGCAGCACGTTTAGACGGTAGTAGAGGTCTTCACGAAAAGTGCCTTTGGCAACCGCTTCTTCCAGGTTGATATGGGTTGCAGCAATCACGCGCACATTGACGGAAATCGTCTGTGATCCGCCAATCCGCTCGATGGTTTTTTCCTGTAAAAAACGCAGCAAATTTGCTTGCATCTCCAATGGCAAATCGCCGATCTCATCAAGAAATAGCGTGCCGCCATTGGCCGTTTCAATCCGTCCAATTTTGCGTTGATGAGCACCGGTAAAGGCTCCTTTCTCGTGACCGAAGAGCTCTGACTGGATCAGGTTTTCTGGGATTGCGCCGCAATTAATCGCCACCGAAGGCATGTGAGCGCGCGCAGAGAGCCGGTGCAGGGTGCGGGCGACTAATTCTTTGCCGGTGCCGCTTTCGCCACGAATCAGTACGGGCGAGTCCGTCGCGCCGAGTTTTTCTATCAGCTTTCGTAAGCTACGAATCGGTGCGCTTTCGCCAAGTAGTTCATGGCTCTCGCCAGTCAGACTCTTGTCGCCGCGTACGCGTAAGTCGGCCATGCCATAGGCACGCCCTAAGGTGACCAGCATGCGCTCCAGATCAACTGGCATCGTATGGAAATCAAAGAACCATTCACTGATGAAATCGCGCAATTTGGCTTTAGATATGTCTTGCGCACTGACCAGTGCCACCCATTCAGCAGCATTGTCAGTTATCGCCGCCTTGATCTCATTCAGGCGTGATAGCGCGTCAGAATGAAAACAGAGCATGGCAACTTGGCAGGGATGCAGGCCTGCATCGCTAAGTGCGCGCGCTTCGACCAACCACCCCGCTGCCCGTAAGCGGGGGAACAGACCTCGACACTCCTCGCACGGCTCAATCACCAGCAGTCGGCGAGGCTCAACGGCAACTGTGTGCATGTGAGCCTCATTTGATGGTCAAGAAAATAACGCAGGACTAGGAAAATACCAATAAATTGACGCTTCTGATGAAGCGATTTGCGCTACCAGTTCAAGTGCTTATCGCTTTTATAACTGTGCTCGGCGCAATGGGTTCATTCGCGCGGGCTTTAAGGGTCGGTAGCTCGCAAGCATTTCAAACTTGAACAGCTTGTCGCGACAATCATTATCTGGAGGGGCGTCAATGGTTGATTTTTTCTGTCGAAAAAAGGCTGGATGTGCAGGTTCGTATTTTTTCAATGGGTTAGGTGATGTTTCTCATGGCATTGATATGGGGGTAAGCGCTAGCTCGCGCTCAGTCATGCCTGCTGGGTTTTTTGAAAAGACTTGCAGGTTTGACGCTTTTTAGTACTCGCTTATTTACATGACTGCTTTATATTGCAGGCCTGTTTTATACCTCCAGTTTCCCTGGTTCGGTACGCTTCAGCCTTCGGGCTCCTGCCATTGTTCGGTGGGGTTGGGCGCCGAATCGGCTACTGGCTCATCCCAACCCATGTGACCTTTGGTAAGGGTCACCACTAGGAGAGGAGGCGCCATGCCAACTATTACTCTTCCCGACGGCAGTCAGCGTTCGTTCGATCACCCAGTATCTGTACTTGAGGTGGCACAATCCATTGGTGCAGGCTTGGCCAAAGCTACGGTGGCCGGCAAGGTCAACGGCAAGCTAGTAGATGCGTGTGATTTGATCGAAACGGACGCCACGTTACAGATCATCACGCCCAAAGATCAGGAAGGCCTGGAGATTATTCGTCACTCCTGTGCGCATCTTATCGGCCATGCCGTGAAGCAGTTGTACCCGAGCGCCAAGATGGTTATTGGTCCGGTTATCGAGGAAGGCTTCTATTACGACATTGCCTCTGAACGTCCTTTCACCATGGAAGACGTGGCGGCTATCGAACAGCGTATGCAGCAGCTGATCGACACTGAATACAACGTGGTCAAGAAGGTCACGCCGCGTGCTCAGGTAATCGAGCTGTTCCAGTCGCGTGGCGAAGACTACAAGTTACGCCTAGTCGAAGACATGCCGGACGAGCAGGCTATGGGCCTGTATCACCATGAAGAATACGTCGACATGTGCCGTGGTCCACACGTGCCCAATACGCGCTTTCTGAAAGCGTTCAAGCTGACCAAGTTGTCCGGCGCTTACTGGCGCGGTGATGCCAAAAACGAGCAGTTGCAGCGAGTTTATGGCACGGCTTGGGCTGACAAAAAGCAGCTGGCTGCTTATATCCAGCGAATTGAAGAGGCGGAAAAGCGCGACCACCGCAAGATCGGTAAGCGCCTGAACCTCTTCCATACCCAGGAAGAAGCGCCAGGCATGGTGTTTTGGCACCCAAATGGCTGGACTCTGTATCAGGTGCTTGAGCAATACATGCGCCAGGTTCAGCGTGAAAACGGCTATCTGGAGATCAAGACCCCGCAAGTGGTTGACCGTAGCCTGTGGGAGAAATCCGGGCATTGGGCCAACTACGCCGACAACATGTTTACCACGCAGTCGGAAAACCGCGATTACGCTATTAAGCCGATGAACTGCCCGTGCCACGTGCAGGTGTTCAACCAAGGCTTGAAGAGCTACCGCGAGCTGCCTATGCGTTTGGCTGAGTTCGGCGCTTGTCACCGCAACGAGCCGTCCGGGGCGCTGCACGGCATTATGCGCGTACGTGGTTTTACTCAGGATGACGCGCATATCTTCTGTACTGAAGAGCAAATGCAGGCGGAGTCTGCTAACTTCATCAAGTTGACGCTGGATGTGTACGCCGACTTTGGCTTCAGCGATATCCAGCTCAAGCTCTCCACTCGGCCAGAAAAGCGCGTGGGTTCCGATGAGCTTTGGGATCGTGCCGAGGCAGCTTTGGCTTCCGCGCTCGATAGTGCGGGCCTGGCTTACGACCTGCAGCCAGGTGAGGGTGCTTTCTATGGTCCGAAGATCGAATTTTCCCTAAAAGACTGTCTGGGTCGCGTCTGGCAGTGCGGCACATTGCAGCTCGATTTCAATTTGCCGGTGCGTTTGGGTGCTGAATTTGTCAGCGAAGACAACAGCCGTAAGCACCCAGTTATGCTCCATCGTGCAATTTTGGGGTCTTTTGAGCGTTTTATTGGTATGCTTATCGAGCATTACGAAGGTGCCTTCCCGGCTTGGCTTGCGCCAAATCAGGCAGTAATCCTGAATATCACTGATAAACAGGCTGATTTTGCCCTCGAAGTCGAGAAAACTCTCACTCAGAGCGGGTTTCGTGCCAAGTCTGACTTGAGAAACGAAAAGATCGGCTTTAAAATCCGCGAGCATACGTTGCTCAAGGTTCCCTATCTCTTGGTTATCGGAGATCGGGAAGTTGAAACGCAAACCGTTGCCGTGCGTACTCGTGAAGGTGCTGATCTGGGCTCAATGCCCATCGCCCAATTCGTTGAGTTCCTTGCGCAAGCGGTATCCCGGCGTGGTCGCCAAGATTCGGAGTAATAATTATTAAGCGTGAAATGAGACAAGATAAGCGAGCTGCACCGAAGGCCCCGATCAACGAGAATATCTCGGCTCGTGAGGTTCGGTTAATTGGTGCTGAGGGTGAGCAGCTTGGAATTGTGTCAATTGAAGACGCGCTTCTTAAGGCTGAAGAAGCAAAACTGGATCTGGTGGAAATTTCCGCAGATGCAGTGCCGCCTGTTTGTAAACTGATGGACTACGGCAAGTCGATCTTCGAAAAGAAGAAACAAGTTGCCGCAGCAAAGAAAAACCAGAAGCAGATTCAGGTTAAAGAAATCAAGTTTCGTCCAGGGACGGAAGATGGGGATTACCAGGTAAAACTACGCAACCTGGTACGTTTCCTTAGTGATGGGGATAAGGCCAAGGTATCGCTTCGATTCCGCGGCCGAGAGATGGCCCACCAGGAGCTGGGAATGGAGTTGTTAAAGCGGGTTGAGGCTGACCTGCTCGAATACGGCACCGTTGAACAGCATCCTAAGATGGAAGGACGCCAACTGATCATGGTCATCGCCCCCAAAAAGAAGAAGTGACCAAAAGGGCACGGCAGGCCTTGCGGTTATGTTTATCAACTGAATGCGGAGTA
>RCMZ01000399.1_pt1 | contig 24790 bp, 21 predicted proteins | sample 2041141 | NCBI WGS metagenome assembly RCMZ01 (sample SAMN09708263, study PRJNA481090) | Wastewater metagenome, whole genome shotgun sequencing project. | biome: sewage; isolation source: Davis station wastewater (DW) | place: Antarctica: Davis Station | collected 2010-03-01
CTGCGGATCTTCGCGCGCCTCAGGGTCCTGTCCATCCAAGTGAACGAGGATTGCCCGCTCACCACCACCGTGGCGCTCAAAGAACAAAGGAGACTCCTATCAGGCGTTACCTGGAGCAGGATCAGCGTCGCCCTGTTCGTTTTCGGTTGCGCTAGGCAGACGAATTGGACGAACCGGCACTACTGTGGAGATAGCGTGCTTGTACACCATCTGGCTGACGGTGTTCTTGAGCAGGATGACGAACTGGTCGAAGGATTCGATCGTGCCTTGCAGCTTGATCCCGTTGACCAGATAGATGGAAACCCCCACTTTCTCTTTACGTAAAGTATTCAAGTAAGGGTCTTGTAGCGAATGCCCTTTTGACATGTGCCGCACTCCTTTAAGGATCAATAATAAGAAAACAGATGGCTTGTGGCCGCCACACCCCCAAGGATAGACGGCAATTGCAAGGACTCAGCTCAATATGGAGACCGTTCCCAAGTATTTCAAGGCGCGTGGCAGATTGTCGCAAGCCAGGCTGTCCAACCACTGTAAATCAGCCCAACTGCGTAGCCAGGTGAACTGACGCTTCGCCAATTGGCGCGTGGCAATGATGCCGCGCTCCTGCATCTCGGTGAATGTCAGCTTGCCATCCAGGTGATCCCAGACTTGTCGATAACCCACGGCACGTATAGACGGCAACCCGGCGTGCAAGTCACCTCTGGAGCGCAGCGCTATGACTTCGTCAACGAAACCCTGTTCCAACATTTGTGTGAATCTTTGTGCAATGCGCTCATGCAGTACTTGGCGGTTCGCCGGGGCGATGGCCAAGTTCGCGACAGTATAGGGCAATTGTCCTCGCCCCGAAGCGGCTGCTTCAGTACTTTGCGCAGATTGTCGCTCGCGGTGGGCGGTCATGCTCTGGCCGCTGACACGATAAACTTCCAGCGCCCGGCTCAAGCGCTGCGGGTCGTTAGGGTGAATACGCGCCGCCGACACCGGGTCAACCGCCGCCAATTGGTCGTGCAGGGCTTGCCAGCCAAGGCGCGCAGCCTCTTGCTCGATGTCGGCGCGAACCTGCGGGTCCGCCGCTGGCATCTGCGCCAGGCCGTCGAGCAAAGCCTTGTAGTAGAGCATTGTGCCGCCCACCAGCAGTGGGATTTTGCCGCGCGAGGTGATGTCCGCCATCGCTTCCAAGGCATCACGGCGGAAATCCGCGGCCGAATAAGCCTCGGCCGGGTCGAGAATGTCGATCAAACGATGGGGATGCTCGGCCAGCAGCGCCTTTGAAGGCTTGGCGGTGCCGATATCCATGCCGCGATAGACCAGTGCGGAATCCACGCTGATGAGTTCGCACGGCAACACCTTGGTCAGCTCGATGGCCAGGTCGGTCTTGCCCGCGGCCGTAGGGCCCATCAGGAAGATGGCGGGAGGTAAATGGCTCATCAGCGACCGCGCAAGAACAGTTTGTCCAGATCGTCCAGGCCCAATTGGGTCCAGGTCGGTCGGCCATGGTTGCATTGACCACTGCGTTCAGTGTTTTCCATGTCCCGCAGCAAGCCGTTCATTTCCGGCAAGGCCAGGCGCCGGTTGGCGCGGATCGCGCCGTGGCAGGCCATGGTGCCGAGCAGTTCGTTCAGGTGAGCCTGAATCCGGTCGCTGGTGCCGTATTCCATCAGGTCTGCCAGCACGTCACTGACCAACCGATTGGCCTCGGCCTGCTTAAGCAGTGCCGGGATCTGGCGAATGGCCAGGGTTTCCGGGCCTAGGCGCTGGAGCTCGAAGCCCAGGCGCTGGAACCAGGCGACGTGCTCTTCGGCGCAGTCCGCTTCACGTTGGCTCAGGGCCAAGGATTCGGGCACCAGCAGCGGCTGGCCACTGAGACCCTCGCTGGCCATGGCGACTTTCAAACGCTCGTACATGATCCGCTCGTGAGCCGCGTGCATATCCACCAGCACCAGGCCCTGGGCGTTTTCCGCGAGGATATAGATGCCCTTGAGCTGCGCCAGGGCATAACCCAATGGCGGAACATCGCCCTGCCCCTCGGGCAACGCCACGGCGCCGGCCCCAGGCAGTGGCGCGAAGAACTCACGGTACGCCGCCTGGGCTTCTGCGGCCGGCACAGCGGACGTTGGCCGCGGCGTGTATTGATACTGATAACCCGCCCCCGCGCCGGAGCCCGGCGCATGAACGTTCGGCTGCCCCTGGGGCTGCTCCAGCAAGGCATTGGCCGCCAGGCGCATTTCGCCCTGGGGGCCGAACTCGCCGGCGTCGATGCCGGTCGGGCGAACCATACCCGCGACCGCCGCAGGCGCGGCGAGCTGGTCCTCGGGGCGCACATCACCCAAGGCACGGTGCAAGGTGCCATATAGAAAGTCGTGAACCATGCGCCCATCACGAAAACGCACTTCGTGCTTGGTCGGGTGCACGTTGACGTCAACCACCGCCGGATCGACCTCGAAAAACAGCACGAAGGTCGGATGACGGCCGTTGAACAACACGTCGCGGTACGCCTGGCGCACCGCGTGGGCCACCAGTTTGTCGCGCACTGCGCGGCCGTTCACATAGAAGTACTGCAAGTCAGCCTGGCTACGGGAGAACGTCGGCAAGCCGACCCAGCCCCACAAATGCAGGCCATTGCGCTCAACTTCAATCGGCAGCGCCTGCTCCAGGAAGCCCGCCCCGCACACCGCGGCCACGCGCCGGGCACGCGCCGCGTCATCGTGGGCTTCGTGCAGGCTGAGGATGGTCTTGCCGTTATGGCGCAGGTGGAAGGCCACGTCGAAACGGGCCAGGGCCAGGCGCTTAATGACTTCTTGCAGGTGATCGAATTCGGTTTTTTCGGTTTTGAGAAATTTGCGCCGCGCCGGGGTGTTGAAGAACAGGTCGCGCACTTCCACCGACGTGCCCACCGGATGGGCCGCAGGCTGGACCCGGGGCGCCATGTCGCGGCCCTCGGTTTCCACCTGCCAGGCCTGCTCGGCCTCACGGGTGCGCGAGGTGAGGGTCAGGCGCGCCACCGAGCTGATGGACGCCAGGGCCTCGCCGCGAAACCCCAGGCTCATTACTTGTTCCAGGTCTTCCAGGTTACGGATCTTGCTGGTGGCGTGGCGCGCCAGGGCCAGGGGCAAATCGTCGGAGGAGATGCCACTGCCATCGTCACGCACCCGCAGCAGCTTGACGCCGCCCTGTTCCACATCCACGTCGATACGCCGCGCGCCGGAGTCGATGCTGTTTTCCAGCAATTCCTTGATGACCGACGCCGGGCGCTCGACCACTTCGCCCGCGGCGATCTGGTTCGCCAGCCTTGGGCTGAGCAGTTCGATGCGAGCGCTGTTGTTCACGATGTCGTTCATTCCTTGACCGCCAGTTCCGTGCTCGGAATGTTGAGGGTCTGGCCGATTTTCAGCTCATCGGTCTTGAGATTGTTGGCGCTGCGCAAGGCACCCGCCGACACCTGGTAGCGCACAGCAATCATCGCCAACGTTTCGCCTGGGCTGACCCGGTGATCCCGCGGCCCCTGCGCAATCTTGCCGGCGTCACGCAGCCAGGCGATGTAGGTGCCCGGCGGCGGGTTCTGCTGGAAGAACTGGCGCACGCCGCTGCTGATGGAGCGGGCCAGCGCCTGCTGGTGGCTCGCAGCAGCCAGTTTCGAGGCTTCGTTGGCGTTGGAGATGAACCCGGTTTCGACGAGGATCGACGGAATATCTGGGGATTTGAGCACCATGAACCCGGCCTGCTCCACCCGCTGCTTGTGCAGCGGCGTGACACGGCCGATGTTGCTCAGCACTTTCTGGCCCACGTTCAGGCTGGAGGTCAGGGACGCGGTCATCGACAGGTCGAGCAGCACCCCGGCAAGCATGCGGTCCTTGTCGTCGAGACTGACGTTACCGGCCCCGCCGATCAGGTCAGAACGGTTTTCACTGTCGGCCAGCCAGCGTGCGGTCTCGGAGGTGGCGCCGCGATCGGACAGCGCGAACACCGAGGCGCCGAACGCCGCTTTGGAGGGGGCCGCGTCGGCGTGGATCGAGACAAACAGGTCGGCGCCCTTCTTGCGGGCGATTTCGGTACGCCCACGCAACGGGATGAAGTAGTCGCCAGTGCGGGTCAGTTCGGCGCGAAAGCCCTTGATGCCATTGACCTGGCGTTGCAATTCCTTGGCGATAGCCAGCACCACGTCTTTTTCCCGCTGGCCGCGCGAGCCGGAGGCACCCGGGTCTTCGCCGCCGTGGCCGGCGTCGATGACCACAATGATGTCGCGCTTTCCGGCCGGTGCCGGTGGCAGATTGATAGCAGGCTTGGGTGCGGTCACCGGCACGGCCGGCACCGTGGCCACGCTGGGGGTCGGTGTAGGCGGCGAAGCGGCGTCGGACGGGTTGTCGAACAAGTCGACCACCAGGCGATTACCGTATTGGGCGTTGGGCGCCAGCACGAAGCTTTTCGGTGTGACGGCTTGCTTGAGGTCAATCACCACCCGCAGGTCGCTCGGCGTGCGCTGGGCCGAACGCATGGCGGTGATGGGGGTGTTGGCGGTGGAGACGTTCAGCGGCGCGCCTAGTGTTGCGCCGTTGATGTCGATCACCAGGCGATCCGGGGCACTGAGCGTGAAAACGCTGTGCTGCACCGGGCCAGACAGGTCAAACACCAGTCGCGTGTTATCCGGTGCGCGCCACAGGCGCACACTGCGCACCTGCGAAGCGGCCAGAGCATTGACAGTCATTGCCGCAAGCAACACCCCTACGACAGTAACCAACGCGCGAAAGCGCATACCTAACCCCATTATTTATTTGAATTTCAATGCCAAGGCTGCGCACCACGACTCACCGCGCGCACCTTGGGACAACACATGCAGCGAACGCCCGGCGTTATGCGGCCTAATGGTAATGGTCAGGTCGGGCTTTGGCAAAAAGCCTGCACCCTTTTCGGGCCATTCGATCAGGCACAGCGCGTCATCGTCGAAATAATCGCGAATCCCCAAAAACTCCAGTTCTTCTGGGTCAACCAACCGATACAGGTCGAAGTGGAAGGCGCGGACGCCCCCGATCTCGTAGGGTTCAACCAAAGTGAAGGTAGGACTTTTTACCGCGCCGACGTGTCCCAGCCCGCGAATAATGCCCCGCGACAGGGTGGTTTTACCCGCACCCAGGTCACCATCGAGAAAAATCAGACCATGGCCTTGGGTGATTCGGGCAAGCACGCCGCCCAAATCCGTCATAGCCTGTTCATCCGCCATAAACAGCGTTACTTCACGCACGGCGATTGCTCCTCCAATAACTGACGAATGGCTGGAATCAGGTCGCTGGCCGCCAGGCCTCGACCCAATCGGCCTTGTTGTTCACCGGCGCAGGCATGCAGCCACACGGCCAGGCACGCCGCGTCGAACGCGCTCAAGCCCTGGGCCAGCAAGGCGCCGATCAACCCGGCCAGCACATCCCCCAGACCCGCGCTGGCCATGGCCGGATGCCCCCGGTCGCAACGGGAAACCCGCCCATCCGGGCTCGCGATCAAACTGCCAGCCCCCTTGAGCACCACCACCGCGACGTATTTGGCGCTCAATGCGCGCGCCACCTTAGTACGGTCGGCCTGAACCTCGGCTGTCGATACGCCCAGCAAGCGCGCCGCCTCCCCCGGATGGGGCGTGAGCACGCAGCCTGCGGGCAGGTTGACGCCGCCGTCGGCCAGCAGGTTGAGGGCATCGGCGTCCCACACCTGGGGCAACGCGGTGTTGGCGGCAGCCGATAGCAGGCTGCGGCTCCAGGCCGACTGCCCCAACCCGGGGCCGACCACCAGCACCGAGGCCTGGGCCAGCAAGCCCATCAACTGATTGGCCGAGGCAATACCCCGCGCCATGGCTTCCGGCAACCGCGCCAGGGCCGCCGGCACGTGCTCGCTGCGGGTGGCCAGCGACACCCGCCCCGCGCCGCTGCGCAAGGCGCTTTCAGCGCCGAGCAGAATGGCGCCGGCAAAACCGCGATCACCACCTATCAGTAAAACATGGCCGAACTGGCCTTTATGGGCACTCGCCCCGCGAGGTAAAAGGCCCGGCAGATGGCCGGGCGCGAGGTGTTGTACGTCGGGCAATGGTTGATTTGTCTGCGGCATGCGTCTTCGGGCTCCGATGTCTGGCAGAATTATACGCACCTCAGCCCCGGTTTCTCTCGTCTCATGCCTGTCACCTCCCCCGACCTCCCTGCCCTGGCCCAAACGATCAAGGCGCTGGGCCGTGAACTGGGCTTTCAACAAGTCGGCATCAGCGGCCTGGACCTGGGCGAACACGAACAACACCTGCAACGCTGGCTCGATGCCGGCTACCACGGCGAAATGGATTACATGGGCGCCCACGGCAGCAAGCGCTCGCACCCCGAAGAGCTGGTGCCCGGCACGCTGCGGGTGGTTTCTCTGCGCATGGACTACCTGCCTGGCGACACCCAAATGGCCCAACGCCTGGCCCAACCGGAAAAAGCCTACGTTTCCCGTTATGCCCTGGGCCGCGATTACCACAAGCTGATCCGCAAACGCGTACAGCAACTGGCCGAGCGCATCCAGGCACTGATCGGCCCCTTTGGCTACCGCGCTTTCGTCGATAGCGCCCCGGTGCTGGAAAAAGCCCTGGCCGAGCAGGCTGGGCTGGGCTGGATCGGCAAAAACACCCTGGTGCTCAACCGCAAGGCCGGCAGCTACTTCTTCCTCAGCGAACTGTTCGTCGACTTGCCACTGCCCGTGGACCCGCCCCACGCCAGCGAACACTGCGGGCGCTGCACCGCGTGCCTGGACATCTGCCCCACCAACGCCTTCGTCGGGCCTTATGTGCTGGATGCGCGGCGCTGTATTTCCTACCTGACCATCGAACTCAAGAGCGCCATCCCAGAAGACCTGCGGCCGCTGATTGGCAACCGGGTGTTCGGCTGCGACGACTGCCAAATCGTCTGCCCCTGGAACCGCTTCGCCCGCCCGTCGGGCGAAAGCGACTTCAAGCCCCGGCACAATCTGGATAACGCCGAATTGGCGCAATTATTCCTCTGGGACGAAGCGCAATTTCTCAGCAGCACCGAAGGCTCGCCGCTGCGCCGTGCCGGCTATGAGCGCTGGCTGCGCAACCTGGCGGTGGGCCTGGGCAATGCACCCTCGACCATCCCTGTGCTGGAGGCCTTGAAGGCGCGGGCGGACTATCCGTCGGAGCTGGTGCGCGAGCACGTGGCGTGGGCACTCAAGCAGCATGCGACGCGGGATCAGTGCTCGTCGTTGTAGACGAACTTGGGCATTTCCCAGTGAAAGCGGATCGCCAGCAGGCGCAGCAGGAAGCCGCCAAACAGAGTGATAAGGATGGCTTGCTCGCCCGGCAGGTTCAGCCACAGGCAGAACATGTAGCACCAGGCTGCGGCGAAGGAGACGCTGGCGTAAAGCTCGCGACGGAAGATCAGCGGGATGTCGTTGCAGAAAATATCCCGCAGGATGCCGCCGAAAACGCCGGTAATGACCCCGCTGACGGATGCCACCAACATGCCGTGGCCCATTTCCAGGGAGGTCATGCAGCCGATCAGGGTAAACGCCACCAGGCCCACGGCGTCGAGCACCAAAAACAGCGAGCGCAGATGGCGCATCCAACGCGCGGTAAACACCGTGAACATCGCCGCCACCGTGGTCAGCACCAAGTATTCCGGGTGCTTGACCCACGTCAGCGGATAGTGGCCTAGCAGCACGTCACGCACCGACCCGCCCCCCAGCGCCGTCACACAGGCGATCAGCACCACGCCAAACCAATCCATGCCACGGCGCCCCGCAGAGAGTGCGCCGGTCATGGCTTCAGCGGTAATGGCAATCAAATAGAGCATCAACAGCATGATGGCGGTCCTGACAGGAAGGCGCGCAGTCTAGCCATTATGTGATGGCACCAAAAGAGGGCGGTGCCAGGAAAGCCGTGGGGCGGCTCCCACAGGTTCGCAGATGCCCTGTAGGAGCGGGCTTGCCCGAGATGGGGCCTTCAGCCCCTCTACACAATCAAAACTTGATGAAGTGCTTGCGGTAATGCTGCAACTCGCCAATGGACTCGCGGATGTCGTCCAGGGCCAGGTGGGTGCCGCCTTTGTGGAAGCTGTCTTTGACCTCAGGCGCCCAGCGCGCGGCCAACTCCTTGAGGGTGGAGACGTCCAGGTTGCGGTAGTGGAAGTAGCTTTCCAGCGCTTTCATGTGGGTATAGAGGAAGCGCCGGTCCTGACAGATGCTATTGCCGCAGATCGGCGATTTGCCCTTGGGCACCCACTGCTCCAGGAAAGCGATGGTCTGCGCTTCGGCCTCGGCCATGCTGATGCGGCTGTCGCGCACGCGCTGGGTCAGGCCCGAGCCGCCGTGCTGGCGTGTATTCCACTCGTCCATACCGGCGAGGATTGCATCGCTATGGTGGATTGCGATCACCGGGCCTTCGGCCAGGGTGTTGAGGTCGCTGTCGGTGACGATGGTCGCCATCTCGATGATGACGTCGGTGTCGGGGTTCAACCCGGTCATTTCCAGGTCGATCCAAATCAGATTCTGTGGGTTTTGCATGGGTTGGCTCCTCCGGTAGTCGCGCAGTTTAGCCTAGGGGATAGCGCGAGCGTGCTAAACTCGCGGCCGTTTTACCTCTTCGCTGCATTCTCAACACGGAACACCCATGGCCAAACGCCAACTCAATCGTCGTCAAAACTGGCGCATCGAAAAAATCCAGGGCGAGCGCGCTGCCCGCGCCGCAAAACGCGAGTCCTCGGCGGTGCAAGCCCTGGAGGGCGGCGACCTGGGCCCCGAACAAACGGGCCTGGTGATCGCTCACTTCGGCGTGCAGGTCGAGGTCGAGGCCCGCGAAGGCGAGTCGGCCGGCCAGGTGTTCCGCTGCCACTTGCGGGCCAACCTGCCGGCGCTGGTGACCGGCGATCAGGTTGTCTGGCGAGCCGGCAACCAGGGCATCGGCGTGATCGTGGCGCAACTGCCGCGCAACACCGAACTGTGCCGCCCCGACAGCCGCGGCCAGCTCAAGCCTGTGGCGGCCAACGTCGACATGATCGTGATCGTCTTCGCGCCGCTGCCCGAGCCCCACGCCAACCTGATCGACCGCTACCTGGTAGCGGCCGAGCACGCGGGCATCCGGCCGTTGCTACTGCTCAACAAATTCGACCTGATCGACGAGCAGAACGCCCCAGCGCTCAACGCCCTGTTGGCCGTCTACCGCACCCTGGGCTACCCGGTGCTAGAAGTGTCAGCGCACCACGGCAACGGCATGGAGCAACTGCAACAGCAGCTGGACGGGCGCATCAGCGTGTTCGTCGGCCAGTCGGGCGTGGGCAAGTCGTCCCTGGTCAACAGCCTGTTGCCGGAAGTGGAAACCCGCGTCGGCCCACTGTCGGAGCTGTCCGGCCAGGGTACCCACACCACCACCACCGCGCGCCTGTTCCACTTTCCTGGCGGCGGCGAGCTGATCGACTCCCCGGGCATCCGTGAATTTGGCCTGGGCCACGTCAGCCGCGCCGATGTGGAGGCTGGGTTCATCGAGTTCAACGACTTGATCGGCACCTGCCGCTTCCGCGACTGCAAGCACGACCGCGAACCCGGTTGCGCCCTGCTCAAGGCGCTGGAAGATGGCCGCGTGCAGCAGCAGCGGATGAACAGCTACCGCTCGATCATCGCCAGCCTGCCCGAAAGCAGTTACTAGGCCAGCGGCGCACTAAAAAGCCCCCGCGACAGTGAATGTCGCGGGGGCTTTTTTTGTCGCGGTGGTTACTGCGCCGCCGGCGCCTTGGCGCCGCCATCCTCGAAGATGTTGAGCTTCTCGCGCAGCTCGTGGGGCGGCAGCGGCACCTTGTCGGCCGGCAAGGCGTTCGGGTCGGCCGGCACTTCGCCCGGCGCGCCCTCGCCCTGGGTCGGCGTAGTCGGCTCGGCGGGTTGCTGCTCGCCTTCGATGGCTCGCTGGGCCTTGCGAGTCATCACCACGATGTCGATGCGACGGTTGACCGGGTTGAACGGCTTGGCCCGGTCAAACAGCGCCGAGGAGGCAAAACCCACCACCCGCGCCACTTGTGGATCGGGGTAACCGCCGGCAACCAAGGCCCGGCGTGCCGCGTTGGCGCGGTTGGCCGACAGCTCCCAGTTGCCGAACTCGCCGGCACCCGAATAAGGCGTGGCGTCGGTATGGCCGCTGATGCTGATCTTGTTCGGCACCGCTTTGATGGTGTCGGCCATGGCCAGCAGGATGTCCTCGAAATACGGCTTGAGGCGTGCACTGCCGGAGTCGAACATCGGCCGGTTCTCGGCGTCCATGATCTGGATGCGCAAACCGTCCGGCGTGATCTCGAAGAGGATCTGGTCCTTGAACTTTTGCAGTTGCGGGTTTTCATCGACCTTGTTCTGCAACTCTTGCAGCAGCAGCTCTAGGCGCTCCTGCTCGACCTGCTCGGCCATGCCTTCGACCTGGTCGGTATCGACCGTGACCTTGTCCGGTTGCGGCTGGGACTTGACCTCGGGGTTGAGGGTAGTGTCCGGCGCCAGCTCCGGCGAGCCGCCCAGGTCGATGATGTAGGGCGTACCGCTTTCGGAAAAACCGATGGGGTCTTTGAAGTAACCGGCGATGGCGATCTTCTGTTCCGGCGTGGCGGTGGACAGCAGCCACAACACCAGGAAGAACGCCATCATCGCTGTCGCGAAGTCGGCGAAGGCGATTTTCCAGGCGCCCCCGTGGTGTCCGGCAGCGAAGCGCTTGACGCGCTTGATGATAATCGGCTGGTTGTTTTCCATGGCTTAGCGACCGCGAACCGCTTGTTCCAGCTCCGAGAAGCTCGGGCGATGCAGCGGGTAAAGCACCTTGCGCCCGAATTCCACCGCCAGGGACGGCGGCATGCCGGAAGCCGAAGCCACCAGGGAAGCCTTGATGGCTTCGTAGACGTTCAGTTCTTCCTTGGCGTCGTGGGCCAGGGACGTGGCCAACGGGCCGAAGAAGCCGTAGGCCGCGAGAATACCGAAGAAGGTACCCACCAGCGCCGCACCAACGTGCATGCCGATGGCCGCCTGGTCACCCTCGCCCAGGGACGCCATGGTCACCACGATACCCAGTACCGCCGCGACGATACCGAAGCCCGGCATGCCGTCGGCGATGCCGGTCACCGCATGGGAAGGATGCTCCAACTCTTCCTTCATGCTGAACAGCTCCATGTCGAACAAGCCTTCGAGCTCGTGCGGGGCCATGTTGCCCGAGGACATGATGCGCAGGTAATCGCAGACGTAGGCCGTCATGCGGTCGTCCTTGAGCACGGTGGGGTATTTGGCAAAGATCGGGCTGGCGGCGGCGTCTTCGATATCCGCCTCGATGGCCATCATGCCTTCGCGGCGGCTCTTGTTGAGGATCTCGTAGATCAGGCCCAGCACTTCAAGATAAAAAGCGTGGCTGAAACGCGAGCCAAACATGCCAAGGGACTTTTTAATGACATGCATCGTCATATGCCCAGGGTTTGCCTGCAAGAATGCACCGAAAGCCGCGCCCCCGATAATCAACACCTCGAAAGGTTGGATCAGGGCGGCGATCTTGCCGTGGGAAAGCACGTATCCGCCGAGCACGCTCGCGAACACGACGATGATGCCGATAATTTTAGCCATAGTAGGGAAGTACTTATTGAGTCGGGTTCAAGGTCATATTCGGAAGTTAATGAATCTCTTCTTCTGCTTATCGGCAAAACTGCGCCAGACTATAGCCAGTTCAGGCGAAAAGCCAATTTGGCCCGTTGCGGGCGCACTGCCAGTCAATAGTGATCGCGATCAACCATGACTAATGAAACGACAGTCCCAACTTCACGCCCCCACACGCTTGAAGGCTGGGTAAAGTTGCTCGATGCCGTGCGCCTGCCGGTGCCGCAGGCGAGCCATGACCGTGTGTGCAAGGCCATCGCCGACAGCCGCAGCTCCATGCGTGATATCGCCGAGCTGATGCAAGACAGCCCAGCCCTGGCCCTGAGCGTGATCCGCGAGGCCAACCAGCACACCCACGGCAGCATGACCGAGACGGCGGAAAACCTTGAAGTGGCCCTTAATCGCCTGGGCCTCAAGCGCACCGAGCAACTGCTGGCCCACCTCCCCGCCCGCCCTGAAAGCGAAATCCCCATCGCGCTGCGCCAGTTGCAGCTCATCAGCCAGCACGCCACCCAGCAGGCCAACGGCCTGTTCGGCAGTCGCCTGGCGCGGCTGTGGCAAGACATCCATTGGGGCAGCCTGCTGTTCCTGTCGCCGCTGTGGCCATTGGCGCTGACCTACCCGCAACTGCTCGATGAGTGGGAATTGCGGGTGATCCGCCGCGGGCAATCGGCCCACAAGGTGGAAAAGGAACTGTTCGGCGTGCGCCTGCTGGTGCTGTGCCAGGCCCTGGTGGACCTGTGGCGGCTGCCGATCTGGGTGCAGCAGGGTTATCGCCTGCTGCTGAACGAACAGCGTTTGCTGGTCCAGGTCCTGCACATCGCCCGTGGCGCGGACAACCCGCTGCACCAGCAGCAACTGCTCGATGCCGACCCGGCGCTACGCCGCTGGCTCAACCAACCGGCCAACACCGTGCTGCTGGCCAATGGCATTGCCCTGGCGGCGCAACAATCCTGGTCCTGCCCGCACCTGCTGCGCTGGCAATTCCTCACCAGCCTTTACCTGCAAACACCCATGGACGAGTTGCAGCAGCACATACACCAGCAAGCCGTGCGCAGCGCCCAGCACCACGCCATGCCAGACCTGTGGCACCCGGCCATTTCCCTGATCTGGCCCTGGGGCGCCGAGCACCTGCACCCCGGCCAATTACCGGCGCCGGCACCCACCGCTGAAGATCTGGCGCTGTGGCGCAAGCTCTGCGGGCAACTGCTGGCCGAGCCCAGTGTGTTCACCAACGCCATGCACCTGACCACATTCGCCCGCGACGCCCTGGTGGCGTGCGGCATGCACCGGGTGATGATCCTGATGACCGACCGCAACCAAAGTGTGCTGCGCGCCCATCAGACCGCCGGCCTGCCCAAGAGCATGGCCACCTTGAGCCTGCAAGTGAACCAGAGCACTGTGCTGCAACGCCTGCTCAGCCAACCGGCGCAGGTGCGCCTGAGCCCGGCCAACAACGCCCAGTTCTCCGCCCACCTGCCCGCCAGCCTGCGCGCGCCCTTCGATGGCAATCATTTGCTGCTGCGCTCGCTGTCCAACAACGGCCGGGTGGTGATGGTGGTCATGGCGGATCAGGGCGGTGGGCCGTTCTCGGAAATCACCGTGCAAGCCTTCGGCAAAACCGCGCAGTGCATCGAAAAAGCCCTGCACAGCTTTACCGCCCACGGCTAAGCGCTACAATCGCTCCCTTTGTGCTCTGGAGACGCAGATGTCCGACTTCTCTGGCTTGACGCTGGTCATTGAGCCCAGCGACTTGCTCGCGCGCCTCGATGCCCGCGACCTGATCCTGGTAGACCTCACCAGCGCCGCCCGCTACGCCACCGGGCATATTCCCGGCGCCCGCTTCGTCGACCCCAAGCGCACCCAACTGGGCCAGCCGCCAGCGCCGGGGCTGCTGCCCAGCCAGGTAGCCCTGGAAAACCTGTTCGGCGAACTGGGGCACCACCCCGACGCCACCTACGTGGTTTATGACGACGAGGGCGGCGGTTGGGCCGGGCGCTTCATCTGGTTGCTCGATGTCATTGGCCACGCCCGTTACCACTACCTCGACGGTGGCCTGCCGGCGTGGCTGGCCGAAGGCCTGCCGGTTTCGACCGAAACCCCCGCGCCAGCCGCCGGCCCGGTGGCGCTGACCCTGCACGACGAACCCACCGCAACCCGCGAATACCTGCAAAGCCGCCTCGGCGCCGCCGACCTGGCGATCTGGGACGCCCGCAGCCCGCAGGAATACAGCGGCGAAAAAGTCCTCGCCGCCAAGGCCGGGCACATCCCCGGCGCTGTGAACTTCGAGTGGACCGCCGCCATGGACCCGGCGCGCCACCTGCGCATGCGTACTGACCTGGCGCCAATCCTCCAAGGCCTGGGCATCACCCCGGACAAAGAAATCATCACCCACTGCCAGACGCATCACCGCTCCGGCTTCACCTACCTGGTGGCCAAGGCGCTGGGTTACCCGCGCGTCAAAGGCTATGCCGGCTCCTGGGGCGAATGGGGCAACCACCCCGACACCCCTGTCGAGATTTAAGGTTTTTTAAGGACCCCCAATGAAAAAGCATTTGTTTATCCTCAGCCAGTACCTGCTGCCCCACCACTTGCTCTCGCGCCTGGCCGGCTGCATCGCCGAATGCCGCGTGCGCTGGTTCAAAAACGCCTTCACCGCGTGGTTCGCCAAACGCTATGAGGTGGACATGTCCCAGGCCTTGGTCGAAGACCTGACTGCCTACGAGCACTTCAACGCGTTCTTCACCCGCGCCCTCAAAGAAGGCGCACGCCCGCTGGACGAAACCCCAGGGGCGATTCTCAGCCCGGCCGACGGCGCCGTCAGCCAACTGGGCCCGATCGAGCACGGCCGCGTGTTCCAGGCCAAGGGCCACAGTTTCAGCGTGCTGGAATTGCTCGGCGGTGATGCCGCGACAGCAGCACCGTTCATGGGCGGTGATTTCGCCACCATTTACCTATCGCCCAAGGACTACCACCGCGTGCACATGCCGCTGGCCGGCACCCTGCGGGAAATGGTGTATATCCCTGGGCGGATTTTCTCGGTCAACCAGACCACCGCCGAAAACGTGCCGGAGCTGTTTGCCCGCAACGAGCGCGTAGCCTGCATTTTCGACACTGAACGCGGCCCGATGGCCGTGGTGCTGGTGGGCGCGATGATCGTCGCCTCCATCGAAACCGTGTGGGCCGGGCTGGTTACGCCGCCCAAACGCGAGCTGAAGACCTTTCGCTACGACGAAGCTGCCCGCGGCCCAATCCACCTGGAAAAAGGCGCCGAGCTGGGTCGTTTCAAACTGGGCTCGACCGCCGTCGTGCTGTTTGGCCCGGATCAGGTGAAGTGGGTCGAAGCGTTGGCGGCGGGTTCGCCGGTGGTGATGGGCCAGGGTCTGGCATTGCCCAAGGCGTGATCTAAAAACACCGCAAAAGCAATGTGGAAGCGGGCTTGCCCGCGATAGCGAACGGTCAGAAGCCTGTAGATCGACTGTGCTGCCGCCCTCGCGGGCGCGCCCGCTTCCACCTTATGAGAAGGGTTGTTCAGCCAGCCTTAAAGCTGCCCATCCCGGTCCCGAAAGCCCAGCAGATACAGCACGCCATCAAGCCCCAGCGTCGAAATGGCCTGCTTGGCAGACTGCTTGACCAGCGGCTTGGCGCGAAACGCCACGCCCAGCCCCGCAATCGCCAGCATCGGCAAGTCGTTGGCGCCGTCGCCGACCGCAATGGTCTGCTCCAGACGCAAGCCTTCCTTGTGCGCCAATTCGCGCAGCAAATCCGCCTTGCGTTGCGCGTCGACAATCGGCTCCACCGCCACGCCCGTGACCTTGCCGTCCACCACTTCCAGCTCGTTGGCGAACACATAGTCAATGCCGAGCTTGGCTTGCAGTTGCTTGGCGAAGTAGGTGAAGCCACCCGACAGGATCGCGGTCTTGTAGCCCAGGCGCTTGAGTTCGGCGAACAGGGTTTCGGCGCCCTCGGTCAGGCGCAGGGAGGCACCGATGGAGTCCAGCACGCTAACGTCCAGGCCCTTGAGCAGCGCGAGGCGTTCCTTGAAGCTGGCGCGAAAATCCAACTCGCCGGCCATCGCCCGCTCGGTGATGGCCGACACCTGCTCGCCCACGCCCGCGGCCTTGGCCAGTTCGTCGATGACTTCGGCCTCGATCAGGGTCGAGTCCATGTCGAACACCGCCAGGCGCCGGTTACGGCGGAACAGCGAGTCTTCCTGGAAGGCGATATCAACGTTCAGTTCCTGGGCCACGCTGAGGAACTCGGCGCGCAAGGCCTGGGGGTCGCCCGGCTCGCCGCGCACGGAAAACTCGATGCAGCCCTTGCCCTGGTCGGCCGGGGTGTCCAGCGGCATGCGCCCGGACAAGCGATCGATATGGTCGATATTCAAACCGTATTCGGCGGTGATCGAGCTCACGCGCTGCAATTGCTCGGCGGTGACCTTGCGGGTCAGCAGGGTGACGATATGGCGCTTCTTGCCCTGGCCCGCCACCCAATGCTGGTAATCGGCCTCGGACACGGGTGTGAAACGCACCTGCTGATCCAGCTTGTAGGCGGTGAAGAGGATGTCCTTGAGCACCGACGAACCCTGCTCGGTGCTGGGGATCTCGACCAGGATGCCGAACGACAGGGTGTCGTGGATCACTGCCTGGCCGATGTCGAGAATGTTCACACCACCCTGGGCCAGAACGCCGGTAATGGCCGCCGTCAGACCGGGACGGTCGACGCCAGTGATGTTAATCAGGACAATTTCACGCAAGGCGCACCCCCGCAGGTGGAAAAAAACCGCATTCTACCCACTTTCAGTGACCATCGGGCATAGCCAGCGCTTTGCCGGTATGTGGCCTGTCGCTATACTGCGCGTCAACTTCACGGACAAGAGCCGAGCTCAGTGAACCGGCCTACGCCAGTCAAAACCGATAACTTCTTTCTGCTGATCTTCCGGGCACTGCGCCATCGCCGTGTACCGATCGCATTACGCATCGCCAGCCATAACGTGATCCTGGTCGCCCTGGCCCTGGTGATTTACGCCTGTGTGATGGGTTTGCAGTTCAAGCAGGCCATGCACGAGCAGGCTGACGCCTTGGGCCAGAGCCTGACCACCCAGACCGCGACCTCCGCCACCGAGTTGCTGGTGTCCAATGACATCCTTAGCCTCAACGTGCTGCTCAATAACCTGACCAAAAATCCGCTGGTGGCCCACGCCGCCATCTATAGCGTGGACAACCGCATTCTCGCCGAAGCCGGCCAACGCCCGAAAAACAGCCTGCTGGGCGAAGTCGAAGGCCTGTACCAAACCAAGATCACTTTCCAGGACGTGACCGCCGGGCACCTGCGCATCAGCCTGGACATGGACCAGTTCCAGCAACCAATGACCATCAGCCTGCAAAGCATGGGCATCCTCAGTGCCATTTTGCTGGCGTTGGCCCTGGCCTTGAGCTTGCGCCTGGGGCGGCATATCTCCACGCCGCTGATGCAATTGCGCGTGTGGCTGCGCGACATCGACGAACACACCCCGGCCACCCAGCGCCAGGACGAAATCGGCGACCTCGCCCGCCAGTTGCACACCAGTTTCGCCCCGCAGCGGGTCGAGCCTGAACCCCAGGCCGAAGCCGACGACAACGACGATGACGATGACGAACCTGAGTTTGAAGTGCGCAACCTGCGCGATCCCAGTTTCGACGAAAGCGCCCCGCTGCCGAGCCTGAAAGCCGCGCCCCGGCATGTGCTCAACGCCGAAGAAGACCTGCCGGGCGAAGAAGACCCCTTCGCCGACCTGCGTGACGACACCGCCGTGGCCAAGCTACAACCCCGGCCGGTCGTACCAGCCGTGCCCCAGCACAGCGCCGTACTGGCGGTGCAATTGGGCGCCCAGGATCAATTGCGGCGCCTGCCCCGCGCTCGCCTCACGGAACTCCTGGATCGCTACCGTGACTGCCTCGACCAGGCTGCCTCGCTGTACCAGAGCGAACTGCACACCCTCAACGACGGCAGCACCCTGATGCTGTTCCACAGCGAAGACAGCGGCGAAGACTACCTGACCAACGCCATCTGCTGCGGTGAACTGCTGCGAGCCTTGGGCCATCAGTTGCAGATCGAAGTGGCGGACAGCGGCATCACCTTGCAACTGCAACTGGGCCTGACTCTGGGCGATGAACTGTTCGGCCTGAGCCAGATCGACCTGCTGCTGACCGAGAGCGCCCAGGATGCCTTGGCCTTGTCCCAACACAGCCGCAACCTGCTGCTGGTGGAGCGCAAGATCAGCGACGACAACCTGATTCGCCAACGCGCGCGCATCCGCCCCATCGCCAGCCCCGAAGGCGCCTGCTGTGTCGAACGTCTGATGGAGCCCTACCCGTCGATGTTGGAACGGCAACTGGCGCGGATGCACGAAACCCGCGCCTGAGGGTTCTACCCCGGTGGGAGCGAGCGTGCTTGCGGTGGTGTCGGTTGAGCTACATCAAGGTCGCCTGACCCACCGCCATCGCGGGCACGCCCGCTCCCACAGGAAGGCACTCCAAGCCTGTCCTTACAGCCTATAAATGCCGCCCAATAAAAAGGCCCGCTCAGTCAGCGGGCCTTTTTTGTCTGCGCTCGGCTCAGAACCTGAACACTTCCATGTCGGTACGGATCGGCGCAGCCATCGGGATTTTCGGTTGCTTGTCCTGGGCCGCAGGTTTGGCCGGGGCCGGGGCCTGGCGGCGCGGAGCTTCGACGATGGGCGGCTGATTGGCCAGGGGCTTGAGGGCCACCGACAACTGCTGCGCCAAGCGTTGCAGCAACACACCCTGGGCCTGGACCTGGGCCGCAGTGCTGCCAGCGTGGACTTCCTGCAGGTGGATGATGCGGTTGTCGCGCACCTGGCCACGGCGGTCGATCAGGCGCCATTGGGCGTCCAGCACCGCCGGTTGCGACACGCCCGAATCCAGGCGCGTGATCGACAGCAGCACTTGCACGTCTGGGGTGAAGCCCTGGCTCGCCGGGGCCAGCACTACGCGCTGGCTGTCCAGGTGCCCGGCCACTTGGCGCAGCAGCAATTGATCGATATCCGAAGATAAGCTGCCCGCCCACCGACCATCGGTGGCCGCTTGCAGGCTGCCGTCGGGTTGGCGTTGCAGCAGGGTTTCGCGTTGCAGGTAGTCGGCCACCAGCACCGGACCAAGCAACACCGCCATGCCGCCGCTTTGCGCAGGCTGGGGCGGGGTGCCGCTGTCGAGCTGATACAGCGACACCGGTTGGTGCACGCTGCAACCCGCCAGGCCAAGAACGCCAGCGAGCAGCAAAATAAAAGGAAGGCGCAGAGCAGTCATCGTCCCATCCAGGTGGCGGCCGCACGGCCGACCACAGTGTCAATACTCAAAATCCTGAAGAACGCTCAGCCACGCTGGCGCTTGAAGGGCCATATCATCCGTGAATCTGCGCCATGACTCCAGCGCGAAAGCGTCGATCCACGGGTTAAATCGCAGATCGAACGCTCTGGGCAGCCGCTACGGCGCCGGGCGCCGCCCTCAGTTGGGCGTCTCGACCAACAGGGCATCGACCCGCTGGAAGCCGCGCGGCAGTTTGTTGCCGCGCCGTCCGCGCTCGCCCTTGTAGTGCTCCAGGTCATCGGCCTTGAGGGACAAGGTGCGCTTGCCGGCCTGCAACACCAGGGTCGCGCCCTCGGGCAGCACGGCAATGTCGGTGACGTACTCCTCGCGGCTGGCCACGCGCTCGCCGGGGATGCCGATGATCTTGTTGCCCTTGCCTTTGCCCAGTTGCGGCAGGTCGCTGATTTTGAAGATCAACAAGCGCCCCTCGGTGGTCACCGAGGCCAGCCAGTTGTTCTCGCGGTCGCTGACCGGGCGCGGGGCGATCACCTTGGCGTTGTTGGGCAGGCTCAACAGCGCCTTGCCGGCCTTGTTCTTGGCTTGCAGGTCTTCGCCCTTGACCACGAAACCGTAACCGGCGTCGGAGGCGATCACATACAGCGCGTCGTCTTCGGGCAGCAGCACGCACTCGAAATTCGCCCCCGGCGGCGGCGTCAGCCGCCCAGTCAACGGGTCGCCCTGGCCACGGGCCGACGGCAGCGTGTGGGCCGCCACCGAGTAGCTGCGCCCGGTGGAGTCGATAAACACCGCGAATTGGTTAGAACGCCCCGCCGCCGAGGTCTTGAAGCCGTCGCCCGCCTTATAGGAAAGGCCCGTGGCGTCGATTTCATGACCCTTGGCCGAGCGCACCCAGCCTTTTTCCGAGAGCACGACGGTGATTTTCTCGTTGGGCAGCAGTTCGGTTTCGGTCAGGGCCTTGGCTTCGGCGCGCTCGACAATCGGCGAGCGGCGGTCGTCGCCATAGGTTTCGGCGTCTTTGAGCAGCTCGGTGCGCACCAGTTTCTTGAGCTTGGCTTCGCTGCCCAGCAGGGCTTGCAGCTTGGCCTGTTCCTTGAGCAGTTCATCTTGCTCGGAGCGCAGCTTCATTTCTTCCAGGCGCGCCAACTGGCGCAAACGGGTGTCGAGGATGTAGTCGGCCTGGATTTCGCTCAGGGCGAACCGCTCGATCAGGCTGGCCTTGGGGTGTTCCTCGGTGCGGATGATGTGGATCACTTCGTCCAGGTTGAGGTAGGCGATCAGCAAGCCGTCCAACAGGTGCAGGCGCCGCTCCACCTTGTCGAGCCGGAATTGCAGGCGCCGGCGTACGGTGTTGACGCGGAACTCCAGCCACTCCACCAGCAACGCCCGCAGGTTTTTCAGCTGCGGTTTGCCGTCCAGGCCAATGATGTTGACGTTGACCCGGTAGCTGGACTCCAGCTCCGTGCTGGCGAACAGGTGCTGCATCAGCACTTCGTGATCGACCCGGTTATTGGTCGGGATAATCACGATACGGCAGGGGTTTTCGTGGTCGGACTCATCGCGCAGGTCAGCGACCTGAGGCAATTTCGACGGTTTGGCCTGCATCAGCGCGGCGATCTGTTCCAGCACCTTGGCCCCGGAGACCTGGTGCGGCAGCGCGGTGACGATGATGTCGCCGTCCTCGACGTGGTACACGGCGCGCATGCGCACTGAGCCTTTGCCGGTTTCGTACATTTTCAGCAGGTCGGCGCGCGGCGTGATGATTTCCGCTTCGGTCGGGTAGTCCGGCCCCTGGATGTGCTCGCAGAGCTGCGCGACCGTGGCCTTGGGCTCGTCCAGCAGGCGCACGCAGGCGCTGGCCACTTCCCGCAGGTTGTGGGGCGGCACGTCGGTGGCCATGCCGACCGCGATGCCGGTGGTGCCGTTGAGCAGGATGTTGGGCAGGCGCGCCGGAAGCACCAGGGGCTCGTCCAGGGTGCCGTCGAAGTTCGGGCCCCAGTCCGCGGTGCCCTGGCCCAGTTCGCTGAGCAGCACTTCGGAGTAGCGCGACAGGCGCGCCTCGGTGTAACGCATGGCTGCGAACGACTTGGGATCGTCCGGCGCACCCCAGTTGCCCTGGCCGTCCACCAGGGTGTAGCGGTAGCTGAACGGCTGGGCCATGAGCACCATGGCTTCGTAGCAGGCCGAGTCGCCGTGGGGGTGGAATTTACCGAGTACGTCACCGACGGTACGCGCCGACTTCTTGTGCTTGGAGTCAGCGTCCAGCCCCAGCTCACTCATGGCGTAGATAATGCGCCGCTGTACCGGTTTCAGACCGTCGCCGATATGTGGCAGGGCGCGGTCCATAATCACGTACATGGAGTAATTGAGGTAGGCATTTTCGGTGAAGTCAGCCAGTGACCGGCGCTCTACACCGTCCAGGCTGAGTTCAAGGGAGTCGCTCATGCGGGCCTCATCAGTTCGTTGTCTGGCGCAGCAGCATGGTGCCGCCGCGCTGGGTGAATTCAAGTTGCTTCAAAGCGCTCATGCCCAGCAGCACCTGCTCGCCGTCCAGGCCGGGCGCGATCAGGGCACGCACGTCGCGCAGGACGATATCGCCCAGTTGCAGGCGCTCCAGGCGTGTCCGATAACCCTGGCTGCGCCCGTTGGCGGTACTCAAGGTGACCGGCGCGCCCTTCTCCAGGCCCAGGCGCTCGGCCAGTGCCACGGGGATCGCCACGTCGGTGGCGCCGGTATCGAGCATGAACGTCGCCGGTTGGCCGTTGATCTGGCCGCTGGCGACAAAATGCCCCTGGCCATTGCTGACCAGTTTGACTTCTATATAGCCCGCGCCCTGCTGCGAGGTGAGTGCGCTATTGGGGTTCTCGCGGCGCGCTTCCCACTCGCCGAAAAACCGGGTAGCCAAAAACAACCCCGCGCACCAAGCCAGGATCAGCAACACCCGGCCGGCGCGTTTGCCCGGCGCTTGCTGGCTCATGGCGTGGCGCTCCAGCCACCGTCCGGCGCGGCGAAGCGCCAAACTATCGGCCGTTGCTCGCCATCGGCGCGAGTGTGGCTGCCGTTATCAACGCCAATCCACGCACCGCCCTCGTCCAGGGCCAGGGCTTCGGTGTTGCCAAACCGGGTGTTGTAGCGCCGTGGCTCGGTCAACGCCTCATTGGCGAACGACCAGCAACGCTCGACCGCGCCCGTGGCCGGGGTGCGGCGGCAGATGCGGTAGGCCATGCGTTCGAGGGTAAACAGTTTGTCCTGGTAGAAGGCCAGGTCGCTGAAGTCCTTGTGCTGGCCCCGGCCGGCGGGGATTTGCGGCGGTGGCTGCTGCGCGCCGCCCTCGCTCATCACCACGCAATTGTCGGGGCAGTCCCACAGGCTCTGCTGCTTGCTCACCCGCAACAGGCCACGGCGCTCGCGCTCGGCGGCCAGCCACAGTTGGGTGCCTGCCGGGTTGACGGCGATGCCCTCGAACAACGCATTGAAGTTGAGCAACATGCCGCTGGCCCGCGCCTGGCGCACCATCAGCGGGGAGATTTTCAGCCACTGCGCCGCGCCCTCGACCGGCACGTGCAGCACGGCGGCGTGGGTTTCGCTGACCACATAGCGATTGCCCGCGCCATCGCAAGTGATGCCCTCAAAATCCAGGTCGCCGCCACGCAGGGGGGCGGCCGCCAGGTTGCGCACGCGCAAGCCCCACGGCAGGCCACTGTCGGGCACCGGCGGCACGTCGATTTTCACGGTTTCGGCTTGCCAGACCGGCGCGCGGGTATCGAGCCGGTAAAGCTGCCCATCGTCGCGGTCCGATACCGTCCATAACTCGCCGCTGCACAGCGCCAGCCCCGAGAGGTTGCCGCTGGGCATGCCGTCCACCGGGTGCTCGGCCAACAGCTTGAGCTCAGGCACGGGCGCGGCGGCGACCGCAGTCGTCAGCACCAGTAACGCCAGGGCCAACGCGCTGCGCATCAGCCCAGCACCTCGGCCAGGTTGCCCTTGGACTCCAGCCACGCCTTGCGGTCACCGGCGCGTTTCTTGGCCAGCAGCATGTCCATCATTTCCGAAGTCGCGGCAAAATCGTCCAGGGTCAACTGCACCAGGCGTCGGGTGTTGGGGTCCATGGTGGTTTCGCGCAGTTGTGGCGGGTTCATCTCGCCCAGGCCTTTGAATCGGGTGACCTGGGGCTTGCCGCGTTTCTTCTCGGCCACCAGGCGATCGAGGATGCCGTCGCGCTCGGCCTCGTCCAAGGCGTAGAAAATCTCCTTGCCCAGGTCGATGCGGTACAGCGGCGGCATGGCGACGTAGACGTGGCCGGCATCTACCAACGGGCGGAAATGCTGGACGAACAGGGCGCAGAGCAAGGTTGCGATGTGCAGGCCGTCGGAGTCGGCGTCGGCGAGGATGCAGATTTTGCCGTAGCGCAACTGGCTCATGTCCTCGGCGCCCGGGTCGACGCCAATGGCGACGGCGATGTTGTGCACCTCCTGGCTGGCCAGCACTTCGCTGCCGTCCACTTCCCAGGTGTTGAGGATCTTGCCGCGCAACGGCAGGATCGCCTGGAATTCCTTGTCCCGCGCCTGCTTGGCCGAGCCGCCGGCGGAGTCGCCTTCAACCAGAAACAACTCCGAGCGCATCGGGTCCTGCCCGGCGCAGTCGGCCAGTTTGCCCGGCAGCGCCGGGCCCTGGGTGATGCGTTTGCGCTCGACCTTCTTGCTCGCCTTGAGGCGGCGCCCGGCGTTGTTGATCGCCAGTTCCGCCAGTTGCAGGCCCAGCTCCGGGTGCTCGTTGAGCCACAGGCTGAAGGCGTCCTTGACCACGCCCGAGACGAACGCCGCGGCCTCGCGGGACGAAAGGCGCTCTTTGGTCTGGCCGGAGAATTGCGGTTCCTGCATTTTCATCGAGAGCACGAAGGCGATGCGCTCCCAGACGTCCTCAGGTGCCAGTTTTACGCCGCGGGGCAGCAGGCTGCGGAATTCGCAGAACTCACGCATCGCGTCGAGCAGGCCCTGGCGCAAACCGTTGACGTGGGTGCCGCCCTGGGCCGTGGGGATCAGGTTGACGTAGCTTTCCTGGACGCTGTCGCCGCCCTCGGGCAGCCACAGCAAGGCCCAATCGACCGCTTCCTTGTTACCGGCCAGGCTGCCGCAGAACGGTTCGTCGGGCAGGCGTTCGAATTCGCTGACCGCGTCCACCAGGTAGGAACGCAGGCCGTCTTCGTAGTGCCACTCGACCTTCTCGCCGGTGCCTTTGTCTTCAAAACTGACCAGCAGCCCCGGGCACAGCACGGCCTTGGCCTTGAGCACGTGCTTGAGGCGGCTGATGGAGAATTTCGGCGAGTCGAAGTACTTGGGGTCGGGGGCGAAAAACACGCTGGTGCCAGTGTTGCGCTTACCCACGGTGCCGATCACTTGCAGCTCGGTGGCTTTGTAGCCATCGGCGAAAGTCATTTGGTACTCGTTGCCGTCGCGCTTGACCCGCACCCGCACCTCGGTGGACAAGGCGTTGACCACGGAAATGCCCACGCCGTGCAAGCCACCGGAGAACTGGTAGTTCTTGTTGGAGAACTTGCCGCCGGCGTGGAGCTTGGTGAGGATCAGCTCCACCCCCGAGACGCCCTCTTCGGGGTGGATATCCACCGGCATGCCGCGCCCGTCATCGCTGACTTCCAGGGAATGGTCGGCGTGCAGGATCACCTGCACCGACTTGGCGTGCCCGGCCAAGGCCTCATCGACGCTGTTGTCGATGACTTCCTGGGCCAGGTGGTTGGGCCGACTGGTGTCGGTGTACATGCCGGGGCGTTTGCGCACCGGGTCGAGGCCCGAGAGGACTTCGATGGCGTCGGCGTTATAAGAGCT
>RCMZ01000390.1_pt1 | contig 24789 bp, 16 predicted proteins | sample 2041141 | NCBI WGS metagenome assembly RCMZ01 (sample SAMN09708263, study PRJNA481090) | Wastewater metagenome, whole genome shotgun sequencing project. | biome: sewage; isolation source: Davis station wastewater (DW) | place: Antarctica: Davis Station | collected 2010-03-01
CATTAGCATGGACGAACGTCGAGCAGATGCGTATCATTGCCGCCGCACGCACTCGTAGCTCAGCTGGATAGAGTACTGCCCTCCGAAGGGGAACCCCGCCACATATCTATTCCTTTCTCATGCTCCTTTAAAGTACATAATGTTGATTTTAAAGGCTTTTTTTGAAAACCATATTTTCCAATATCATTAAGTATTACGTACTTTAAGATTAGCTATGGTCGCGCTTTTGCCTAAATAGACTGGCTCTCAGAAGCCAGAATTGACTACCGCCTTAGTTTTTGAGATTCTGTGCTCCAGAATCTGGAGGCATAAATGGTCATAAACACCCTCACTAGCATCCCCCTCGGTGATCTCTCGTGTCACCCTGAAGTCCAAAAAATATTTAGTCGCTCACTCACTACTCAGTACAGTAACTCTTTGTCAGATTTCAGTGATGACATGCTCACTACGTTGCAAAAAAACTGCCCGACTCATGCGATTAAAACTGATCAAAACCATTACCTTTTTTTTAGTAACTGGGATCTGATTGATGAGTTACGACGACGTAAAATTAAGCATATCGACGCGATCGTGTACGAGGCGATTTCAGATGACGAAATCTTCAACTGGGCATTGTGTACCGAAATTGGAAAAGGCGCATATCTACAAGATAGTAATCGAGAACGGTATTTATATTTACATCGTTTGCTTGAAGATAAGAACGCGATTAAAAGAATCTTCAACTCTCCTCGTCCAAGAACGGCCACCATCGCACTGCAAAAAATCACTGCTTTAACACGCGGTAAATTACGGAAACGAATTGAAGAATCAGTGGATGTGCCAACTGGACTTGAAGCGTTTCTCGCGCGGGGGCAGACAGATGAATAAGCTATGGTTCTCCGACCACCATGAAGCAGATTACTTTTTGCTGACGCAAAGATCGAATCAGCTCATAACCAGTTTTTTTGCGCACAGTACAGACATAGAGTTTAAGCAACAGGCATTAGAAAATATCCAAATTTATACACCGAGTAGCGCTACCGATAACTCAGATATTTACGATGCATCATTAGAAATTTTATTGAAGACTAGGATAAACAGGATTCATCTTAAGAATGCTCCTGTGGAAGCATTCTTGTGCACTATTCCAAAAAAAGGAAGCTCGGTTGAGCAGTGGCAAGGATTAATTTTAGTTGCTGCATTGGTGCACTTTCATCTTTTTGAAAAACCAAGTCGCTTGCAAGACGTTTTAAACATATTTCGACAAATAGTTGCTGACGGGCGCTCTGGGCAAGTTATAGCTATAGAAAGAGCAAATAAGATTGAAATTAATCTTCCGCAAGCTTGGGAGCCGCTGGACCAGATAGCTAGTAAGCTTTCTAGCTATATTAATCAGGCGGATACACCGCAGGATGTTAAAAGCAGGCTTTATCCTTTACGCAGAATTATTGAAGATATTGTCGAAAATAAGTTAAAAAATCTGCGTTCAAGCACATCACGAGAATCACAAAGAGCATCAGGGCAAATACTAGAACCAACTACGCACTCACCTATAGATATTCAGTCCGCTGTACCAGTAGTCGAAAAAGTCGACAACATCACAACTGTAGTAAAAAAGCCGCGTGTAGATGACAGTGAAGCTGTGTACACCGAATTTGGGGAGTTTCTAGGAGACGCATCGCAAAGCGCTGTTGAGCGAATAGAGTTTCATGCTGATAACGCACCTACAAAAACTTTTGTAAGTGTTCAGACTGATGTCACTGCACCGGCCAGTTTAAGACACTCAGCTATGTTGTCAGCTATGCGTGCTCAAACTGTTGCGAGTCAAATTGAACGACGAGAAAAGCGTTTAACAACATCTTTGAGCTGCTTGACAGGCCTAGAGATTGCAGCTTTAAAAAAAGCGCTATCTCAAAGCGAAGAAAGTAAGCAGATAGAAACCTTGCTGCTACATCTGATGCTGACCACTGGTAGACGACTTGAGCAAATCCTGCAAGCAAAGCAATTGAGCCGAGTTAGTGAGTACACAGGGTTTGGTGATGCTTACATCATTTCTGAGTATGGTGATTGGTCATGGTTATATCGCCCAAAACTGCCACAGCACACATTGGACTCTAATTTTAGCAAAGTAGTCGATCAGCAAGCATCCACAGTCGTTTTATCTTTGCCTCGATTATCAGAAGATCAACATAGGTTGCAAGCAAGGTTGCCAGCTTATTCTGATGAGTTAAAAACGAGTTTAGATAGCTTTGTCTCTGACATTAATCGCGCACATAACACACGACTCACAGTAAGTCGTGTAGCTGATTTTTTAAATTTCTTTTTACATCAGCGTGGAGTTGATGACGTATTGATTGCCCTCATTATTGGTGATCCTGCAGTTCAGCCTGCCGGACTTTACTATCAGCAATACAACAATGAGCACATCCTCCAAGCATATAAAACATTTACTAACACCATCTTCAGTGCGTCCACTTCACATCTTTTAGCTGATGAAAGCGATGGCAAAATGCTTCTTGGTGGCTCACAGTTAATGGTAAAAGAGCCTGTAATCAGCCTGTTATTTGATCATCTAAAAGATAGCATCAAGTCCAAAGATGGGCTGGTGAGCTTTCATAATGCGCTCACTTACTACGTGCTGCATCTATTGAACATGACGACAGGCCATCGTCCTGTAAAGCATCCTTTTGATGATTTGAATAGCATCGATTTAATAAATGGCAAGATTTTTATCTCAGATAAAGAGTCACGTCAGACCAGGTCATCAGCAAGAACTCTTGTACTGCCCGAAATAGCAGTCAAACAAATACAGCTCTACATTACACATTTAAAAGCAATAAAACAGACACTCCACAGCCTTAATCCTGAAGTTGCTAACTTTGTAGATCAGGCTATTTCAGCAGAAGCCCCTTTTTTGTTTTTACTAAAAGAAAATAGTTCAGGCGACTATGGGGTACAACTGATTACGCCAAAAATCGTTCAAGCACATGTTCAGTCGGTGTTCAAATTACCGCTCAATTGGCACAGACATTTCTTGAGAACTTTTTTAGCCAATCAACAGGTGAATGGCGAAGTTATAGACAGTTGGATGGGCCACGCAAAACTAGGACAAGAAGGCTATACCCGCTTTAGTGGGCTATCTATAAAAGATCTACAAACAGTCGCTCAGCTTATAGAGGATAAACTCCAGAGTTTAAAAATTAGCGCAGTTAGCGGCTGGCTGGGGTAGTTATGAATAAAAAATCAGCTTATGGCAAAAAATTGCGAGCACAAGATCGCAAATCTGCAGATAAAAAAACAGCATCTCAAGTGCGCGAACACATGAGTGCGTGGGTGCCTATACACTTGCCTGCCTTAACTAGTCCACCTGTTATACAGTCTGAATATGAGCAACAGTTAGCGCTTTTCCAGAATTTTTTACTTCAGCAATACAATGACATTGGACGCCTAAGTCAGGCATATCAGAACTTGGCACGCATGGTTGCTAGGGGAAATGATGATGGTGTTTGGAATCTAAATATTCCACCCACAATTACGCAAGTTCCTCGTACTAGTACTAGTCGCACAGAAAATATTTTCCGTTACGGTATTGAAGCCGGGAGGCTGTACCAAGGATGGAAGGACGATATTCAAACGAGGCCGGCACCGCCGACGTCAAAGCACAGGCGGCTCGCTGATGTTCTGATTTCTGCAATTATCTATGGTGGATTGGCAAACCCAAGAGCTGTTGTAAGCTTGGCCAATCTGCTGACTCAAAACCGAAAGCCTATACATAGAATTAGCGATAGGTTATGGATAGATCTGATTTGGGTTTCAGACGTTGATGCACTTAATGTAAAAGAACAGCAAGATACAGAAGAACAGTGGAAGACGCTGCACCGTTTTTACCCAGACAATTTTACGTTAGGGCTTATCTACTCTTTTCTGTCTCATAAACTATCGTATAAAAACGAAACCGCTGAAGGTAGTGTTGTTATCGATGGCCAAGAAGAGCTGAATCAAAGTAGCGTCTGGGCTTTGCTCAAAGACAGATTGTTACTTGGAGAACAAGAAACGTCATTTAATAGCTTGCAAGCATTCTGCACTGGTGCGCAATCAGTGACAGAGATGCTGCCCAATGTCGATATTCCGCAAGCTTTACTTGAGTGCGCTTCAGGACGCATAAAAAACTCGTCTTTACTGATTGATCAGCAGAGTGAATGGTTACGACCCGCAACAACTAAGCCTGTTGCAGAGCCGGACCTGCTTAGTTTTTTCTCTCTTGCTGGTGCTTGGCGTGATCGAGTCATAAAGAGCAACGATAACCCCCAAGTCAGCTTGAATACAAAGACCATTGATCGGCTGCTATACCAGATAAGCACTGCATTAAGAACAAAGAGGCAAGGTCTTAAGCGGTCAGAAGCGATGGCGATAGAAGATCTTAATGAGTTGCTATCTGTACCTGTGAATATCAATGCTGAAATATTCATACGTTGGCTGCAGCACTCTTTGCTTCGTTTAGCGCTTTCATCTGTGAACCGGTATTTTATCGAGCTGAAGAATCTTTGGTTTTATTACACCAACGAACAGGATCTTCAGGCGCTCGATGAAAGCGAACTGGAAAACATATATTGGGAAATACGTTTAGCAAAAAGCGATCCTAAAGCCCAGACCTACTTGCTGGGAAGGTTGAAAGATCTACACACATTCGCAAGCAATCAGTTTGGATTACCAAGATTAGATAGTTTTTTTGAGGATGTGACAGGAGGTGTTAAACAAATACGCGTTAGAGTTGGTTACATCCCTGAGCATATCTATCAAGCTGTACTGTGTCAGATTGGTAGTATCGCAGATTTAGATGACCATGCAGTTGATGGATTAAAAGTATTATTAATTCTTGCTTACCGAACTGGTATGCGTCGCGGTGAACTCTTGAAGCTGCGACTTTCAGATGTTGAGATTTCAAAACGCCCGTGGCTGTTTGTAGTTAATAACAAATATGGAAATAACAAAACAGACTCTGCTTTACGACAAATACCACTGCATGCTGTATTGCTTGACGATGAGCTTGAGTTTTTTCAAAACTATATTGGTGCACGCCGAGCGCGGTATCCCCATATAACAAACACTTTAATGTTTTCACTCCCGCACAGTGAGACTGTACCTTACGATGGCAGCATGATCAGTGAGCTGGTTAAGTACCTTCTGATTCATCAAGGCTGTACAGATCTAACTTTCCACCACCTTCGTCATAGTGCACTGACAAACATTATGGTGGTTATGGATGGGGATCAAGAGCTCATTACTCAGCTAACAGGGTATTCAATTGAGCAAGCTAAGTATTTACGCGAAACGCTCCACAACGCTAGGCCGGACAGCAGACGGGATATATACAGTGCTATTGCTGGGCTAGCTGGTCATCTCACACCTGAAACAACATTTACCCACTATATCCATGAATGTAGCCTGCTGCTAGGAATGCGACTCGCTCAACACAATCCGGCGCTAGATTTGAGACAAGGGCGTTACATCACAGGGCTTTCTACTCGCTATATCAATACACAGTTTTCTGAAGCTCAAGTTGATGCACAGCCTCCAGCTACGCTTGAGTTATCTGTATTTAGAAGTGAAATTATCAGGAGGCTACAGCCTCACACAAACATGATTGGGCCGCGAAATACGCAAGAAACAGTTGAGTTGGAATCAGAGCAGCCCACTGTGAGTCGCAGAGTGGCGAATGTCACTGATTGCTACAGTGCTTTAAGAGCAATAGAGCAAGGTGAGTCAGTTGCTGTCGCATCACTCCGATTTGCTTTAGATGAAGACAGGATAATGAGTTGGCTAAGGACAGCTCAAGCATTACAACGAGTAAAGACAATTCACGGAAACTCTCGCTTGTTTGCCAAAAATCGTATTAAAACTGCTATCGGCTTGCCCTTATTGCCAGCTTGGCCAAAAGATAGATTTGTTAGTAGTGAAATTGACCAGACCATTAACGCATTAAGGGGGCTTTATAAAACAAACAAAAACAAGCTTCTGTGGGCTGTTCACTATTGGTTAAACAATACCTCCACGTCGAAACAAGGCCTCAGATTTACTGATCTTGAAGACCTTGATACATTTTTAACTACAGTCGCAGACGTTTTGCCAATCAAACGATGGCGGCTCAAGGTAACTGCTCCAGAAACTGTAAGTGATAGTGATCGCATGCTGTGGAAGTACTTAGGCCCCAAAAACACTATTGTTGTGACGAGTGCCTCGGTGAAGAAGATTTATGCTTATCTATATGTAAAGCATAAAAATGAAAAAAAAATCACTGACGATTCTGATGGCCGCATTAAGCAATATTCATCATCTTTAATAGGGTATGTGTTCCATATGCTTGCGATCATGATCGGAATAAATCCAGAAGCAGATGCTAGGCAGGCCAAAAATATACAAGATGTCAGTGTTGTAGGGTCAGCAGGTGAAGTGGTGCAAGCACAAGTCAGTGAAGATGTTCAGGCTGAGCTGCTAGATGCTTATAGCCCTGCTGCAGATTCTGTGGGACAGCAGAGTTCGCCGAGTGAACCACCTTTGGAAAGTCCTAATAAGTCAGTTACTGGCTATGATGAATCCAGTGGTCAGACTATTCTCGAGTATATTCAAGAGTATCTGAGGATACATCTTAATAAAAATGACTTATAGAGCGTCAACTATTTTGGCCGGTTCAGCGTCAATTACCTTGGCCGGTTGACCCTAGCAGTTCTACTTAACGTTCTGCATTGCCGTTTTTCGGCGATAACTCTCTCCTTCTGTTAATAGCTATTGACACCTTTGCAGCGAATTATGGTGGCATATAAGCAGTTCGCTCGGCGAACTGATACGGAACGAATGATGCTGGTTGGTGTACGAGATTGAAAAAGTGCTTAGCGGGCTAGACGCTAGAGGTGCTTACGCAGATGAGCTTGCACAACTTTTCGCTACTGAAATGGTTCCTATTAGATAGCACATTTAAATAGGTTCTGAGGGGTGGCCAACTACCCTTTTACTAAAGGTGAAGATATAACTATATAAATCAGTAGCTTATCGATTGCAAAAATAATATGGTAAAAAGCAATTATATTGCTTAAGTGTTTGTACTGGCTTGGTTTGCATGTAATATTGTCTAGTGATCTGCCGTATAGGCAGCTTAGAATAAAGTCATTGCAGTGTTTTCGTCAATGCGACCGTGATCTGCCGTATAGGCAGCTTAGAATATAAATCACACACAGAAGAGTAATCGGGTGATGTGATCTGCCGTATAGGCAGCTTAAACTCAATAAGGCCGATCACAAGATCAGGTCAGCACGAAGTTTTATGCTTCATAGCTGGTACGGAATCCCACTCCGTATCAGCTCCTTCCAAACTCTGTCTTGTAGAAAAACACACAATACCGGATACTGTTAAAATATACAGTTATTTTGTTTTGTGAGGCTCCAATGCATGTTTCTCTGATTGCCCAAAGCTACGATGCTGGCTATCTAAACGAGCAGAAATTAAAGATTCCACTGTTCCTTGAGCGCGTTTCCGCTGGCTTTCCTTCGCCTGCGCAGGATTACATTGAGCAAACATTAGACTTAAATGAGCTGTGCATTCAGCATCCTGCTGCCACGTTTTTTGTTCGTGTTGAAGGCGAATCTATGTGCGAAGCCGGAATTTATCCGGGTGATATTCTAGTCGTTGATCGCTCAATACAAGCAGAACATGGCGATATTGTAATTGCAGGCTTGCATGGAGAGTTCACAGTCAAAGAGCTGGAGCTAAGACCAAGTGTGCGCTTAGTACCGCGTAACAAAGCCTATCAACCAATAGAAATTACTGAAGCCAGTGAACTTGATATCTTCGGCGTGGTGACTAGCGTCGTCCGCAATATGCGTCGAAAACCCCAGCAAAGCCATGAATAATATTTTTGCCTTAGTAGACTGCAATAATTTCTACGCAAGCTGCGAAAAGCTATTCCGTCCTGATCTCCGAGACACACCTATTTTAGTGCTATCAAACAACGATGGTTGCGTTGTCGCACGCTCAAAAGAAGCAAAGAAAATTGGTATCAAAATGGGTGTGCCTGTATTTCAGATTAAGGATCAAATACGGCAGCACAACATACAGACCTTTTCATCCAATTATGCTCTGTACGCTGCCCTAAGTAGCCGAGTGATGCGTACCCTCGAAAGATTTTCTCCTCGTGTCGAAGTGTATTCGATTGATGAAGCATTTTTAGACCTCACTGGTTTTGGTCCAGTTGTTTCATTGCTTGAGCATGGGCAAGAAATCAAGAAAATCATAGAGCAGTGGACTGGCATTGGGGTGTGCGTAGGTATAGCGCCGACTAAGACCCTTGCGAAGCTCGCTAACCATGCTGCGAAGAAGTATCCAGCCACAGGCGGCGTCGTAGACCTGACAAGTCATCAACGCCAGCAAAGACTGCTGGCTATCACTCCAGCAAGTGATCTCTGGGGTGTTGGCAGAAAACTAACCAAACGGCTTGAAAGTATTGGTGTTAAGACCGCTCTCGACCTCGCTAATTGTTCTCACGCAACAATCCGAAGTCTGTTTTCAATTGTGCTCGAACGTACTGTTCGTGAACTAAACGGAGAGTCGTGCCTTGAGCTAGAAGAAGTGCCTGCAACCAAGCAGCAAATAATGTGCAGTCGCTCATTTGGTACCAAAATCACAAAGCTGGAACAGATGTGTGAAGCCATTTCTCAATACACTGCTCGCGCAAGTGAAAAACTTCGACAGGAGAAACAGCAAGCCAAGGTGATAACGGTGTTCGTGCAGACCAGTCCTTTTAATTCGAGCCAAGAGGCTTACAGCAACTCTGTGACAGGTGAGTTGATCCTGCCAAGCGATGACACGAGAGACTTAAATGAGCTGGCTATGCAGTTGTTAAAGCGCATTTGGCGTGATGGGTACAGCTACAACAAAGGCGGTGTGATGCTCTCAGACTTCTATGATCAAAACACCTATCAACCTGGTCTGTTTGATGATGTAACAAAGCGTCCTAACAGTACAAAGCTCATGGCAGTGCTTGATGAAATCAATCAGAGCGGACTTGGCCGTGTGTTTCTTGCCCGGCAGGGTATGCATAGCGCTTGGAGCATGAAGCGTGATCACTTGTCCCCTGCGTACACAACTCGCTGGACAGACTTACCAACAGTTCGTTGAGCTTTGGACTAACAACAGCAACACCTCCATCAAAGACACTTCGGGACGGCTCACAGAGAGTTAAGTAGGAATTAATAATGTTTCCCCGCTTCATCAAATCAAATTTCATAGTTTTATCATTAGCGTTGCTTTTTTCTTCGACTGTATTTGGAACAGCTCCAACAACCTTTTCCCAGGCCAAGGTTGTGCTGAAAGAACAAATCTACTTTGACCAAAATAAGAATGGTGCGCTTGGAACAATCTACTGCGGCTGTGACTGGGAATGGGTTGGGCGTTCAGGCGGGCGAATTGATCCTAAGCGTTGCGGGTATGAAATCCGAGCGATTCCGAATAGAGGTGAGCGCACAGAAATAGAGCATGTGTTCGCTGCAAGCCATTTTGGGCAACAACGTCAATGCTGGCAAAACGGCGGACGCAAAAACTGTAACAAAACTGATCCCGTTTTTAATTTAATGGAAGCTGACTTACATAACTTGACGGTTTCCGTCGGAGAGTTGAACGCTGACCGTTCCAACTACAGGTTTGGAGTACTGCCTCATGCCCGAAAGCAGCACGGGCAGTGCAACAGTAAGGTTGACTTCAAACAGCGCGTCTTTGAGCCTAGAGATGATGTTAAAGGGAAAATCGCCCGGATCAATTTCTATATGGCAGATCGTTATGGTTTGCGGTTGAGTGACCAGCAGCAGAAATTATTCATAGCGTGGTCTAAGCAACATCCAGTGACCCCGTGGGAATTAGAACGTGATCGGCGGATTGCTCGTGTAATGGGCCACCACAATGATTTTGTGACTGGCAAACGTACTTGGAAGCTTGGGCATCGCAACAGCAGAGAAGGTATTGCAGGAGCAATAACTAGAGACCCAGCTAAATCGCTGGCACAGACAGCTCAGGGAACGCCTAAAACTGACGTCAGCAGTGCGCCAATCCACGGGAATCGTAACAGCAAGATTTTTCACCCCAAAGGCTGCTCAAGTTACAACGCTATGAGTCCACGCAATGTCGTTAACTTTTCAAGTGAAGAAGAGGCTATAGCAGCTGGCTATCGTAGAGCCAAAAACTGTAAGTGAAGCCGTGGTCTTTGCGATTACCACTTTTTGAATAAAAGTCAGCACACTAAAAATCAATAGCTATACTTAAATTTGAAACGGATTTTTAGCTATCAAGGAGTTACACATGCTTATTTTGACTAGATGCATTGGGGAAACACTCAACATTGGTGATGACGTGACGGTTGCAGTGCTGGGTGTAAAGGGTAATCAGGTGCGTATTGGGATAGATGCCCCGAAAGACATTGCTGTTCATCGTGAAGAAATATACGAGCGTATTCAAAAAGAAAAAGAGTGTGAGCAATTATGAAAATTAAAGAAATTAAAACCGCTGAAGATCATCAAATAGCTTTAGCTAGAGTTGATGAAATTTGGAATGCAGAACCAAACTCGCTGGCGGGTGATGAGTTGGAATCACTGATAACGCTTATCCAGAAGTTTGAAGATGAAAACTTTGCAATTGCAGCACCTAATGCTGTTGAAAAAATAAAATTCAGAATCGATCAAGAAAGTTTATGATTGAGTTTGAGTAGCAAATCATACTGTAATTTGTTACATAGTATGTGTGCACTTAAAACTTTACCAGCCAGCTGTGCATAATGATTCAATGCGATTGAATGTCTCATAAAGGGATACAAAATCACCTTGAGCCATGATCTCCAGCGGTGCGCGGCCATTAAAAAATTCGTTATCATTTTTCATTCCAACGAAGCCGTATACGTTGTCTGGATTGTCGAAGATTAAGCGCAGAGCGCTATGTATATTCAAGATTAGGCTGACACGCTGTATTACATCAATATCAAGGTTTACCGCCCACTTAGCATCTTCTGCGCTTTTGGCATGAGTATAGGTTTTTAGTGATATGCCCAGAACGGAGCATGCTTGCTTGGTGTGTAGTGGCCAAGTAAAATTGGCCACCTGTTTATATTTAATTGACTCGAACGTATCTATCCCTTTTTTCACATCAGCAATCAAATGACGTGAGCAACCAAGCGTTTCCTGGATACTGGAATAGCTATGCCCGGCCATTAACAGCGAAGCAATACTCGCACGCCTCTTCAAATCTGGCTTACGCCCAACGTACTTTCCTTCAGTGCGTGCTTTCTTGATTCCTTCCATTTGCCGTCTGCGACGATCCTCATAATCTTTGCGTGCAACAGCTGCAAGCATGTCCAGTAACATTCCATTGACTGCCTGAAGAATTGAAGCAGTGAACTCTGTTCCATCAGAACTTTTCAAAGCAATCCAGCTTGTAGGTAGTTCCGGTGAGACAATCATCAGCTTCTTTTTTACCAGCATAAACTTAAGCGTTTTCTTGTCGGCTTGTTTCAATCGAGCAAGTCGATCAATTTGCTTGACCGGAATAATGATTTGGCCTGACTGCCCTGAAGAATTTTAATGCAGATAAAATTCGAAATAATAATTATTACGATATCAAGTGCCTATCTAATTCTCAGGGTAGTATCAAAAACGACCGTTTATGACACTACCTAGATGGATCACTATGGCCATGTTTTGAAATCGCTATGAGATGGTAGGCTTGTGTTTACGCGCCATTCTGAAGCCTTCTGCTGAGCTTCTGCTATCTGTTCACGTGAAAGCTTATTCATTAGCATGCTTCTAAGCTCAACAGTATTTTCGTCTCCTTGAGTAGCCGCAAGTATTGCTAGCATGTAACTCATTACATAGTTCTGAGGAACACCTAATCCAGTTTCATATGCTAGTGCTAAATTGATCTGAGCATCAACGTGACCTTGTTCAGCTGCCTTGCTAAACCAACTTATGGCTTGAGCAGTACTCTGAGCCCCTCCCTCTCCCAGGCTATACATATATCCTCGTACGTACTGAGCATTAACATGGCCTTGTTCAGCAGCCTTGCTGAACCACCTTGCGGCTTCAGCATAATTCTGGGGGACAGCCTCTCCTTTGTAGTACATAAGTCCTAAGTTAAACTTAGCCTTAGCATTATCTTGTTCAGCAGCTTTGTTGTACCACATGAAAGCTTCGGCGTAATTTTTGGCCACACCTTCTCCCTTGTAATACATGAGTCCTAAGTTTAGCTGAGCATTAACATTGCCTTGTTTAGCGGCTTTGCTGTACCACCTTATGGCCTCAGCATAATTCTGGGTAACGCCTTCTCCACTGCTATACATAGCCCCTAAGTATGACTGAGCAGTAGCATCACTTTGCTTAGCTGCTTTGCTATACCATCTGAAAGCTTCAGCGTAATTTTGGCTAACACCATTTCCAAGACGATACATCAGTCCTAAAGTTTTCTGCGCATTAATATTACCTTTTTTGGCTGCCTTACTGAGCCATTTGAAGGCTTCAGCGTAATTTTGAGCGACTAAGTTTCCGTAATAATAATGAGCTCCCAAGAGATACTGAGCTTCAATATCTCCTCGATTAGCATCCTTAAGGAGCATCCCGATAAATTCAGTGCCATTCACACTATCTGATTTAAACTGATCATCAGCACTCACTGAACTAATCAATAAAAAAACTGAAAAGATACTGCTACAAAATATTTTTCTTCTATAGGTCAACACTTAACTCCTCATTTTTAATCATATTTACAGCTCATTTGTATTTAAATGGATTCTAGCGTGACCATCCATTTTTTAACATCAGCAATCAAGTGTCGTGAGCAACCAAGCGTTTCCTGGATGTTCGAATAGCTTTGCCCGGCCTTAAGCAGCGAGGCAATACTCGCACGCTTCTTCAAGTCTGGTTTACGCCCAACATACTTTCCGTCTGCTTGAGCTTTTTCAATACCTTGCAACTGACGCCTACGCCGATCCTCGTAATCTTTGCGTGCGACTGCCGCGAGCATATCAAGCAGCATCCCGTTAACTGCTTGTATGATGGAAGCTGTGAACTCTGTGCTGTCAGAACTTTTTAACGCCATCCAGCTAGTTGGTAATTCCGGCGAAACGATCATCAGCTTTTTTGATGCCAGCAGATGCTTTAGCGTTTCCCAATCGGCTTGTTTCAAACGAGCAAGTCGGTCAATTTGCTCAACTAAAATAATGTCACCCTCGCCAGCATCTGAGATTAATTCCATGAGCTTGGGCCGATGCAATGTCGCACCAGATTCGTTCTCTATATAGAAGGAAGCAATTCTCTGATTGTGGTCGGCAGCAAAATTAATCAGCGACTGTTTTGCACGTTCAGCATTTTGCTCAGTGGTTGAAGCTCGAAGGTAGGCGCGTAAGAACATTTAACACCATTAGTCTGTTTTAAGTAGTTCTCGTATTGTAGTCTGTTATAAGTAGTTCCGTAAGGTGTTTTGGTTACTTAAATGCTGGTTCTTTTGAGGTATACCCTACTCAGGTTCAATCAGGCGATTGAGCGTCTATGAAGCTGCAGGAAGTCTAGAATACTTATCTCGAGCGCTACAATCGTACTGTTGACACGCGCCGCTTAAACTACGAATGACTTTGTCGTGGCATAGTGATTTAGAATCTACTTCTGAGCTCTGTTAAATATCTGGGGATTACCATTAAACACCGGTATCGTTATCTTAAGATGCAGTCTTTATATTATTTAGCTAAGCCTTCAACCTAGTGAAAAGGGAACTATAAAAAATGGGAAGAAAATCTCGGGAGAAGCGCGAGCGCAAGCATGCACAAATGAAATCGAAGCCTGAATTTTTAGAGCATGATCTATATGAATTTTACAAAAAAATGTCTGGTGAGAATAAGCAAGAAAGTTTATTTAACAAGCATCTCGAGTTAACGAGAGCACTTTTTAGCCGATATAATCGCCTTGACGTAGCAACTGCTCTAAGTACCTCTGAAGTCTGGCCAGGCAATACTGGAAGCCCTATTAAGCATATCTTCGCTTGGTGTGTGCTGCTAGAGCTTTCCAATGACTCTAATGAGGGGTTGTTGATTTCTAATTACTCAGACTTTAAAACGTTTTCAGAAGCACTATATGCGGGATGGCCTGACTTCCCATTGCTTGAGGATTTTTCTCCTGAAGCTGATTGGGGGCAAATCAATGTACGTCTTGCTCAAGATTTCGTTCCTATGTTCTACGGAAGCTGCATTGAACGGACACCAGACTTTGTAGAAGCATTCCGGATAACTTATGCACATATTCCTGAGGCACAAGCTCATATGGATCTTGTGATCGCAGTCCAGTCGCAAATTATCGAGTCAATACCTAGTTTAAAAATAGCCGATGCAGCCGAGGGCCAACAAGCCCATGTAGAGATAGCTCCTGAAGACTTTTGGTTGGTTTGTAGGCCTGTACTTCAGCAAATCGGTGACGATCTCGCGGACTGGCGAAATATAGCAGGTCATGCACTTGATGCTCATTTTGGTACTTTTAAAGCACCGCTGACATGCGATACTTTCGGGGACGCAGTAATGGAAGGAGGCGCTCTGCCTTTTTTAGCAGTAGAGAGCAAGGGTGCTTGGGTGCCGATGTCTGCGCGCAGTTCGCCTGGGGTGGTTATTGATCATTGGGCTAACAAAAAACTAACGGGGGTTAGCCCTCATGCACATAGAAAGCTTGCGCAATTCGTTGCTGAACGATTTCAAGGGACGATCATGGGGCCGCTGAAGATCCTCATTGATGATGCTGCCTGTGAAGACCTGCCTATCAGTTGCATTATCTCGACAGGCTCTCGTGTGTACCTTATTTGCGCCTGCGACCACGCATCGAATGATCGACTATCAGATGCAGCAACAAACACATACGCCAAGATAAGACACGGCGCATCGATCTACTTCCGTCTCGCCGACGGGCGCGGACTCATGCTATCCAAGGATGGAAAAGGCCTTAATGCCGACGAACTTAAGATAATCATTGTCGCTACTCTCGGTGGTACGGCATTTAGCTCTATCAACATGCCTGAAAAACCTACTCGTCTGCTTCCGTTGGCGGACTTCATCACCATTTTCGATAGCCTGAGTGATCTTGGGGAATTGGAACGTTACTGGCAATTCGTCGATGGTCAGGAGGGTTTCCTCAGCCCATTCTCTCGCGGAGCTGCAGACCTGTTTGCGTCTTTCAAGGACACACACGGCGTACTTGTCGAAGGGGCGACTTCTCCCACATTTATCGGGCTGGATCCGCACTGGGGGACTTCCTGGCGTTTCAAGGCACTGACAGATTTCTGGACACATGCTCCAATAATATTTCCAGATGGATCTGCTGGCTGGAGAGTTAATCATTCTAGCGAAGGTGTCGTTCGACTCCAGTCGCGTCATCACAAAGCGATTGCATATTCAACATTAGTTGGCTTCTGCACGGTTCAAGCATTGGTTGAGTTCTCTAAAGACCTGCAGATTGAAGATACTCACCTGCTTGATCTCTTCGCTCAACTCCTCACTGATTGCTCCTATCGCTGCAGAGAACTGATGTTGGACATCCCGCTACTTCAGCAGCCACATATCCTGTTTTCTTGCAATTCAGATCCTTCAAGCCCTGTTGACGCTGAGGAGGAGCCTCTCCCTTTAGACGGATTCACGAACGTAGTGACGTCAGCGGAAGAGGATACAGATCGCCAAGGGCTGTTTCATCTGCAACTAGACGTGCGCGCAGTACTTGCGGGGCTTAACGCAGCAAAAGATGGGTCATTCGAGGTCCGCTGCTTACTTGAAACGCTCGAGAAATGTCATGCTGCATCTAGCTTGGAGTTGCCCTGCGACTTTGCACAACGGCTGTCCCATAAGGCATTCGAACCTGCTCGTTACCACGTGAGAGTCGCTACCCGGCACGTTGATGTTCCTGACTATGTTGATCCTATTATTCCTTCCCCCACAGATTACAAGCTTGCTCGTAAACAATTGGCTACGGAAATCATGGCGCTTGGCTTGACTCCAGGGCGATATGAGCTGTCAGATGCTAAGGCCAGGATTGATCCTGCTGGTGCCCGTCTGCGTCTTTACATCGAAAATCGACTCGCATCGCTGGACAGACAGCAACTTCTGCAAGCATTCATAGAGCAGCATGATGCACTTTTGGTCGCCGAGAGAATGAAAGTTCAACGGGCCCGTCAGAGTCTTGCACATGCAGTGGAATACGACCGCCTGGATGCTGTTGAAGAGGCACGTAAAGAGTTTGGAACTGTGGCTCGTCACTATCGATATCTGCTGGAGAAGACTGTCAGCTCACCAGCGACTGGTGACGGCGAAATCACGAAGGACATACTGCGTGAGTTAGTTGGTTTGGTGGATTGGTACATGGTTCTGACTGGAGCCAGCGACACCCTTCACAACGGTATAGATGTGGGCGGTGTTGAGATCGACGACTCGTATATTCCGGAAGTTTTCTATTCGACAAGTTCCTACGATCGGGAGACAGACTTCGCACGTGAGTATGCGAAGTCAAGGCTGGGAGTTGGTGCAAACTACGAGGATGCTGTAGAAGGCGACTCGGAAAGTTTGCTGTCCTCCGAGAAGCTTAAAAGTGCTTTTATGGCCGATCTGGGTTTTGACTTGCATAACATGGTTACCTCTCTTGTCATTTTGTCGCAAGCTCAGCGTTACGGTTTCGGCGATGAGCTAGCACTATCTTATGCGGCAACTCCAAGTCGTGTCGCACAAGGATTAGCTGACAACATTGAGAGTCTTGAACTTATTGAGGCCGAGAAAATTGTAGCTTTTCTCACGCTGTCTGAAGTCGGTGTTCGTAGACTATCTGGACGAGATGTTGATGAGAGAGATGTTCCATACTGGGAACACAGCAAGCGAATCCACCGATACGCCATCAGGCCGTTGGTCGCCGAGGGCATAGACTTGCGTTGGGGAGCAGAGACGACCAACCGTGCAATGAACCTCTGGATGTCTGCGGTACGTGATGGCTATCTACCTGCTGACTTTAATTGGCCTCATGTTGAACCACTCATTCGTAAGGTCAAGGAGGGTATTGAGAAGCTGTTAGAGCTTCGAACTGAGGAAATATTTCTCAGATATACTCCATTCGTAAAGCGAGGTATCGACTTCTTTAAGCAGTTTCGTGGCGAGGGATTTGAGGACGTGGGTGACTTTGACGCTTTCGCGTATTGGCCAGAAAACAACCTACTCATAACAGTAGAGTGTAAATATAACCAACCATTTTACACACTTAAAGATGGTCGTCGTCTTCGGGACAAAATATTCGGTAAAGCAGAGAATGATAGAGCTGGGCAGTTCAGTCGTATTCTTCGCCGTAGGCAGTTTCTTGAGAAAAATCGTGCAAAGTTGCTTGAGTTGTTGGAATGGCCAACAGCAAATATGCCTGCAAAGAACATAGAACTTTATGTGAGTCGTGATGTGTACTACTGGATGGTTCACCCACCGTATCCTGTTCAGACCCAATTTGTTCGAGTAGCCGCTTTGGACACTTGGATAAACAGCGAGCTGTTCGGAACACACAACCATGTCTGAGAATATTAAAAAAACGGCTATTACAGCGTCTGGTTATATTTACCAAAACAGACAAGGCCTCAAGGTCTTGTGTGACTGGCTTGACGCTCCGACACGTTATATTAGGGTGAAGTTTGAGTGCGATAATGGAAATGAAGCACCGCAAGCACTTGATGATATTGTCATGGAGCGAGGTGATGGTCTCGTAGATCTTCAGCAAATCAAGTTCACTCCGAATCCTGACAAACACCTGCTTTCTTGGGAGTGGATGTTGGAAAAAACTGGCAAGACATCACGATCGAGGTCGATGCTTCGCAAGTGGTTCGATGCTTTCAAGGAGCTAGATCCTGCACGTATTGGCGAGATCTCACTCATAACAAACCGCCGACCTGATGCTGCTGTTGAAGTCTGTTTGGAGGCGGACAGGGTTTCCTTCGCCAAGATCCCCGAACCTCAGCGCTCAGCGGTGAAATCTGAGCTTGGCAGCGTTGAAGATTGCGAGGCATTTTTCAACCAATTGCACATTCGCCATAGCGATAAGAGCTACGTCGCATTGGAGTACGATGTTGATGCACGCTTTCGAGCGCATGGCACACCTGAGGGTATCGCGACCCTCAAAAACGTTGCCCTGAACTGGGCGACACAAAAGAACCTCCCTGCTCCAGAAGGTTGGATCACTCTGGCAGAGCTCCGCATCATTCTGCGAGCATCACGTCCAGCACCACTGCCAGAGGACTTTGTTGTTCCCAAGGGGTATGAGGTCCCTGACGAGACGTTCCACCAAGAGTTTGTTCGAGACACACTCAACGCCACTGGGAAGGCAATTGTGCTGACAGGTCCACCCGGACGTGGAAAGAGCACATATCTGAGCGTCTTATGCGACACACTTGCGGAACAGGCCATCCCAACGATTCGCCATCACTACTTTCTTTCAACAACGGAACGTGGTCGTGATCGGATCAATAGCTACGTTGTCGAACAATCCATCCAGGTGCAGATCGAAAGACTCCACGAGGGTGTTCCGAGGATAGCGGGAGACTTGCGTGCACAGTTGGAAGCTTGCTCTGTCCATTACAAAGCACTGGGTAAGCCGTTCGTGCTCATTCTTGATGGTCTGGATCATGTCTGGCGTATCAACGCTGAAGATAAACGGCCGCTAGATGACCTTTTCTTTCAGTTAACTCCCTGCCCCGATAACATGGTTCTGCTCGTCGGCACTCAACCAGTGAGTGACGCACAGCTACCAACTGATCTGCTCGTCTTTGCGCCAAAGGCCGAATGGCGCACTTTACCGGCGATGTCCGAGAATGCAGTCCTTACGTACCTTGGTCGAGCCATCCAAGAAGGCAGACTTACAACTGGCTTTGAGGATGAGCGACAAGCTGAAGAACAACTGCAAAGTGCGGCCTTAGCACTTCGAGAGCGAACTAACGGCCATCCTCTTCATGTTATATACGCGATTGCAGAACTGGAACACGCTGGTTGTAAACTATCCAGCTGGGGTGTTGAGCAGTTGAAAGGAGACTTGAGCCAGGATGCTAGATTCTACTATTCATCGCTGTGGGAGCAGCTTCTTCCAAGCCAGAAAGATACACTACGGCTTATCTGTGCCTTTCCTTTTTTTTGGCCAAAAACATCCTTCTCCGAGATCGCGGCTGCGATCAAAACAGCGGATCCTGAGGTCGGAAAAATAGAGCATCTGCTTCACTCATCAGTAGCCGGTTTGAAGATTTTTCATGAGAGTTTGGCAGTATTCGTGCGTGGAACGGCTAGCTACGAAGACAGGATCAAGCAGCTGATGCCAGTAGTCGCTGACTGGCTTGAGCGCTTGGCTCCCACGGCGCTGCGTGTAAACTGGTTATGGACGGTTCAAGCAAGGCTGGGTAAGCCTAACAATCTCATCACTGGACTTACTCGTGACTGGATTATGCGCCGCTTGGAAGAAGGGTATCCAATGTCGCTCTTCGAAATACTGCTGTCAGATGCCCTAGTTGCTGCCCTTGAAACCGCAAAATTTGCGGATGCCTATCGTCTTGCACATTTACATGCTCGTATGGTCGATGGCAGCAAATTTCAGGTGCAGAACTACGATCTCGCCAGGCTGATTTCACTTACGCTAACATTAGCGGTAGAGGAAAGCGTCATACATGAGGCCGTCGCCTCTAGGCATGAAGCTGACATTCTCCATGTTGCCGCGTTGGGTTTGGCTTTGCACTCGCGGGGTGATCAGGTTCTAGCAGAAGCCTGCGGTGAAGAAGCACTTCGCCGGTTTAGGGGCTTGAGCCGGTTCTCTAACAGATACGGCTCAAGAGCAGATGCTGATGAGTTCACATTTTTGGCTAGTGTATTTGCTAAGCTTGGCGCTATCGGCGACACGCCTGAAGATCTCGCCTGGTTAATTGACAAGAACAGTCCAGTCGTATGGCTGGCGCGCGTCCAGATACTGGTTGATGAAGGCAATCTGGACGATTTAATGACGATTTCTGCTTCGCTTCCTAGTGGGCAGAAAAAGAGCATAATCAGCGATGCGTGCATTCGTGCAGCTGCAAAGGTTGGGGTCAACATTGCTGAGCGAGATGATTTCAATGCACTTGCCAGAACACCCTTTGTGGCTGCGATACATGCTGCACTTACAAGAACCTCGCATCCTTTGAACAATTCAATCCCAGTGAACTGGCTGAAAGGCGATTACTACGAACGTAAGGAAGATCTTGCTGCACTCGTACATAACTGGTTCTTTGGGGCAGTGCATCTAGGTCTCTGCATGGCTGCGGAGAACCAAAACGAATTTGAGTACACCCTAGCCCCTGTCTACGAAGGCAGAGAGAATATTACTGATTTTCTCAATGCACTCTCCATCATCGGCACCCAAATTGCGAATAGTTGGTGGCGCGGCGAGTTTGTAGGATTTCATGCGATTTTTGCGTTACTCGAACCAGTAGATTTCCGGCGATTCAGACAAAGCTACGATCAGAGTTCGGCTACCGAAGATTTTCGAGCTGCTCTGCATCGAATTGCTTGTGACGTCCGCCTTGGCAGTGTACTCCTGATAAATCTCAATGATGTAGCACTCCCGCCCGAAAGCATGCATGCAGCTTTGCAATACGCCTGGTTCGACAGTTCGTCTTTTCGTGCTCAATACACGACTGGGTCATTGACAAGGATGAGCGATGAAGCGGCTGCAGTATTTGTTAGCGCTCAACGTTCGTTGCTTGATGCGGAAGTTAGGGATGAGACCAGTGTGCACCTTCAAACACCATTGCAACTCTGCACGGTTGCTATAACCCATAATTTGATGTCAGAAGCTCGTGAACTTTGTACACAGACTTGGGAACTGACTACAGGGTATGGACATCGCAAAGATCCAACGCTGAGCAATACGTTAGATGCCATCGCTTACCTGGTCGATGTGGCTACGGAAGACGCCTGTCGATTACTTGGCCAGATCGCACCACAGATCCACCATGTTCTGAGCTACACGGATGGCAGCGGTACACGACATGCCCTTGCTGAAGCTGATCTACTGCTGGCAAAGCTGAAACCTTCAGCATTAGTGACTAAATATGAAGAACATATAAATGTGGGCGATTGGTCGTTGGCAGAGAACAGCCTGAAAGCCTATGTGAAACAGGGAATAACAGAAGGTTGGCCTCTAGACACCCTGATGCGCACAGGCCTTCACCCAGAAATACGTGATGCTCTGCAGCTGCTTGCACAAGATGGCAGCGCAAGCGCAGCCGAACGACTTCGTGTTCTTGAGGAGCACAATGGATGGGACGTTGGTTGCTTGCAGCGCCAAAATTATTCAGGAAATAGCGCTAACAGCAAACCCTATCAAGGTGATGTTACGACCTTTACACCTGAACAACTGAACGACTTACTCGAAAGCTTAGAGTCTCACTATGACGAGCGGGACAGGCTGCTTCGTGCTTGGTATCAACATTGGGAGTCTCAAAAACAAGGAAAAAGATTACTTACCGAGCTTGATAAGGTTCTATTTTCAGAAAACAGGTGGACGAGAGAAACCATCCCTCTGTGTAATCTCGTATTTCAAACAAAACGCAAGATGAGCGGCTTAGCAGCCGCCTGGAAATATCTTGTTTTTGCGCAGATCCGTAGCGGTGGATGGATTGGGTATATGGAGAATCAGACTGAGACTCGAAGCAGGCTTGATCTAGTTGCCCAGTACTATTCGCAACGATGTGATGAGTTCGTATTAGCAACAACCTATAGTATGTTTGTTGAGCCGACACCGTCGCGCCTCGCTCCTTCGGAGGTTGTGATCTATTTTTACATCAAGCAGAACCGTATAGAAGAAGCTATTAAATTCGCAGAAACTATGGTCAATTGTGTTATTGAGGATACTCGCACTCTGCCACTGGAGCCCCCTCGCTGGATGGCTGAATTGCTTACACCTTCCACCTCGGAGGTCTGATGAACGATCTTCGTATAATCATTGCCCGCCTCGGATGGCCTTCCACATCTGCACGGTGGTGGGCTGCCCAAGAACTCGCGGCTCGGCTGGGAGAGTCAAAGACGAAAGCTGAAACTGAGTCTTCTTTACTCCAGTTGCTGCGATCGCGGAGGCTTGAAGCTGAGGTTGTCGAGGTGCTTTGCATCTTTTGGATGGCAGTAAAGGCGTTCGGTTACTCTCCTACCGTAGAGCTGGCAGAGAGCATTTCCTTACCCTCGCCACTGTCAGACCTACTGGTGACAAGTTGTGGATTGTCAATTCAAGCAAGCAATGCAGGTCTGGAAGAAGTCTCGGAATACTTCGAAGTTCCAGATGACTTTGACAGCGTGCATGGTGTGGATTTGCCTAGGATGTTTCGAACATCCATGAGCAGGCTCGAGGCTTATTCCGCGCTCCCATTTGTTCGACAAATGGCCTTTGAATGGAAGAAGAATCGCGCTGCTTACCCAGATGCGCCATATCAAGGTGATCCAGGGCACTTCATACGGCCACTGGGGGATGGCTTCATCGGCCAGTTTTCTTCGCGAACCGCTCTTCGCACCATTTCCGCCTACCTTCGTACGCTAGCCGTGGCCGAAAACTTTTGGAGAATGCCTCCTGAGTTGGCAAGCAAGGAGTCTCTTTTAGCACTTCCAATCCATCCGACCTTGGCCTTTCTTAGACCTAAGTGTCCAAACTGGTTCCCATCACTGACTGACTTCGACGGTGATACTCAAGCGATTGAGACTTCACTGCATACACTCCTTTCTCGCGTGTCAGCATCGCACCCGGGTGATGAGCTGATCGCCTTCAGCTCGCCAGTTGTAATATCGATGGAGCTGTGCGTTGAAGTATCAATGGTACGGTGGTCACAAACTGTAAATAGCGATGTGGAAGATGCCGACCTTGCGGCACATTTAGAGTCCTTCTGGACTCGCGGACCGGTGCTTTGCAGCCAAGCACCTGAGCCACTGAGTACAAAGACTTTCGTGACTCCACCAAACCTTGAACAACTAAAGGATAAAGCCTCGAAGGCTTGGCCTCTGGCGGGAACGCTCGATTTCGACCGGATAGGGTATCTCCAGCATGATCTGTATCCATCACGACTCTTCCTACCTATGATGCCTGGTGTCGACGAGGTTGAAATAACGCCTTATAACGGACAGCTGCAGTCCAAGGTAAAGGGTCAGATAATCGCCGACCTTTACTATTGGAATGCGGGTTGGGACCCAGCGCGGCCAAGACAGTTTGGCGGTAATTGTGGGACGGCGCTCATCTCTCGTAGCACTGCATATCGTAAGGGTAATAGCGTTGAAATTGAGCCTTTGCGTTCATTTTACCTTTGGCGAGTCCGTGCTCTCCAGAAAGACAGTAGTTTAAACGAGTTTTATGACACATTAACCGTAGGCACATTATTTGTTTGAGCATCATAGTTAGTAATTTAGTAGTTAAGTAAAAATTGCCACTAAATTATAGTGAGTCCATTAGTTTGGTAAGTGGTGAATTAAAACTGATATTCTAAATTTAATTTCTCTAGGTAAATTACAGTCGGAGATAAACGTGAGAGCTATTGAAAAGATGTCTCAGCGGTCTATATCACCATTTCTTGCGCAGAGTGCACGTGTGCGTACGGAAGGAAGTGAAATGCCTGGCCATTATTCAAAAGAGTTAGGCATGTGGGTGGTGGAAAGCAAGCAAGGCACCAAACCGATCATAGGTGAAGGCGTGCTTGCTCAATTAGTCACGAAGACTAATGTTCAAGTAGAAGGGGATGATGATACCCCCTATTCTCTACAACTTATGACTAAAACTGAGCAACAGTTAGAAAGTGATGATGAAAGCCATTTCATGACCAGCTAAACTCTTCTGTTGATTACAAAAATTAATGCTATTCAAGGTATTGATGACAACTCCAGATATAGCCTGTTTTCAGGTTTGATGGCATAGTCAGAAGTTCATTAAGAAAGCAGTTATGAAGATTTTAATATTAATTTCTTTCAATCTGATAAGAGAGCCAGGGAAGACGCTAATGATATTATTAGTTACTAATTGCCGTGATATTACTACTGATTTTGTAGTTGCGGAGCTGCAGCGAAGAAGCATCCCTTTCTATAGACTTAATACTGAGATGTTACCTCAGGCTAGCTGTGTAATGAATGGTTTTCCAAAGACGGCTTGGTCTATTTCGTTAGAAGGCAACACTGTTTGCGGAGAAGAAATACGTGCAGCATACTTCCGCCGCCCAGGAACTCCGGAGTTCATAACCACACCAGAAAACCTAGGTGAAAAGGCGTATATGGAAGCAGAGTGGGCTAGTTTCTTAAAGAGCCTATATATGCGTATGAATGATGTTTGGCTTAATTCACCGACTGCAATTTTCTTAGCGGAAGATAAACCATACCAATTAACGCTTGCTCATCAAATCGGATTTAATGTCCCTTTTGCCCAGGTTACAAATGATGTTGATGCGGTGCGTAGGGTAACTGCCGCAGGACCTGCAGTTGGCAAGCCATTAAGACAGGCTCTTTTGGCCGGCGACCGTGAGCGAGTGATTTTTACTACAAGGCTTGATTGCATTCTAGAGGAGGATAGGCAGGCCATTTCTATGGCACCATTCATTGTACAGACTGAAATATTGAAGAAATATGACATCCGAGTGACGGTAGTTGGAAAAAGAGTTTTTGCAACGGCAATATGGTCGCAAGAGCACCAAGAAACAGAGGTAGACTGGCGACGATGATTCTCGAATACGAAAAGGTATTCTCATTATGATATTGGATGGTAT
>RCMZ01000391.1_pt1 | contig 24785 bp, 21 predicted proteins | sample 2041141 | NCBI WGS metagenome assembly RCMZ01 (sample SAMN09708263, study PRJNA481090) | Wastewater metagenome, whole genome shotgun sequencing project. | biome: sewage; isolation source: Davis station wastewater (DW) | place: Antarctica: Davis Station | collected 2010-03-01
ACAGCAGTTGAAGCGCCTTGCGAATCTGCCCGCCATGGCCTTTGCGTACGGGGTTGTACGAGCGCATTTCCACAGTCTGTGGGTAACCCGTGTACGGCACCTTTTTGAACGATACGTCCTTGGGTACATCTACCACCACGGGGCCGGGACGGCCGGTGCGAGCGATATGAAACGCCTTTTTCATCGTCGCGGCCAGATCGCGCGCATCCTTGACGAGAAAATTGTGTTTGACGATGGGTCGGGTAATACCAACAGTGTCGCATTCCTGAAAGGCATCCAGACCAATCGCGGCAGTGGGCACCTGTCCAGAGATGATCACCATCGGAATGCTGTCCATGTACGCCGTCGCGATTCCCGTCACAGCGTTGGTCAGGCCAGGACCCGAGGTAACCAATGCAACGCCGACGTCGCCTGTTGCACGGGCATAGCCATCAGCGGCGTGGACCGCCGCCTGCTCATGCCGGACCAACACGTGCTGAATGGTGTCTTGCTTGTAGAGCGCGTCGTAGATGTACAGAACGGCACCACCAGGGTAGCCCCAGATGTACTGAACATTCTCCGCCTGAAGCGACTTGATGAGGATCTCTGAACCCATCAGGTCCTGAGCATTGGAAGCGGGGGAAGTAATGCCCTGCGAAGCAGCGGCTGCCGAACTGAGTTCAGCCTTGGAGATTTCCATGATCGATCAACCTTTGTGAATTTCTCTGACGAAAAACCTTGGGTGCTCCTTGCGCGCGCTCTTGTGAAGCCAGCTTGGAACTTGAGGCCATGGACATGAGCGGGATGATTGCCGCGCCGGACCGTGACCCGTTTGCTTTTGAGTTGCAGCGTCAATTATCGCACTGCAACACAGGCAAAACACGTCGGGTGCCAAAAAAACCCGCCCGGATGCGATAATGGACCGCTTTAAAGTGCTGGATCGCCAAAATACCGCGCGCCTTCACGCCACCCCTCTCGGGCTTACCCGTCTTGGCAACAGAACAAGAACTCTCCGACTTCCTCAAAAGTGTAGAAAAGCGCGCATTCAAGCGCTCGGTCTACCACGTTCGCAACGAGGAAGCGGCGCTGGACATCGTGCAGGACAGCATGCTCAAGCTGGCCGAGCACTATGGAGACAAGCCAGCCGCTGAGTTGCCGATGCTTTATCAGCGCATCCTATCCAACTGCACACTGGACTGGTTTCGTCGCCAAAAAACGCGCAATGCACTGTTTTCGAGCATGAGTGACTTCGAAGGTCCAGGAGAAGATGGCACGGATTTTGATCTGCTTGAAGCCTACTCCGGTCCCGAGGGCGGCGACAAGGCCGAAAGCGCCGAAGACATTACCCGCCGGGCGCAAATATTCCATGACATCGAAGCCGAAATCGCAGAACTGCCGCCACGTCAACGGGAAGCGTTCCTCATGCGTTACTGGGAAGAAATGGATGTAGCTGAAACAGCCGCCGCCATGGGCTGTTCGGAGGGCAGCGTCAAAACACACTGTTTTCGCGCCATACAAACACTCAGCAAAGCACTGAAGGCCAAAGGAATAGCGCCATGAAAATCATCGCAGAAAACGCATTGACACCCGCAGAAGTTGCCGCAGACCGTTTCGCGTTGCGAGTGACGGCGCGCCTGACCAGCGGCACAGACGATTTGCCTTATGACATTGCGGAACGACTGCGTGCTTCGCGTATGCAGGCACTGGCCAAACGCAAGGTGGTGGCGCCAGTCAAACGTGCTGCACCCGCTTCCGTTGTGATATCCATGGGGTCCTCTGCAGCCTTGGGGCGCGGCAGCGAAGGTGGCAGCTGGTGGAACGCCGTGGTTTCTGCGGTCCCATTGTTGGCATTGGTCGTGGGCCTGGTGGTCATCAACACAGCGCAAGACGAGCGCAGTGCCAGCGACGTGGCAGAAGTGGACGCCGCGTTGTTGACCGACGACCTTCCGCCGGATGCGTACGCCGACCCGGGCTTCGTACAATTCCTCAAGACATCGGCACATTCGAACTGACCCCCCTGACTCTCGATTGCATGCACCCAAGCCCTTCTGACGCCTCCCCTGTCCTGCCAGCCTTCGTGCTGGCTTTGGCGCTCTTGGGCGTGTTCACCGTCATGGGCGGTCAGGTGTGGGTACAAATGCGTATGGCGCCAGGCACTGTGCTGCCACCAGGCGCTGAAGCCGCCGTGACGAGCCCTAACAATGCACGCGCATCGGCCACCGCCAAATCGGCCGCCGATGTGCAGGTTGAATCTGGCCCGGGATGGGAAACACTCACAACCCCTCAGAAGCTGGCACTCTACCCACTGGCCGAACGCTGGTCCCACATCAGCGAAACGCAAAAGCACCGATGGTTGACGCTCGCGACCAGCTTTCCCACCCTTTCGCCCGAAGAGCAAACCAAGTTTCTGAACCGAATTACCGACTGGGCCAATCTCAGTGCTCAGCAGCGCAACCAGGCGCGTCTCAATTACGCAGTCACAAACCGACTCGCCCGCGATGACAAACGTGCGCAGTGGGAGGCCTACCAGGCGCTCACCGATTCAGAACGCCGAGCGCTCGCGGCAAGGGCAGCACCTAAGCCCACGGGCGCGGCCACGGCCTTACGCCCCATACCCCGCAGGAAGTTGGCGCAGGTTCCTGCAGCGATCGAGGCCAACCCCAACCGCCCCAATGCGCCCAAGATCCCGCCCGTCAACGAACACGTGAACCGGATTACCGCGCCGGCCGGGGCGACACCCGCAACACAGGCTGCAGGCGTGGGGGTGCCTCAATCCGGCGCCATGGTGGCGCCAGCACCTGGGGTTGAAACAGCCCCAGTGACGGTGCCCGTTGCTGTGCCTGCTGCACTGCCTCCGTTGTCCGCCAACCCGGCAGAGCCCGCTGCGGCACCTACGCCTTATCCTGCGACATCGGACACTCCTGGCGTGTATCCTCAGTAGGTTTGTCACCCGCTTCGGCCCCGACCGGCCGCCCTGGAATGCCCGCTTCTCCCTCTGCTCACACGCCCCAGGCAAAGGCCTGTGCCACCGATACGCCCTCCACAACACAAGCGCCCCCGGGGACAACACCCCATCTGGGGCGCCGCATGGCCTGCTGGCTTTATGAAGGCATGCTCCTGTTTGGGGTGGTTTTTATTGCCGGATATCTCTTCGGCACACTGAGCCAGACGCGAAACGCGATGGACAACCGCCACGCCCTTCAGGCCTTTCTGTTTGTAGTGTTCGGCATTTATTTCACCTGGTTTTGGGCCAAAGGCCAGACCCTGGCCCAGAAAACATGGCACATCCGTGTCGTTGACAAAGCGGGACGCCTTATTACCCAAAGGCGCGCTCTTGCGCGCTACCTATTCAGTTGGTTATGGTTCTTACCGCCACTGGCGGCCACCGCGCCCTTCTCACTATCTGGCGCAGAAACTGCTGTCATCGTGATCGGATGGGTGGCCATATGGGCCCTTCTGAGCCGATTCAATCCGGATCGTCAGTTCTTGCACGACGCGCTGGCAGGCACCCGCCTGGTGCATTTTGACCCCAAGAGAAAATAACGGCATGCCGTCATCCCACACCTCCACGCCCTCCCCTTCTTCCCCGGTCTCATCGCAAGAGGCACCTGCCAACCCCCAGAAGGCGCGCTCTGGCTTAAACCGCATCTGGCATGCGGGTGGATACTCTGTCGCAGGCCTGCGCGCCGGCTGGAACGAAACCGCATTCCGGCAAGAAGCCTTAGCCGCCATGGTCCTGCTGCCACTGTCAGTCTGGCTTGGAGGAAGCTGGGTCGAAGTGGCCTTGCTGGCGGGGTCGGTGCTCCTGGTGATGATTGTCGAATTGCTGAACACCGGGATTGAAGCCGCAATCGACCGCATCGGGCCAGAATGGCATGACCTGTCCAAACGCGCGAAGGACATGGGCAGCGCAGCAGTGCTTCTGGCACTGCTGCTGTCTGCGGGCATCTGGATCACCGCAATTTATCAAAGGTTTTTTCATGGCTGAACCCGCCTTTTCCATCTGCGTTTATTGTGGCTCGCGCCCCGGCGAGAACCCTCAATTTGGCCAGGCAGCTGAAGCCGTTGGTCAATGGATTGGGTCGCACGGTGGGCAACTCGTGTATGGCGGCGGACGTAGCGGTCTCATGGGCACTGTGGCCGAAGCCACCCGACTGGCAGGGGGGCGTGTGGTGGGCGTGATTCCACAAGCCCTTGTAGACAAAGAACTGGCCAATCGCCTGTGTGATGAACTGCACATCGTGCAGACCATGCACGAACGCAAAGCGATGATGGCCGAACGCAGCGACGCCTTCTTAGCGCTGCCCGGTGGCATTGGCACCTTTGAAGAACTGTTCGAGGTGTGGACATGGCGCCAACTGGGCTACCACAACAAGCCAGTGGGCGTTCTCAACGTAGCCGGTTATTACGACCCGTTGACGGCGTTCCTGAAAACCAGCGTTGCCAGCGGTTTCATGGGCGAGTGGCAGATGGACCTCGTGGTTACCGCCACAAACACCGACGAGTTGATGCGCCAACTGGTGGAGTCGGCCGGCCCAGGCCAAGCCCCCGTTCCCTTGCGCACCGTGATTTGATGCGCCACTGACGTGCACATGCGGCCACTCCATGTGAGGACCGTGTCTTGAACGGCCGCAACAACCCAGGGGGCCAACACCGTGATGGCGTCAGATGGCGGCGTCGTCCAAGTCCCCGGTTCGAATGCGCACCACGCGCTCAACGGCCGTGACAAAAATTTTGCCATCTCCAATTTTGCCTGTGCGTGCCACATTCACAATGGCGTCCACACAGCGGTCCACATCGTCGGTCTTCACCACCACCTCAACCTTGACTTTGGGCAAAAAGTCGACCACATACTCAGCCCCACGGTAAAGCTCGGTATGGCCTTTCTGGCGGCCAAATCCTTTGACCTCCGTCACCGTGAGGCCGGTCACGCCGCACTCGGCAAGGGCCTCGCGGACTTCTTCGAGCTTGAAGGGCTTGATGACGGCTGTGATCATTTTCATGGGGGGTGTCTCCTGGTGGCAATAAAAGAATGGACGAGAAGCCAGACAAATCAGTGTCAGGCCCTGAATTGGCTGGTGATAGGGTACCGCCAGTCTTTGCCAAAACTGCGGCGAGTTACCCGCACTCCCACGGGAGCCTGGCGGCGTTTGTATTCGTTGAGCTTGATCAGGCGGGTGACTCGCTCCACATCAGCACGCTCAAAACCGGCCGCAATGATGGATTCAATGGGCTCATCGTTTTCCATGTAGCGCTCCACGATGGCATCAAGCACTTCGTACGGGGGCAGGCTGTCCTGGTCTTTTTGGTCTGCGCGCAGTTCGGCGCTGGGCGGGCGCGTGATGATGCGCTCGGGGATCGGGTTGGCGCCGGTGCCATACGGGTCATTGGCATTGCGCCAGCGCGCCAGGTCAAACACCCGCGTCTTTGCCACGTCCTTGATCACGGCAAAACCGCCGGCCATGTCCCCATAAAGCGTGCAGTAGCCGGTGGCCATTTCGCTCTTGTTGCCCGTGGTCAGCACGATGGAGCCAAACTTGTTGGACAAGGCCATGAGCAGCGTACCCCGTATACGCGCCTGCAGATTTTCTTCGGTGGTGTCTTCTGGCCGGCCTTCAAATTCAGTAGCGAGCGCCGCTTTGAAGGCCTCAAATTGTGGCTTGATCGATATTTCGTCGTAACGCACGCCCATGCGCTCAGCCATGTCGCGTGCGTCAATCCAGCTGATATCAGCCGTGTAGGGCGAGGGCATCATCACCGTGCGCACTTTGTCAGCACCCAGGGCGTCCACGGCGATCGCGAGCACCAGCGCCGAATCAATGCCACCCGACAGCCCGAGCACCGCGCCTGGAAAACCGTTTTTCCCCACGTAGTCGCGCACACCCAGAACAAGTGCATCCCATAGGTCCGCTTCCAGGCTTTGCTCAGCCGCGACGAGCGCTTCAATTTTGATAGCTTGCTGTGCTTTATCCACCTGCACAAACACCAGTTTTTCCTCAAAGCCGGGTGCACGCCCTGCCACAGAACCATCGGCATTGAGAGCAAAGGACCGCCCCTCGAACACCACCTCGTCCTGCCCGCCCACCAAGTGCGCGTACACCAGTGGCACACCGGTCTCCGCGACACGTTCGCGCATGGTGGCTTCGCGCTCGGCACTTTTGCCCAGATGGAAGGGTGAAGCATTGATCACGGCCAGCAGTTGCGCACCCGCCGCAACAGCATCGCGAGCCGGCGCTGCAAACCATGCGTCTTCACAAACCAGCACGCCCACGCGCAGGCCTTCCACCTCGAACACGCAGGGCGCACGGCCCGCCACAAAGTAGCGGCGCTCGTCAAACACCTGGTAGTTGGGCAGTTCACGCTTTGCATAGGTCTGCTCGATCTGCCCGTCGCGCAGCACGCTGGCGGCGTTGAAGCACGCACTGAACGCCGGCGCATCGGGCCCCACGGCCTGAGGGTGGCCCAACACAATGACCAAACCTTTCAACCCTGCAGTCTCGCGGGCCACGGTTTTCACGGCATCATCACAGGCCGCCATGAAGGCGGGGCGCAGAAACAGGTCTTCGGCGGCGTATCCGCAAATCGCCAGCTCAGGAGTCAGCAGCAAACGCGCTCCCTGCGCATAGGCATCGCGCGCGGCGGCAATGATTTTTTGCGCATTTTTGGGCATGTCGCCCACGACAAAGTTGAGCTGCGCTGTGCAAATGGAGAGCGTCATGGAACTGGATTCGGCCCCTGCGGCCAGGTTGAAAACCGCCAATGCAGGCCCGCAGCTGACAAAACAACGCGGGGGCATGCATGACTGAAGCTGCCATTATCGCCCGCGTGCTTGCCACTGCGCTGGATGTGGATGCCGCAGCCTGGAACAGGCTGCTGGCAACGCAAAGCCACCCTACGCCGTTCATGCGCCACGAATACCTGACCGCGCTGGAAACCAGTGGCAGCGCCACCCCGCGCACGGGCTGGGCGCCACGCTTCATGACGTTGTGGGAGGGCCAGGATCAGGATGCGGTGCTGATTGCCGCTTGCCCGCTGTACCTCAAGAACCACTCCTACGGTGAATACGTCTTCGACTGGGCCTGGGCCAGCGCCTACGAACAGCATGGCGTGCCCTACTACCCCAAGGCCGTGATCGCCGTGCCCTTTACCCCCGTGCCAGGCAGCCGCTTGCTGGCCCGCGATGACGCAGCGCGTGCCCTGCTGGTGCAAGCGGTGTGCCAGTGGTGCGAGGACGAAAACGTCTCGTCCGTACACATCCTTTTTGCCAGCGACGACGATGTGAAGACCAGCGCGCAGCAAGAACTGATGCTGCGGCACACGGTGCAATTCCATTGGAAGAATGTGGCCCCCACGCTTGCCACTGCGTGTGCTGCGCTGCCCCATGCCGGGGACGAGGCTCCAGCGTCGGCAGAATACGGGGCGCTTCCTGGCGGCAGTGAGACCCGCCGTTTTGAGAGCTTCGACCACTTCCTCGCCAGCCTGGCCCAAGATAAACGCAAGAAGATCCGCCAGGAGCGCCGCCGCGTCGCCGATGCCGGAGTCACCTTCCGCTGGTCACGCGGCGCAGACATCAGCGTGGCCGATTGGGATTTTTTCTACCGCTGCTACGAACGTACCTACCTCGAACACGGTAACCCGCCCTACCTCACGCGGGACTTCTTCGCCCACATGGCGGCGCACATGCCCGAGGCCTGGCTGCTGTTTGTGGCCGAGCGCAAAGGCCACCCAATTGCTAGCAGTTTGATAGCAATCAGCGCTTCACCATCAAGCACCAGAGGCCAAAAAGACCAAAATTTAGTGGCGTATGGCCGGTATTGGGGGGCGCTGGAGCGCGTGGACTGCCTGCACTTTGAGGCCTGCTACTACCAACCGCTGCAATGGTGCATTGAGCACGGGGTTGAGCGGTTTGAAGGCGGCGCCCAGGGCGAGCACAAGATGGCCCGCGCGCTGCTGCCGGTGCAGGCCACCAGCGCGCACTGGCTCGCGCATCCTGCGTTTGCCGAGGCGGTCGAACGCTTTCTGGCGCGCGAGGGCGAAGGAGTGCAAGGCTACATGGGCGAATTGCAAGCAAGGAGCCCTTTCAAACGGGCAGAGTGAAGGCCAAAGCAATGGGCAGGCGGGTCAGACTCAGCAACAAGACAAGCAAAGCACCTCCTTGCTCGGCAGAAATTCTTTTTGCATCGTTTCCGTCAGCGATAGCGATCCGTGCAGCCAGTGTTTCGCTCGCTTCAAGCTCCGGTCTGAGCGCCCCGCTCCCTCACGAAAATCACAATGCACGGAGCGGCGCCGGCAGGCGGCGTCGGCCTGAGTCATAGCGAAATGGCCCGGGAAAAGGCCCTGCCCATTCCTCCAGGATCGGAGCGTCGGCCTGAGCAACGTCACGGCGCGCCCGGTGCAAAACGGACGCAAGGTCTGCTCCATCGTGTGTGTGCAGAACATGCACAGCCTGGCAACCCGCGCGGACGAAGCCGCGCTCATACAGCTTGCAGACGAAGGCACTGCCTACGTGCCCTTCTTTCCGATCGGGGGATTTACGCCGTTGCCATCGGACGCGTTGTCCGAAGTGGCAAAAGCTCTGGGTGCCACGCCCATGCAAGTGGCGCTGGCGTGGCGGCTGCAGCGCAGCGCCCAACGTCCTGCTGATCCCTGGCATCTCATCGGTCGCACACCTTCAACAGAATCTGGCAGCAGCAAACCTGCAGTTGCCACCCGATGCAGTGGCAAGGCTGGACGAGCTGGGTGCAGTGCCGCCGGCAGCCACCCACTGATCCGCAGCAGCATCCTGCGCCCGCCCGTCCACCGGTCAGAAGCTTTCCCAGTCCGTATCGTTGCCGCCCGCTGAAGCCGCAGTGGTTGAAGAAGCCTTGGACGGTTTAGCCAATGCAGCAGCGGGCTGCGCCGGACGCGATGCCACCGGCGCCTTGGGCAACGCCCGTGGCTTGGGCGCAGACACGGGGCGAGCCTGCGCTGTGCCACCGGTGCGCGCAATCGCTGCGGCGGGGGGCATCGCCGGTGGCGTCTGCCCACTCGACAGCCGGAAGAACGCCACCGTGCTCACCAGTTCTTGTGCCTGATTGTTCAGGCTGCTGGCTGCCGCAGCCATCTCTTCAACCAATGCAGCGTTTTGCTGCGTGACCTGGTCCATTTGTGTCACGGCCTCGCCCACCTGCGACACGCCCTGGCTCTGCTCAGAGCTGGCGGCGCTGATCTCGCCCATCAAATCCGTCACCCGCTTGATGGCGCCCACCACTTCGGCCATGGTTGCTCCCGCCTTGTCGACCAGAGCAGCACCCGTGCCTACACGCTCCACGCTGTCATTGATGAGGGTTTTGATCTGCTTGGCGGCGTCCGCCGAACGGCCTGCCAGGCTGCGCACTTCAGAGGCCACCACCGCAAAACCCCGGCCCTGTTCACCCGCACGGGCGGCTTCCACCGCCGCATTCAATGCAAGGATGTTGGTCTGAAACGCAATGCCATCGATCACACCAATGATGTCGGAGATCTTGCTGCTGCTGTCGTGAATGCCCTTCATCGTGTTGACCACCTGGCTCACCACGTCACCGCCTTGCACCGCCACGGTCGATGCGCTCATGGCGAGTTGGTTGGCCTGGCGGGCGTTGTCTGCGTTTTGGCGCACGGTGGAGTTCAGCTGCTCCATCGAGGCAGCAGTTTCCTGCAAGGCACTGGCCTGCTGCTCGGTGCGTGCGCTCAAGTCATTGTTGCCCTGCGCGATTTCGGATGAAGCGGTCGCCACGTTTTCGGAACCTGACCGAACCTGGCCAACGATGCGCGCCAGGTTGTTCTGCATTTCACCCAGCGAGCGCAGCAGTTGCGCGACTTCGTCCTTGCCGCCTTGAACAATATCCACCGCCAGATTGCCGTGGCTGATTTCGTCGGCAGCCTGCACGGCCCGTTGCACGGGGCCCACGATGGAACGTGTGGTCCAAAGCGCCAGCACGGCGCCCAACACCAGCGAAGCCACACCACCCAGGGTCAGTGCCAGTTGGCTGGCACCTGCTGCCTTGATAAGGCTCGCTTGAAATTCGTCGAGCCGTTTGTGTGTGTTATCGGCCACATCGGCGAGCGATTGGAGGTAGGTGGCCGCCATGGGTTTGAGGTCCTTATCCACCAGTGCCGCCACGTCTTCACCCGCCTTTTTGCGATCCAGCAACTTGGCTCGGGCTCCGAGATATGCAGACCGATTGACCGCCACACGGTCCAGCAAACGCTTTTCGTTGCCATCGTCAATCAATGCCACAAGCTGTTTCTGGATTTCAGTGGCGCGCTTGGATGTGGCTGCCATGTCGACGCCGAGCGCGGCAATCTGGGCTGCATCGTTGGTCTTGAGCGCCGCAGAAGCACGAACCCAGTTGAGGTCGATAGCCGCCTTCCAATCCTGAGCCAGTGAATTGCGCTGCATTTCGACACTGGCAATCCGTACGCTGGCGTCCTTCAATACGGACAGTCTCCACACGCCGATGACGGCAATGCTGGCCGTGATCAGCAGCACCAGTCCAAAGGCAAAACTTAAGCGGGCGCCAATTTTGAGGTTATTCATGCGTGTCTTTCTTTGGTGCGGTAAGGAAAGGCTGCCTTCAGCTTCTTAAATAAAACTTTTTTGTGAAGAGCCCGTGGTGAAGAAGCCCCAAGGCCTTCGCTTCACCTGAAGTGCTAAAAGTTTAACACATTTAATGATAAATATGATTTTATCAATTAAAAGAAGTTCGGAGCGTTTCCACCCTCGCTCCGACCGCAGAGGGTGGTTGTTGAGCGCTTGCCAACAACGCCCTTTAAGCGGCACCAAAAGAAAAAGGCACGTGGAAAACCACGTGCCTTTTTAATGCCCAGAAGCGCCTAGTAGCGCCGCGGCGGCGCCTGCTGCATCAGGTCAAAAACTCTCCCAATCGTCTTGCGCGCCGGCGGTCACCGGCGGTGAAGACGGCGTCTTTGAAGCAGCTGGTGCACGTTTTGCCGAGGGCGCAGCATCAGCGGCCTGGGGCGGACGGGCATTTGCACCCAGTTTTTTCACTGCGGCGCGTGCAGGGGCGCCCACGGCGGCCCGATGTGCGCCGCCCTCACGGGGGAGGTGCGCAACACCAGGCGACGGGTGCACCACACCCGCACTGGGCGTCACAAGAGGCGCCCTCGCCTGGTCTGCCGACAGCTTGAACACGGCGACGGCGTTGACCAGTTCGCCTGCCTGCGTGTTGAGCGCACTGGCGGCTGCAGCCATTTCCTCCACCAAAGCGGCATTTTGTTGCGTGGCCTGGTCCATCTGCGTCACTGCCTCGCCCACTTGGCCTACGCCCGCACTTTGCTCGCTGCTCGCAGCGCTGATCTCGCCCATGATGTCGGTCACGCGCCGGATGGCGTTCACGACTTCCGTCATGGTGGCCCCTGCTTTGTCCACCAGCACTGTGCCTTGCTCCACACGCTCCACACTGTCGGTGATCAGCGTCTTGATTTCCTTGGCAGCTTCAGCGCTGCGCCCAGCCAGGCTGCGGACTTCTCCCGCCACCACGGCAAAACCACGGCCTTGTTCGCCCGCACGCGCCGCCTCCACCGCCGCGTTCAGCGCCAGGATATTGGTCTGGAAGGCAATCCCGTCGATGACGCTGATGATGTCAGCGATCTTGTTGCTACTGGTATTGATGCCTTTCATGGTCTCTACCACTTCGGCCACCACGTCGCCGCCTTGCACGGCCACCGTGGACGCGCTGACGGCCAGTTGGTTGGCAGCGCGGGCGTTGTCTGCGTTCTGACGTACCGTTGAGCCCAGCTCTTCCATGGAGGCTGCGGTTTCTTCGAGCGCACTGGCCTGCTGCTCAGTACGCGCCGACAGGTCGTTGTTGCCCGACGCTATCTGCGCGCTCGCGGACGCAACCCCTTCGGCATTGCTGCGCACCGACGCCACGGTATTTGCCAGGCTTTGCTGCATGCGCTGCAGGGCACTGAGCAACATGCCGATTTCATCGCGGGATTGGATGTCGATCGGCGTCGTGAGATCGCCACGCGCCACCCGATCCGCCGCCGCCACCCCCATCGCAAGCGGCGCTGTAATCGATCGGATCAGCCAGATGGCAGCAAACACCGCCAACACAACGGCAACCACAGAAACCGAAACCAGAATATTGCGGGACGTGATGTATGCGTCTGCAGCCGCTTTGGCCCCGGCGGCGGCAGCGTCGGCATTGAGGCCAACCAGTTTGTCCATCAGCGCTTTATTGGCAACGTACAAGGGCCGCGACTCGTCGGTCATGATGGCGGTTGCACCGACATTGTCATTCTTGCGCGACAGGTCCAGCGCTTTATTGTTGACCCCGACGTACTTGGTCCAGTTGGCAGAGAATTCGTCGTAAATGGCCTTCTCTTGAGCGCTGCCAATCCGCGCCTCATAGCGCTTGCGGATTTCGCTCAGTTTGTTGCGCTGCTCAACAATCTGCTTGTCCAGAGCCGCCATGCTCGCCTCATTCGTCGACAACACATGGGCCAGTATCGTCAAACGCAGGTCGGCGACTTCGGAGTCCATGGCACTCACCGCTTGCACGCTGGGCAGCAAATTGCCAGCGATCTGATCGGCCCCCCTGCGCAAATCGCCAAGTTGCACCAACGATGTTGCAGCCAATGCCAACAACAGAGCTACCAGCAGGCCAAAAGCGCCGGCCAGCCGCGTAGAAATTTTCAGATTACCCATACTAGACCTCGCGAACAATGTGGTTGAACAAGTCTCCGACTGCGACCTTACCGGAGCACTAAACTCCTGTCACCAAGCCTATTTCATCGCTGCTGAGCAGTGCCTCAATATCCATCACGATCAGCATGCGGTCTCCCAAGCTGGCGATGCCCGTGACAAACGAAGGATCCACGTTACCCTGCCGCTCAAACTGGGGAGCGGGCTTGATGAGTTCGGGCGCAAGCGACACCACGTCGGCCACCGCATCCACCACGGCGCCAATCACCGTCGATCCAATATCCAAAATGATGACCACCGTGAAGTCGGTGTAGTGGGCTTCAGGACACTGGAGCTTCAGACGCAGGTCAAGAATGGGAACGATGCGGCCGCGCAAGTCGATGACACCCTTGATGAAATCGGGCGAATGAGCGAGGCGGGTTGGCTGTTCGTACGAGCGGATTTCCTGCACCCGCAAAATGTCGATCCCGTACTCTTCGGAGCCGAGACGAAACGTGAGGTATTCGCCTGCACGCTCAGCAGCCCCCGAACGGGATGCAGAAGATGCAGAGGTATGGGTATGAACAGGCGCAGGAGATGCAATCATGGCGCGGGCTTTCAATATCGAGAGAAGGGTCAGCAAGGCACGCGGTCTACCAAAGCAAAGCCCGCGCGGGCGTGTCGGGACAAGCATAGCAGCGGAAAGTTGCATTTGCTAACACTTAATCCCAGATTTGGCATTGCCATTTGCATTTGATTTGTTGGGGCATTGCTCGACAAGCCGCATGCCATTGGAGAGCTGGCTCCATTGATCCCGCCGGCCTTTGGAACCCAAAATGCTACCTTCGCCAGTCACGGCTCAGGCAAACAGCGCGCCACGCCCCTCACTGACCAACAACCCCATGCCACTTTTCCGCCAAAACGCAACGGACACATCCGCCATGCCGCCGCCCAGCCTGCCGTTGATGGCGCTGGAGTTGCGTGCGCCTTGGGAGTTTGGCGCCGTGATTACGGCCTGGCCTGCGCTAAGGCGCGCGCCGCTTGGGGACGGGCACTCAGTCATCGTCTTCCCAGGCCTCACGGCAGGTGACGCCACCACAGCACCGCTTCGGCGTTATCTGGCGTCTCGCAACTACAACGTGCAAGGATGGGGCCAAGGCCTGAACCTGGGACCGCGCGAAGGCGTGCTGGAAAACGCCAAGCGCCAGTTGCAATCTGCCTGCGATGCCAGCGGCAACAAGGTCAGCCTGGTGGGCTGGAGCCTGGGTGGTATCTACGCTCGCGAGCTGGCCAAGGAAATGCCCGATTGCGTGCGCTGCGTGGTGACACTGGGCACACCTTTTGCCGGGCCGCACACCTCAACCAACGCCTGGCGCATTTACCAACTCGCCAGCGGCAGAACCATCGAACGAGAAACGGAGAGTTACAACCTGCCCGAAGCCCCGCCGGTTCCTACCACCAGCATCTATTCGCGCACCGATGGCGTCGTGGCTTGGCGCTGCAGCATCCAGGCCCCCGCCCAGCACAACCCCCACACGGAAAACATCGAAGTGGTCGCCAGTCATTTCGGCATGGGGCTGAACCCCAGCGCATGGTGGGCCGTGGCAGACCGGTTGGGCCAACCGCAGGGTGCGGGTATTGCCTGGCAAGCTTTCCAGCGCCCCAAGCTGCCGGGGCTGCAGTGGGTGTATCCAAACCCGCACCGGTAGAGAAGAAGGACGCGCGGGCACCCACTGCAAGCACCGTCCTCGACGCGACCAGCGCCTCTGCGCCCCCACACTTTCGGCGCGCAACACACAGCCAACGGCCCCGGCATACCGAGCGCCCCAATGCCCGTCTCAATGACTACCCACTGAGGGCGACACTGAATAAGCCTCCGCGATGCGGTGGACTCTGGCTAGGGATGGGTTGCAAGGCGCGAATCGTCTCGAGATGGGGATGCGCCGTGCGCGAGGGATTGGTTCTGTGTTGCCCCCGCTGTATGTATCGCCCGCGTGCTTGCTGTAGCCGTTGAGCACTGCAGTGCACCCAGGCTTTCTGCAACGACACCAGCACCCGCCCCCAACTCGCCCTGCCAGCCCGCTAACCCGGCGCGGCGACGCGGCCCGAAAAGATCATTCCATCCGGTCAACCGCCCACCTACGGCGCTCCCGGCGCGGGCCTGAATGCGTATACGGGGGCAATAAAAAAGCGCACCACCTTTGACTGGCTGTGCGCTCCTATTTCAATAGCTTAATGCGCTTTATTGATAAGCGTTAGAGGCCAATTTTATTAAATACTTTTAAACAAAATCCCCAAAAAATCAGCCCTTATTCTTCATGAAGTTTGCAATGCCGTCAGTGATTTCCTTCTTGGCAGATTCCAGGCCTTCCCAGCCCAGCACCTTGACCCACTTGCCCGCTTCCAGGTCTTTGTAGTGCTCGAAGAAGTGGCTGATGGCCTTCAGGCGCATCGGGTTCACGTCTTCCACTTTTTGCCAGTGGGTATAGATAGGCAGCACCTTGTCAGTGGGCACAGCCAGCACCTTGCCGTCCACGCCGGCTTCATCTTCCATCATCAAAATACCGATGGGGCGGCAAGGGACGACCACTCCGGGGAACAGGGGATAAGGCGTGATGACCAGCACATCCACCGGATCGCCGTCGCCCGACAGGGTTTGTGGCACATAACCGTAGTTGGTGGGGTAGTGCATGGCCGTCGTCATGAAACGGTCCACAAAAATGGCGCCCGACTCTTTGTCCACTTCGTACTTGATCGGGTCGGCGTTCATCGGGATTTCGATGACCACGTTGAATTGATCAGGAGCGTTCTTGCCGGGGGTAACGTTGTTGAGGGACATTGTCTTTGGAGGGTGGTTTGTAAACAGAAATCCGCGATGCATGCCACGCAGAGCGCGCAAAGGCCCCGGTCGGCAGCGTCAGGATTAACCCTGATTTTATGCACACACCCCTTTCTGTCAGCTTGCGCGTCACGGTTTCGCTGTAAATTGGGTCTGTTGGCCAATCGGCTCTGCAAGGTCAGGGCACGAGGAAGCAACGCTGCGGGGACACCACCGAAGCGCTGTTCCCCCTTCGTGCAACACACCCAAGGAGAAATGAATGGCTGCAAGCTCAGCACTGACATCCCCTCTCATCCTGGCCCTGATCTGCGGGCTGATTGCCGTGGCTTATGGCATATGGGCCAGAGGCTGGATCCTTTCCAAAGACCCGGGCAATGCCCGCATGCAGGAGATCGCAGCCGCCATTCAGGCCGGGGCTGCCGCCTACCTCGCCAGGCAGTACAAGACCATCGCCATCGTTGGCATCGTGCTCGCCATCTTGATCGGCGTTTTTCTGGATGGCACCACGGCCATCGGTTTTGTGCTGGGCGCCGTGCTCTCGGGCGCCTGTGGCTTCATCGGCATGAATGTGTCGGTGCGGGCCAATGTACGCACCGCCCAGGCGGCCACACACGGCATTGGCCCCGCGCTGGACGTCGCGTTTCGCGGTGGCGCCATCACCGGCATGCTGGTGGTGGGACTGGGGCTGCTGGGCGTCACGGGCTTTTACTGGTTTTTGGCGGGCAACGGCAACCTCACGCCCACCGCACACCTGGCCACGCTGCTCAACCCGCTGATCGGCTTTGCGTTTGGCTCATCGCTGATCTCGATTTTTGCGCGGCTGGGTGGCGGCATCTTCACCAAGGGTGCGGATGTCGGCGCCGATCTGGTGGGCAAGGTGGAAGCAGGCATCCCTGAAGACGACCCGCGCAACCCCGCCGTCATTGCAGACAATGTGGGCGACAACGTGGGCGACTGTGCCGGCATGGCAGCCGACCTGTTTGAAACCTACGCGGTGACGCTGATTGCCACCATGGTGCTCGGCGCACTGATGGTGGCGACAGCGCCTGTCAATGCGGTGGTGTATCCCCTCGCGCTGGGGGCCGTGTCCATCGTGGCATCCATCATCGGCTGCTTCTTCGTCAAAGCATCGCCGGGCATGAAAAACGTGATGCCCGCGCTGTACAAGGGCCTGGCCATCGCTGGAGTGCTCTCGCTCATCGCGTTCTACTTCGTCACGATATGGATCATGCCGGACAACGCCATCACCGCCACCGGCAGCCAGATGAAGCTGTTTGGCGCCTGCGCCACCGGGCTGGTGCTGACGGCCGCGCTGGTGTGGATCACCGAGTACTACACCGGCACCCAATACGCGCCCGTACAGCACATCGCGCAAGCGTCCACCACGGGCCACGGCACCAACATCATCGCGGGGCTGGGTGTATCGATGCGCTCCACCGCCTGGCCGGTGATCTTTGTGTGTGCGGCCATCCTGGTGTCCTACCAGTTGGCCGGTTTGTATGGCATTGCCGTGGCCGCCATGTCCATGCTGAGCATGGCGGGCATCGTGGTGGCACTGGATGCCTATGGCCCCATCACCGACAACGCCGGTGGCATTGCCGAAATGGCCGAACTACCCAGCAGCGTGCGCGACATCACCGACCCACTGGACGCTGTGGGCAACACCACCAAGGCCGTCACCAAGGGCTATGCGATTGGCTCCGCAGGCCTGGCGGCACTGGTGCTGTTTGCAGACTACACCCACAAGCTTGAAAGTTATGGCCAATCCATCACGTTCAACCTGTCGGACCCCATGGTCATCGTGGGTCTGTTCATCGGCGGCCTGATTCCCTATCTTTTTGGCGCCATGGCCATGGAAGCCGTGGGGCGCGCCGCAGGTGCCGTGGTGGTGGAAGTGCGCCGCCAGTTCCGCGACATTCCCGGCATCATGGAAGGCACGTCCAAGCCCGAATATGGCCGCGCTGTGGACATGCTGACCAGCGCCGCCATCAAGGAAATGGTGGTGCCCAGCCTGCTGCCGGTGGTCGTTCCCATCGTCGTGGGGCTGGTGCTGGGGCCCAAGGCACTGGGAGGTCTCTTGATGGGCACGATTGTTACCGGCCTGTTTGTCGCCATCAGCATGTGCACCGGCGGCGGGGCCTGGGACAACGCCAAGAAATATATTGAAGACGGCCACCACGGCGGCAAAGGCAGCGAAGCGCACAAAGCAGCCGTCACCGGCGATACCGTGGGCGACCCCTACAAGGACACGGCAGGCCCAGCCATCAACCCACTGATCAAGATCATCAACATCGTGGCACTGCTGATCGTGCCGCTGGTGGTCAAGTTCCACGGGGGATGAGCACCTGAACCAGGTCATACAAGACCTGCAACGAGTGACAACAAGGGGCCTCTGGCCCCTTTTTGCCGATTACCATGGCGAACACCGGTATCCGCACCAGAGAAGATGGCCTTGCAACACCCTACCCCGTCGGCCCCCGTCCCCCGCCCCCTCGACATGGCACACCACCAGCATCACCAAGACATGGTGCAGGACGTGCTGATGCAGGCGGGGCCTCTGATGGAGCGCATCATCGAAGCCACACGCATGACGCTGCAGTCCCGCCAGGACAGTGCCCGCACACCCGGCGAACACCACGCCATGCTTGAAGCACGGCAGCAGCTTTCACGCCTCGCCTTTGTGATGACCGATCGCTATCCCGACGCGCTTCGCAAGGCGCTGGACCAGGAAACCGCGCAAAAGGAGGAGAAATCCACACGCTCCCTGTTCTCCGTCCATTTCGACGAGCTGGAACTGATGGACGAGACCCAAATCAACGACAGTGTGGAACGCGCCCGTGCCCGACAGGTGTTGATCTCGGCCGTGGAAGGGCCGCTGGCTGAGCTGGATGCGGTGGTCTGCGCGGCCCTGGGTTTGCCGAGGGTGCAGCCCGAACACAACCCCCTGCGCCCCGACGTCTTTCTACAGGCGCTGCAGACGGTGTTGTCGCAGATGCAGGTCACGGAGCAAGTGCGGCATGACTGGATTGGACACATGGCCCTGGCGCTCGGCGCTGAGCTTCGTGCGCTCTACATCGCCCAGACCCAGCAGCTCAAGCAACAAGGCGTACAACCGGTGGGCTATGCCATGCGCCAGGCCACTGGCGAGTACATGTATGTCGCGCCCCCCGAAGGCGGCGCGACCCCGGGTTTCTCATCCGACAACGACCTGGCTGCAGCAACAGGCTCCACCGATCCGCTGCTCACACTCGACCGCCTGCGCCGACTGCTGCTGGGCGAATTCAACGTGCAGCCCGCGCCAACACCTGCTCCGCCGGCGGGACAGGACGTAGAAGATTTTGCGCAGCGGTTTGCACGCGAATTCGAGAGTCCGGGGGAGCTTCCCCCCATTGACCCGCCCGCCACCGATTTCGCCATGACCGTCCCCGCAGCGTTTGAGGCGCTGCAGGAGATGAACCAGGTCGGCCAGATGATCGAGCGGCTGGGCAGCCCGCGCGCCCCTGCGGGCCAAGGCACAGGGACGAGCCCCGCAGCAAAATCGCACCCGCCCGTGGAAGGACTGGGGCAGGCGCTGAGCATGGAAGTCGTGGCGCTGATGGTGGACAACATCGCGCGTGACAGCCGGCTGCTGTGGCCCGTGCAGCAGTTCGTCCGTGCGCTGGAGCCCGCGCTGATGCAACTGGCGCTGGCAGACCCCCGGTTCTTCAGCCACAAGGACCACTCCGCACGCCGCCTGCTGCAAGACATCACGGACCGCAGCCTGGCCTTCAACACCACAGAGGCGCCGGGCTTCCAGAGCTTCATGCGCTCGCTCATGAACCTGGCAGGCCCGCTCGCCACCGCCACGATCGAGGGTGCCGACGACTTTGATCAGGTCTTGCTGCAGTTGCATGCCAAATGGGAACAACACGACCAGGCACGCAAGCACGAGCGCCAGCGCGCCATCGAAACGCTGGAGCACGCAGAAAAGCGCCACCTGCTCGCCGCCACCATTTCGCGCGAGCTGTGGCTGCTGCCGGATATTGGCAAGGTGCCTGACGCCATCTCCCGCTTCCTGCTCGGCCCCTGGGCGCAGGTCATGGCCCAAGCGCGCCTGACCCACCCCAGCGGCAGCACCGACCCGGGCCGCTACCAGGAGCTGGTGGAGGCATTGATCTGGAGCACGCAACCCGCACTGACCCGCACCAACACCGGCCAGCTTGCGCGCCTGCTCCCCAAGCTGCTGTCCAAGCTGCGCGAGGGCCTGTCGTCCATCGACTATCCTGCCGACCGGACGGAAGCCGTCTTCGAGCTGCTGATGCAGCAGCACCAACAGGCCTTCCAAACCGGCGCCCCGGTGGGCACCACATACACAGGCAAGCCGGCGCCAGCAACCCCACCCGCCGGGCCCAAGGCGTTGCTACAACCCACACCCCTGGCTGATGAAGACCCGTGGGTCGCCCCCGCCGAGGCCAAAGAGTCCGGCTACATGGATGTCTCACAGGCCCCTGAACCCGAGAGCGCAGCGCCTGCACCAGCGCCCATCACCCACAAGACGGCCCAGACCTCTGACACATCGGAAACCTCAGACACATCGAATACATCCGACACCGTCGCTGCCTCCGCCCTCCCCCAACCAACAATCCCCATCACCGTGGGCAGCTGGGTGAACCTGCTGGCGGCTGGAGAGTGGGAGCGCACCCAACTCTCCTGGATCGGATCACATGGCAACCTTTTTCTCTTCACCAGTGCTTCCGGCCGCACTCAGTCGATGACTCTGCGGCTCCTGGAGCGGCTCGTGCAGCAAGGCGCGATACAGGTGGTTGCCGAGCAAACGGTGGTGGACGGCGCCCTGGATGCCGTGGCACAGATGGCCATGCACAACAGCGTGGAGAGCAGGCTGTGATTTACTCCTAAATAGATAGCTAATAGCGCTTTATAGATAAGCGCCAGAGGCCAATTTCGATAAAAAAAACAATCCCGAATCATCGGTGCCTGCCAAACCCTCAGAGGTCCCGCACTCCATTCGCGGCACCAGCATCCAGCGCAGCATGGCGAGTTCACCGTGCGGCCGATCGTTCAATGCCGCACACAGCGGTCGCCTGCGGAGTTCCCTTCAGGTTTTTGCAGAACCCCGCGGGATTTGTCAGGGCCTTCTCCCACCGAGCCGGGCTTTTTTCACGCGACGTACCTACAAAGGCAGGCGCAATCACACTGCGGCAGGTTCTAAACGGCGGGCAAAAGAAGCTCGACCCGCAAGCCACCCAAGCCAGCGGGCGCCAGATCCAGCCGGCCACCATACAAAGCCGCCAAGTCCTGCACGATGGCAAGGCCCAGCCCCGAGCCCGGCACCGTTTCGTCCAGCCGCATGCCCCGCTCCACCGCGAGCGCACGCTGCGTGGCACCGATGCCGGGGCCGTCATCCTCGACGATGATGAGAAGCAGGGGCGCCGCTCCATCGTCGCCCCCCCTGCGCACTTGCCCCTCCAGCCGCACGGTAGACCGCGCCCATTTGCAAGCGTTGTCCAGCAGGTTGCCCAGCATCTCCTGCAAATCCTGTGGCTCCCCCGCAAAAAACAGCGGAACGTCAGGCAAGGCAATGGCGATGTCCACGCCCCGCTCGGCATGCACCTTGTTCATCACCCGCACCAAGCCGCCCACCACGGGCGCCAGCGCCGTGCGCTGCCCCGGCAGATGCGCAGAGGCCGCCATGCGCGAGCGCGCCAGGTGCCAGTCGATGTGCCGGCGCGCCACCTGAACCTGCTCGTGCACCAAGCCAGCCAGCTCTGCGCCATGGCCGTGCGAGGGCGCCCGCGCGGCCTGATCTAACACCGTCAGCGGCGTCTTCAAGGCATGCGCCAGATTGCCCGCCTGGGTGCGCGCCCGCTCTACCACCTCGGCATTGCGGGCCAGCACCGCGTTGAAATCGTCCACCAGTGGCTGCACCTCGGCCGGGAATCTGCCCTGCAGTTGCACTGAGCGTGCCTGCTGCACATCCTGCAACCCGCGCTGCAGCGACATCAAAGGCCTGAGCCCCACCGCCACCTGGGCCCATGCGGCGGCGGCCAACAGCACCAGCAAAGCCGCCAACGACAGCGCCAGCACGCGCGTGAACTGCGCCGTGGCCGCCTGCGTGGCCTGCAGATCGGCTGCCACGATCAGGCGCCAGCGCGCGGCGCCTTCTGCGGTTACACGCAAGGTGCGCTCCATCACCAGCAAAGGAGCGCCCTGCGAGCCAGTCACCTCATGCACATGCACCGCCCCATCGGCCAACGCATCGGTCTGCAGCGCCAGGCTGGTGTCCCACAACGAGCGTGACCGCAACACACCGGCCCTGCCCAGCCCGTCGGGCGCCATTGCATCCACCTGCCAATACAGGCCCGAGTACGGCTTGAGCCAGCGGGGGTCGGACAACGCCTCGGGGTCAATGACGGGCTGGCCTTGCGCATCAAACTCCAGCCGCGCCGTGACCTGGTCCAGTTGCTGCGCGAGCGCCGCCTCGAACTGACGCTGCACATGCTCGCGGAACAGGCCGCTGAGCACCAGCCCCGCCACGGCCACCGCCACAGCGGCCCCCAACAGCGTGACGGCCAGCAACCGAAACCGCAGGGATCGCGACCAATGCAAGGGAGCCACCGGCAAGCCCCGGCCTCGGCTCATGGCGGCACCAGCCGGTAGCCCATGCCACGCACGGTTTCAATACGGGCCGACGCGAAAGAGGAGGACGAGGAGGACTGCAGCTTTTTGCGCAGCCGCCCCACAAATACTTCGATGGTGTTGGAGTCGCGGTCAAAGTCCTGCGCGTAAATGTGCTCCGTCAGCTCCGTGCGGGAGACGAGCACACCGGGCCTGTGCATGAAATAGTCCAGCACCTTGTATTCATGCGCCGTGAGCGCCACCGGCTGCCCGCCGCTGGTCACACGACCGCTGCGGGTGTCCAGCAACACATCGCCACACTGCAGCACCGCCGACGCCTGGCCGTTGGCACGGCGGATCAGCGCACGCAGGCGCGCCAGCAACTCCTCCAGATGGAACGGCTTGGTGAGGTAGTCATCGGCACCGGCGTCGATGCCCGCCACCTTTTCGTGCCAGTTGTCCCGTGCAGTGAGGATCAGCACCGGCATGTTGCGCCCGTCACCACGCCAGCGTTTGAGCACCGTGAGCCCGTCCACCACCGGCAGGCCCAGGTCCAGCACCACGGCATCGAGTACCTCAGTGTCCCCCAGAAACTGCGCGTCACGCCCGTTGTCGGCTTCCTCCACCGTGTAGCCCGCGCCCTGCAAGGCGGTGCGCAACTGGCTACGCAGCAATGGGTCGTCTTCTACCAAAAGGATGCGCATGGGTGGGACTCAATCGCGAGGCGGCGTGCGTTTACCGCGTTTCTGACCGACTGTCGCGGCGGGACCGGTGATCGTCGCGCGATTTGACACGCAGCACCTCGGCCGTGCGTGCATCCAGCTTGACCTTGGTCAACTGACCCGCAGGCGTCAGCAGTTTGATCTCGTAAATCCAGCCCGCTTGCTCCTGCTCCAGTTCCACTTCAAGCACCTGGCCCGGCACCTCGCGTTGCAGGCGCTCCAGCACCGTGGGCAATGGCAGCACCTGGCCCGCCTGCACCGCCTGCCGGGCGCGGTCGTGATCGTCCTTGCCGCTGCCGATGGCGGGTGACGCCGCCAGCGCAAAGGCGCACACACCCCAGGCGGCCACCACGCCACGCCAATCGCGGTGGCTTGCAAACGCACGGTAGGTGATCCAGAACATGGGGGCATTGTCCCGCGTGAATTCTGAACGGCCGATGAACAGGCCTTTCACGCTCCGTTCAGGCGGTGGTTTCAACAATGGCGGCACACCACTACACCGCACAAGGACACCCCGATGACTCGAACTCGCACCTTGACCATTGCCGCGCTGTGCGCCTGGGCGGCGGCCAGCACTTACAGCCATGCGCAAGACACCACCGCCGCTCAGCAACTTTCGCACTGGAGCGCACAGGCGGGCCGCCCGGGCAACGCCGACAAGGGCAAGGTGCTCTTCACCACGCGCCACGGTGGCGAATGGTCTTGCGCATCCTGCCACGGCACACCACCCACCGCGCAAGGCAAACATGCCAGCACCGGTAAATCGATTGCGCCGCTGGCGCCTGCCTTCAACCCCAAGGCATTCACCGACACCGCCAAGGTGAACAAGTGGTTTCGCCGCAATTGCAACGACGTACTGAGCCGCGAATGCACCGCCGTCGAGAAGGCCGATGTGTTGGCCTACCTCAACGCCCTCAAGCCTTGAAGCCCGGAAATCCCTCGCGCCATGAAAAATCCCATCCCCCTTCGCCCTGCCGCCCAGGCCGCTGTCCTTGGCATGCTGATGCTCTCCAGCGCCCATGCAGACAGCGGGCGCGCCATGCCACGCAACGTGCCCAGCGCCTACACGCAGGAATGCGCCGCGTGCCACACCGCCTACCCACCGGGCCTGCTGCCCGCCGCGTCATGGAACCGCGTCATGACCGGCCTGGACAAGCACTACGGCACCGACGCGTCGCTGGACGCTGCCACGGTGCGCCAGCTCAACCAATGGCTGCAGGCCCACGCAGGCACCTACAAGCGCGTGAACGAAGAGCCCCCCCAGGACCGCATCACCCGCTCGGCATGGTTTGAGCGCAAACACCGAAAGATCGAAGCCGCCACCTGGAAGCTCGCCAGCGTGAAAAGCGCCGCCAATTGCGCGGCCTGTCATACGGGCGCAGACCAGGGTCAGTTCGACGAACACAACCTGCGCATGCCAGTGGGGCTCGATGCCCGCTCTCGGCGCGCGTGGAACGACTGATCGCCACGCACAGAACCCCTCTGGCGCCCCCCAAGGAAAACACGATGACCAACACACCTTCCATCCACCCTGCCAGCCCCACCGCACAACCCGCCACGGCCAGCAAGGTCGCCAGTCGGCGGGTGACCGATGCGCCCACCCGCATGTTTCACTGGCTGTTTGCACTGTGCTTTGCGGGTGCCTATGTCACCGCGGACGGTGAGCACTGGCGGCTGCTGCACGTCACACTGGGCTACACCATGGCAGGGCTGCTGGGCTTTCGGGTGCTCTACGGCATCTGGGGGCCACGCACCTCGGGCCTGGGCTTGCTGTGGCGCAAGCTGGCAGGCGCGCCGGCCTGGCTGCGTGCCCTGCCCCAGGCCCCATCCATCACACAGATCCACTGGCGCCAGGGGCAGAACCTGCTGATGGCCGCTGCCATTGTGTTGTTGCTGGCACTGGTGGCGCCCCTCACGCTCAGCGGCTACGCCACCTACAACGACTGGGGCGACGCCCTCG
>RCMZ01000392.1_pt1 | contig 24775 bp, 11 predicted proteins | sample 2041141 | NCBI WGS metagenome assembly RCMZ01 (sample SAMN09708263, study PRJNA481090) | Wastewater metagenome, whole genome shotgun sequencing project. | biome: sewage; isolation source: Davis station wastewater (DW) | place: Antarctica: Davis Station | collected 2010-03-01
GCAGCCCTGGGTTCCGGGTTCTTCGCTTTGCTCAGCCCCGGAATGACGATCTGAGATTTCGACCGACTGAATGTCGATTGAACCTAGTCTGCCTTTGGCAAGCGGATCAGCAGTTCGGCGCGTGGGAAATCGAGTGCAAAGGCGTCCAGCGCATTCAACAGATCCGCGCCCAGGATCAGCATTGGCTTCGAACTTTGCTCAGAGGCCTCGATATCGGGTTCGTCGGCCGTGAAAATCAGATCAAGGTCCCGGAAGTTGACCGGTCCCAGACGGATGCGGGCGATCCGCCCGGACTGTACGGCGGTTTCCTCGCGCCCAGCCCCCATGATCGTGCCGGCGCGCTTCAGGCGTGGATCGTTCGACGCCCAGCCCAGAGCCTTCAGCGCTCCGCCCGAAGCCACGGAAACCGCTGCACCTGTGTCGACCAAGGCGTCGAAGGCCACGCCGTCGATCTCGATGGGCACAACCAGCAGACCAGATTCGTCCAACCGACCCCTGACCACCGCAAAGCCGTCCGATGCGGCGCCCGAGGGTTGCAGACTGACCGTGCGGGCTTTTGGATCAAACAGGAGACGGCCTTCGCTCAGCATCTCCATGCCCACAATGCCGCGCGCCTCGGTCGCGCCGGCGTTCGGCAAGCCAAGCACGGCGACGCCGTCGGCCTCGAACAGGTCTGTCGAGAACCGGTCCACCCCGTAAAGCTCGGCCTGGGACTGGCCGCTTGCGCCCGCAATGTTCATCTGTTGGCCCAGAGCGGGCAGACCGATCTCCTGCGCCAGGCCTTCGGTGACCAGACTGGTCTGGGCGGCCGTATCCAGCACCATCGGGTACGGTTCCTTGCCATTGAACCGGGCCATGATGGTCGGCCGCCCCCGACTGTCACGCGACAGGGGCGTCGATCGCGTGGCGGAAGCGGCAGACTGCGTCCCGGTCACTTCGGCGTCTGCAGTGTGGCCTTGCGATACAGACAGGGCGACGGCGACAAGGATTGGAACGAGCACGACAATCTCCGATTTTACGTCAGCCTAGAGCCGCAAGCTGATCGCAAGCTGGCGCCGCCCCGCGCCCTCAGACGCGCTTACGTCAAAGAGGAAGAAGGCTTAGGCGAAAACCTCAACGCCACCTCGGCGCCGCCGCCCGGCGCCGCGCGGACCTCTACGGCGCCGTCATGTCGGTCGATCACCGCCTTGACGATGGCCAGGCCCAGCCCGTAGCCGCTGCGCCCCGTCGAGAAGCGCGTGAAGGGTTCGAACAGATCCTTGACCTGCTCCTCGGGAATGCCCGGCCCATGGTCCCGCACCCGCACCCAGCCGTCCTTGTCCAACCGCACCGTCACCCCCTGCCCTTCAGCGGAGAAGGACAGGGCGTTGTCTATGACGTTGCCGATGGCGGTTTCGACCAGACCGGCGTCGGCCATGATCTCAAGCCGCGTCACTTCCCGCTCAAAGACCAGATCCAGCCCGCGGCGACGGGCCACCGTCTCGCGCTCGCCGACGACGCGCCCGGTCACCGTGACCAGATCGGTCACGCGCATCGCATCCTTGGCCTCACCTATGGTCATCAGGCTCAGCAGCTTGTTTGCGAGGTCGATCAGGCGCCGCACATCCGAGATCAGCTTATCCTTGAGCCGTCCGTCATCCATGATCTCCAGCCGCGTGCGCAGCACCGTCAGGGGCGTTCGCATCTCATGCGCCGCAGCCGACAGGAAGAACCTCTGCCGCCGCTGCGCCTCGTCCACGCGCACAATCATCTGGTTCAGCGCCGAGACCAGCGGCACGACTTCCAGCGGCAGGCCGCGCTCGGGGAACAGCCCCTTGAGATCGTCTGGATCGAGATCGCGCGCCATGGCCGCCACGCGACGAATGCGCCAAACATTGACCAGCAGAATGACGGCAAACACGACAAAGGCCGCCCCCATCGTGAAGAGGAATATCCCCCCGTAGCTCCAGATAAACTTGCCGTAGAGCCGGGCCGAGGTCGCCGCCGCGCTGTCGGTCGCCTGTTCGATCCCCGCATATTCATAATAGCTGCGCTGCCCGCCGCAGTCGGAATAGGCCAAGAAGTTGCGTCCGGGTCCGCCCAGGTCATTGCGCGTCGAACTGATGCAGACGCCCGGATAGGCGCGCGACAAGTCCTGCCGCTCAAGCCGGTCGAACGCCAGACTGATGAAAAAAGGCGTGCCTGCGCCGTCGCGGAAGTCGCGGCCCCCGACGCGCACGAAATAACGAAAGCCGGGATTGTGCGCCCGAATGTCGGCCAGCACAGGATCTTTGGACAGGTCACCGCCCGACCCCGGCTTTTCGCGCTCGGCGAAGACGAAGCGGCTCAGCACATCCGATGCGCGCGCCGCCGTCCGGTCCAACGGGTCGGCGACGCCATTGGGTTCGACCGACAGCAGGGGCCGCAGGCTGAAGAAATAGACTCCGAACCCCACGAACAGGATGGTGATCAGCGCCATCTGGCCGAACATCGACCGATGCCATGCCTTGAGATTAACGCCCACCTGATACCCCTGCCGTGATGCGTCTCAATCTAGCGCAAACATAAGGCCCGACGAAACGCCGCTGATGTCAGCGGGAGACATCGGCATCCAGCGGCGGCAGTTCTCCGAACCGCATCGCGGCCGAACCAGCAGACTGCCGCCCATACATGGCGCGAAGAGCCTCATAGGCCGCACGGCGCTGACGGGCGTCCGGGATCGCGCTCAAGACCGCGACGAATGCCCCAGGCGCCAGGGCCGGATCGCCCGGCGTCGGACGCTCTTCGGTGTCTGGATACAGCGTCTGAAGCAAGGCCGCCGCGACCAAGTCGCCCGCGCTGGCCGTATCACCGCTTCGACCGATCGCCCGGGCGGCGGCCAAGCGCAGCCCCGCCGTGGGGCTGGCCATCTCTCCCAACTGCCGTTTCAGTCCGGCCAGCGCCGAAGAAGGCAAAACCCGACCGCTCGTCTCGACCAGCGCGAGATAGAGAGCGAGATCGTGAACGGGCATCGCCGGACCGTTCAGTCGGGCTTCCAGCTGCGCCAGACGTGCCGGGGCCTGTCCCTGCGCCGACAGTCCGCGCGCGACACGATCATAAAGCCGCATCTGTCGCCCCTGCGCGCGTGGCGGCAAGGTCTGAAGCTCGGCCTCAATCTCCGCGGTCAGTTCCGGCCGCTGGGTCAGAGCCGCCTCGACGGCGCTGTCGTATCCCGCCCCCGTTGGATCGGCCAAGGAGTCAATCAGGGTCTGGCGTTCGACCGTATCGCCGTCCTCGCGACCGCGAGGCGAACTGTTGCGCCACAGTCCGCGCAACAGGTCAGCGGCCTCTTGCGGCGCCAGACCCGGCGACTTCAGGCCATCGAGCGGACGCGGCCCGGATGCCTTGACCGGCGTCCATTCCATTTCAGGGGACGCCAGGGCGACGACGGCGGGGGCGTCAGGGAAGCGGCGCTGATAGGCGCTCCATAGCGCGGAGAAGGCGGTCAACATATCGCCCTCGCCTGCTCTTGGCGCCCCCGCTCGCGTCGCCAGTTGTCCGATCCAGTCGGGGTCGTCCAGATCGACGCTGGCGGCCTGGGCGACATGGCTCGCGCCCGTCTCGTCACCCGCCAGCAGAAGCGCCAGACCCAAAGCTGTCGCCGCCTCCTGATCCTCGCCTCTGGCCTCGACATAGGGCCGCGCAGTCTGGGCCGCCGCACCGAAATCGCCAGCCCGCGCCTGCAAGGTCATCAGGGGCGCGACATAGGCCAGATTGGTCGACTCCCACGCCGCCAGCCGCGCATAGGCGTTCAAAACCTTGGGATCGACAATCGACTGTTTAAGCGCGCCGCCCAGGAAGCGATGCTGGAAACGCGCCGTCGCTTCGCGGCTGGCGGTCGGCTGCGCCAGGAAGGCGTCGAACGCGGCCTGACGCTCTGGCGCGAAGCGGGTTCTGGACAGTTGCTGCAAGGCGCTGTCGGCCCCGGCGCCTGTATCCTCGATCAGATCGGACAGGGCGTCGAAGGCCTTGGCGCGGTCGCCTGCGAACCACGCCTCCAGAACTGCTGGCAGTTGCGCGCCATCGGGGAAGCGGACGGCCGCCGCACGCGCAGCGACGAGCAAGACCGGACGATTGACCGGGGGCGCGTCGAACCGCAGCAGCAGGTTCGCGAAGCCAGCAACCGAGTTCGGCCGCCCCGCCCGTTCCGCGCCGATGTCACGCAGCAGCAGCGGCTGAAGCCGCACCTGACGGGCTGGCGTCAGCGCCGTATCGAGCAGCAGGCCCGCAATCGGCTCTTGCAGACCCGACGCCTCGCCTCGCTGTTCCAGCCGTTCGACCAGGGCCTGATACAGGCCGATCAGGCTGTCGGCGTCGAAACGCCCAACCAGGGTCTGCAACGGACTCACGCCGCTTCGCCCCCGTGCGGCGCCGCCAGCGACCGGCAAGGCGTCGTTGCCTCGGCTGACCAGCAAGGCGATCAGGGTCGTATCAGGAAGCAGTCGCCGACCCGCCGCCGCCTCCAGCTTCTGGAACCGTTCAGGATCGACGCGATAGACGTCGAACAGCGCGAAATCGCGGAACGGATTGGCGTCCAGCGCAGGTAAAAGGTCGTCGCGAACCGTGACGGGCGTCGCCAGGTCCGCCGCCGTCATCAGCAGGGACACCAGCATGGCCGGTTGCGGCCCGAACGTGCCGGTCTCGCGCGCCTGTCTCCAAGGCCGGTCGGCGTCGATCGCCTGTGCGATCAAGGTTCGCAAACGATCCCGGTCCTGCCCCTCGAAGGCCAGCACCAGATCAAGATTGAAGTTCCCACCTGCCTGCGCCTGCCGACGCAAATCCTTAATCGGCCCGTCGCCTCCGTCGCTCGACGGCTCCATGTTTCGGATCATCGCCAGCGACCGACGATACTGCGGATCGTCGGCGTAGCGGGACGCCAGCGGCGCCTCCATGTCCAGCAAGGAGGTGTCGTTCAGGGCAGTCGCCAGTCGATGATTGACCGTCACGGCCAGGGCCAGCCGTGGCGCGTCCGACAGCCGCGACGACGCATCCGGTCCCGCGCTGGCGACCGCTGCGGCGAAACCGGATCGCCAGGCTGCCAGACGCGCGGCCGTCTGGTCGCTCGGCCAGGTCAGAAGCAGGCCCTCGATCAGGGTCGGCCCATATTGCGCCGCATCCAGATTGGGCGGGGCGTCGCCTACCAGACGGGGAGACTGACGCTGGATCAACAGGTTGACCGCCCGCCAATACAGGTCGGCCGCCGCTCCATCCTGTCCAGCGCCTTCCATCAGTTCGCCAGCGTGTGTCAGCAGATCGAGGCTGTCCTGATCCTGCAGCAGCGCCAGACGATAGCTGGCCAAGGCCTCGTCCGTCCGTCCGGCCGCCGCATAGGCCGCGCCGCGCAAAGCATCCAGATTCACCAGCCCGCCCATGTCGCCCATCAGAGCGAAGGCCCGTTCCGCCCCCGCCGCATCGCCCTGCTTTAGGAAGGTCTGCGCCAGATCGGCATAGACCTCGGGCGGATAGGGTTTGCGCATTACGATCAGGCGTCGCCCATAGACGGCCTTCAGTCCGGCGTCGCCCGGCCCCGCATCACCAGGTGACGTCAGGGCGATCAACTGGCGAAGCACAGCAGGCTTCTGATCACCGGCCACGGCCAGCGATGACTGCAACGCCCGCAGATGCGTCTGAGGATCGCCGCGATCCTGGGCGATGTCGCCGACCAGGGATGACAGGCGCACATCGTCTCCATCCTGCAGGATGCGCTCCAGCGCAGCACGCCTTGCCCAGCCCAGCCGCGCCTGGATCAGATCGGCGGGGATAGGCTTGGCGTCCGGGTCGTTGGAGGCGGACATCAGGTCCAGCAGGCCGTTGACGGCGGCGGCCAGGGCGGCGGCCGTGGTCGCCGTTTCGGCCTTGTATTGCAGCACGCCAGCGGCCCGTGCGTAGTCGCCCCGCGCCTTCAAAGCGGCGGTGTATTCCAGCAAGGCGTCGGTATCCGCAGGCGACAGGGCCAGGGCCCGGCGATGCTGTACCAGGGCCTCGTCGAGCCGATAGCCGGAGGCGTAGATCGAGGCGGCGAACCGCGCGGCCTGGGCGTCGTCCTGTCCGCCGACAGCGCGTATCCGCCGCAGCAGGGCGTCCACCCGCGCATTACGGGCCGCATCGCTTTCATCAGGGTCGGGAAACCGCAGGATGTTGATGGTCAAACGTCGCAGATAGGCGTCGGCGTTGGCCGGATCAGCGTCAGCCAGCCGGGCCAGCGTCTGGTTCAAGCCGGCGTTATTGCGCAGGCGCGCCTGCACCGACGCCAACTGCTCCAGCGTCCGCACCTCGCCAGCGCGCGAGCGTTCGGCATAGGTCCGCACGGCGCGCTCCGCCCCTGCGCCGTCGCTTTGGACGATGCGGATTTCAACCAGCAGATTGACCTCGCCCTGATCGGCCGCGCCGTTGGCGATCTTCTGCTCCAGCTCCTGCGCCATGGCGTCCAACCGCCCGACACGCTGGGCCGCGCGGATGATAAGCCGCTGCAGATAGGTCTTGCGCGCGGGCAGTTGCGTCCTGGTCCACAAGCCCCGCCAACGCCGCAGCGCCTCTTCCGGCTGGCCAGATGCGAAGGCCAGTTCGGCGATATGGGACTGCTGTTCGTCGTCCAGAACGCCACCAACGCGCTCGATGTCCAGCAGGGTTTCAAGCGCCAGATCTTGACGCCCCAGCCGCTCATAGTTCTCAGCCGTCGCCAGCATCTGGGCGGCGTCCCGTCCCTGTGCGCGGCGCAGGTCGGCCAGACCAGCTTCCGCCTCGACCGTCCTTCCTTGATCGATGGCGGTCTCAATCTCGAACCGGCGAACAGCGTTGGTCAGTTCTGCGCCGCCTCCCGCATTGGCCAGCAGTCGACGCGCCTGATCGCCCATGCCCATGGCGATCATCCGCCGCGCCGTCTCGATCTGGGCGGCGGGCCTGTTCCGGTTGGCGGTGAAGAAGGCCCGATAGACCGCCTCGGCCCGGTCCGCGTCGCCACGCCCCAGATAAACGGCCGCCAGAGCGTTCGACCAGCGCGGCTCGGCCGGTTCGGCCCGGATCAGCCGCGCATATTCTGCCTCGACCTCTTCGGATCGCCCCGCCGCGCGCAGCACGCCGATCAAACGCTCCTGCGCATCGGGCGCGCTCAGTGTGCGGGCCAAGGCGACGGCGTCGTCGTATCGCCCAAGCTCAAGCAGCACGTCGAGCCGGACCTGTTTCACCTCCGCATCCTGCGGACGCGCCGCCAGATAGGCGACGGCCCCCGCCAGGTCGTTCCGGTTGCGAAACGCCTCGACCAGCAGGGCCAGGGCGTAGAGGCGATCCTCGGTCGTCGCCGCCGCCTCGACCGCACGCCATGCCGCGTCTGGCGCGCCCGCGACGCCCGCGGTGATCGACCAGTCCGCAACCCGGACCGCATCGGCGTACCGCGTCGCGCCAGAACCACTCTGATCTTTCGGAGACAGCGCAAGGGCGTCGGCGGGCCGTCCAAGCAGACCCAAAACGGCGGCTGCGCGGCGCGCGGCCTGCGCATCTGCGTTTTTGGCGAAGTCGGTCAGGGCGTCCGGCTGTCTTCCCAGCACGCCGATCACCGCCAGCCGCCTATCGATCAGGGCGCGTTCGACCGGATCATCCGAAAGGGCGCGCGCGCGGCGATACCAGTCTGCAGCCGCTCCCGACTGTCCCTGAACATCCAGCAGACGGGCACGCAGCATCACCGCGTCAACGGACGGGTTCAGATCGACCGCCTGCGCCACAGTGTCAGAGGCGGCCTCGACCTCTCCGTCCCGCCACTGAAGCACCGCCTTCAACACCGACGCGCGAACAGCGACAGCCCCGCCTTGCTCCGTCATTTCATCAAGGCGAGCGTAAACCCCGGCCAGATCGTCGGCGAGCACGGCGCGGGCATACAGTCGGTCGGCAGCCTGGAAATCCAGGCGGCGGGCCTGAAGCAGATCTGCATCGATCGCAGTCGATGCAGGGGCCAGCGACGGCGCGGGGGCTGCCGTCTGCGTCGTCGCCAAGGCAGGCGTCGCAACGCTCCCCAGGCTGAGACCCAGGGTCAGAAACAGGCTGCTGGAACGCAGGATCATGATCTCGCCCTCATGCGACCCCGCGCCGGGGCGGCCAGCGACGGTACAGAATATCCGCGAGATAAAGGGCCAACGCCAGCCAGCACAGCCAGCCCCATAGATCCATCGCGGTCAGGGCGCGGCCTGCACCGGATGCATCGCCCATCTCCGACGCCCGTTCGACCACCCGGCCGCCGGTCAGGGCGGAAAGCTGCTCCAAAGGCAGGGCGTCGGCCTGCGACGCCGGACGGTTCGGATCGCCGCCGTCCCTGGCCGCGAGGGCCGCCCGCACCGGCGCGCCAGACGCGCCCGAGACCTCCACCCTAACCGGTTCGTTGGTCGGCGCCTGCGTGGTCGCGCTGAACAGGCCCGGCGCGCGCTGCACTGGCGTCAGCCGGCGCTCGCCACCGTCCGCCGCGATCAGACGCATGACCGGGGCGGCGTCTCCGGTCGACCGGACCTGTTGCGCCACCACCGTCACCTGATCCCCGATCCGCCCCAGACGCACATCCCAATCCGGCCGCACGTCGGCGGTGCGCGCGACCAGCCGCCGCATCCAGTCGCCATAACCGGACCATTTGCGCCAACTCGCCGTCGCCTCGCCCACCGGCTCGGTCATCAGGGCGGTCACTCGTCCTGCGCCCCACTGCCATGTCGCCAGGATCGGCTCGCCCCCTGCGGTGCGAAGCGGGGTGTCGGCCAAAGGGCGCACGGCTGTCGGCGCATAGCCGTTCAGGGGCGGCGGCGTCGGGGTCGTCAGATCGGACCATCCGAAGACAGGCGCCGTCGCCGTCAGAGAAATCGCCCCGCGTTTCGTTCTCGGTTCCGGCTTCTGGCGCGGCTGCTTCAGATTGATCTCGACCAGGCTGAACTCGTCGTTGACGACGTAGAAACGTCCCCGCCCTAGCCGCGCCCACTGGGCCATCCGCGCCTCGCCCTCGCTGCTGCCGCCAACCAGCACGGTCGAGACAGTCACCTGATCCTCGGCGATGTGGCGGATCAGTTGAGGATAGCGGTCGGCGGCGACGCCCGCGTCGGAGATCACCAGGATATGGCGATAACGCGCCTGGGTGTTCTTCAGCCCATAATAGGCTTCCTGCAGGGCGTCGAACAAATGCTCGCTGCCGCCCTGGGCCTGCACCCGCCCGATGGCGCGTTCGACCTCGGGAACGTCGCGCGCGGGCTGCATCGGCGCGACCCACTGACGCCCGCCGTAGAATTCCACAACACCAATATTGTCAGCTGGCGTCAGTTTTCGCACCGCCAGGCGCGCAACCTGTTTGCCCAGATCCAGCGGCGCTCCCAACATGGAGCCGGAGGTGTCGATCACAACGGCCAGGGCGACGCTGGGGTCTTCCGCGACCTGATCCTGACGGATTTCGACCGGCAGAGCCTGCGCCAAAGCCGTGCCCGCATAGCCACCGGAGGCAAAGGCGGCGTCGCCCCCGGATACGATCAGACCCAGACTGCCTGACTTTACCCGATCCAGCAGCCGCGCCGTCGTCCCAGGCGACAGATCGCCAGCGGGCACGTCATCCAGCATCACCGCCCGATATCGGCCCAGGTCAGCGTTGGCCAGACCGGCCGGGCTCAGCGTCTCGACCCGCACGCCATGGCCTGTCAGCCGCTGCATCGCCGCCCCGGCCGACGATACCCGTCCATTCAGGTAAAGCAGCGTTAGGGGATCCTGCACCGCCACCGTCGTCGCGTAGCGGCTGATCATCACGCCTGCGCGCTGCAACTCCAGCCGGACAGGGTGAAATCCCGGACGCGCGCCGGGCAAATCCAGCGTCACGACGCGAGCCCCGTCCAGATCGAAAATCGGCGTGTTGGCGATCTGACCCTGTTCATCCGATGCGGTCAGGGTCAGCCCCTGCCCCACGCCCTCAAGCCGCACATGGATCGGCGTGCGTTCGCCTGCGCCCGCCTGGGGCGACGCGACGCTGGCGATGAAGGCGTCTCGGCGGGCGACGTCGAGCGGCAGGGTGTCCACCGCAATGCCGCGCGTCAGCAGACCATCCACAACACGGCCCCAGTCGCGGTCGCCGCCCAGCCCATCGCCGATCACCGTGATCCGCCCACCGTCCTGTGGGAAGACGTCCAGCGCCAGCGTCAGGGCCCGCGTCAGAGAACCGTTCTCCGGCAAGACGACGACACGCCCCGCCTTGACCGCTAGCGGCGGGCCTCCGCGCTGAATCAACGTAACCGGGCCCTGGCTGCGACGTTCGGCGATGGCCGCCTGCACGACCTCGGCCGCCTTTTGCCTGGCCTGCGGCGACAGGCTCGCCCCCTGACCGATCACGAAGACCTGAGGCGCCCCCAGCCCGCGATAGACCAGGCTGGGTTGAGCCAGCGCGGCGATCAGCGCCAAAAAAACCGCAGCACGAAGCGCCAGTCGCACGCGCGGCGCCCGGCGTCCGAACCAGACGAACACCGGCACGAGCAGCAGAAGCCAGCTGGCCTCAGGATGAAGGAAGGTGAGATGCAACTCGCGTCCTCAGGCCATCACGCCGCGCCGGGTCAGCCGCCATTCCAGCAGCAGCAACAGGCCCGCGACGACGACAAGCAGAATGAAGATGAGATCAAGCGACGATCCGCCTCGGCGCGTCGCCTGAACGTCAGTCGGCGCCGAATGCGCGACGCCCATCGTGACCTCGCGATTGACTAGGGAGGCCTGGACCGGCAGGTCGCCGATGCGGACCTGTCCCGACCGTCCGAGATACAGATCGCCATTCAGGGCGCGCGCGGCGATGCGACGATCCGCTGTCAGACCATAAAGATCGGACTGATCCACCAGATCTTCGCCAGCAGCGGCGAAGGGAATCCAGGGCGCGGGATCGGCCAGCCAGCGCAAACTGCGCGTGACGAACACAGGGAAGTCCGCCGTGGTGGTGAAGCCGCCGCCGTCTTCGAACAGCACGCTCCAGATCGCCAGTCCGCGACGCGGGCCGCGCGTGGCCTCGACGGCGACAGGCCGGTTCGCCTTGCGAGCCAAGTCCGCGACGTCCAGCGCGTCCAACCCCAGCGCCTCCGCATCCGTGGCCAGATCGGGTTCGGCCTCGTCCGCCTTGTAAGTCAGTTGGAATGCCGGATGGGTGCGGTCGCCTTCAAGCTCAAGCGCAGGCAGCGTCGGTGCGAAGTCTTCACCCGCCACACGAACGGCCGCCTGGGCCTGATCCGGCGCCGTGACTTCGATGCCCGTATCCAGTCGCACGACGCGGCGCACGGACATCGGCGTTCGGGGCGACAGGGCGACCCTGAGGCGACGCCGATCTGGCAGACGAAGCGCGGCCTGATCGTCCGCACCAAAGGCGTCGCCGCGCGCCAGGCGCGCCTCGAACAGACGGCCGTCCGCCATGACGTCGCGCAAAATGACGCCGTTAGTCGTCGGGGCGATGGCTGCGTTCACGACCTTTCCGTTCTGACGGAAGATCAGGTCCGATGCAGACAGGGCTCGGCCTCGGCTGTCGATGGCCTGAACCAGCACATCGGCGCGGTCGGCGAGACCCGACGCAGCGGGCGCGACGCCCAAGGCGACCACGCCCCGATTGTCGGCCACGGGCGCAGCCAGATAGCCGTAATCCAGCCGCAGCCCCCGGGTCGGACGCACCGCCTCCGCACCGGACCATGCGCCGTAGTAGTGAACGGTTGTGCGCCCGCGTGACGCGCCTGAAGCCTCGAACGGCGCGGCCTCGAAGAACCGGGCGAAATTCGACGGCCGGGCCTCGGCCTTCACCGCATCCAATCGACGAGCCAGCAGAGCGACGTTCTCGCCGGGGCTCAGCAGCGGCGTTGCGGTGGCGTCGCCCAGATAGACGATGCGCCGGGCCGGGTCCGTCGCCCGTACATCGGCCAACAAGGCGCGACTTGCCCGTGCGAAGTCGTCGCGCGCGGTCAGGCCGGCGGAGGCGTCCAGATAGAAGACGTGGCGCTCGGCGTCGGCGGCGGGCGCGATCTCAGGCCGCGCGCCGGCGAACCACAGCAACAGGGCGATGGCGGCGACCAGCAAATAGGCCAGCCACCGCTGGAACCGCTGACGAAACACACGCAGCGGTGCGGCGCGCGCGGCCTGCGCCCACAGTCCGGCGGTGGCGATGCGCACGCGCTTCTGCCGCGCCTTGAGGATTTGCAGGACAAACAGCAGCGCCGCCAGCGCCCCCGCGCCAGCCAGCACACCCCACAGCGGCAGCGAGAGGAAGCTCATAGCCGCGCCGCTCCCTGCTCGAACAGGTCGCCAAGCTGATCCAGCACTGGAACATCGACGTCCAGCCTCGCCAGACCCGCGCCGCGCGACCGGGCGAAGTTGGTCAGGGTCTCATCGAATGCGGCATAAGCCTTTTTGTAGGCCGTCATCAGTTCGGGCGTGACGGTCACCGGCACGGCGTCATGCTCGCCGTCGTCCATCAGCACATCGCCGCCCAGGTCGGGATGACGCTCGGGCGCCGCGTCATAAGCCTTGACCAGTTGGACCAGCAGCAGGCGGTGCGGCAGGCTCTCCAGACCGCGCACCACCGCCTCGATCCCGGCCTCGTCGAAGAAGTCAGAGACCACGACCATCAGCCCCTGACGAAACCGCAGACTTGCGAAATGCGTCAGGGCGGCGGCCAGCCCCGTGCCCGCATCGGCGGTATGCGTCGCCAGACTGTGGGCGATGCGCGCCAGGCTGGCCTTGCCTGAGACCCCACGATATTCGATCGCCATGGTGTCGGAAAAGGGAAAGAAGCCGACGGAATCGTGCTGATCCAGAGCCACCGCCGCCAACGCCAGCGTCGCGCGCTGCGCCGCATGAATGCGCGGCGGCGTCTCGACGTAGAGGCTGCGGGACCGATCCACCAGGAAGTAGACCGGCATGTCCTGGCTTTCCTCGAACACCCGCACAAAGACCCGCCCCAGACGGCGATAGACGTTCCAGTCGATGGCCCGCAGATCGTCGCCCGCGACATAGGGTTTGAAGTCCGCGAACTCCGAACCCTGGCCGCGTGCATTGGTCCTTTGTTCCGCCAGCCGCCCGCCCTTCTGCGCCCGTGCGATGCGCAGGGCGAAGGGCTTCAAGGCGGCCAGGAAACCGGGGTCGAACAGGGTCGCGAAGTCCAGCGGTTTGGCCAGCCCGTCTTGCGGGGGGCTTGGTTCGTTTCTCGGGCGTTTGCGAAACAGCATCCTAACGCCCGCCGCCGTTGCGATCGGTGAAATAGTCGCGGGTCAGACGCTGATCCTGAGGGGTCGTGGTTCGGACGCCGGTGCGTCCCGCTTCGCCGCGCGCCATGCCGCGATCGGCGGCCTGACCAGAGGCGACAGGAAACCCCTGCGGCGCGCCTTCGCGGGTCGTGGTGGTGATGCGGCCGGGACTGGCCATGCCGGTCAGGCGATCCTGCATCGGCGTGGCGAGCAGCAGGCTGGACACGCCCCGCCCCTTCTTGGCGCCCGCATCCTGACCGCTGCGCTGGCCCGCCTCGCCCTCTCCGCCGCCCTGCTCGCGGCCGTTTCCGCTCTGATCGGCGCGACGGCTGCGCCCGCCCGGCTGCTGCCCCTCTCCGCTCTGGCTGGCGTCAGGCTGGGCCCGCTGAGGATCGGACTGACGCGCCGAGGGGGCGTCCTGGCGACCGCCGGGCGTGCTGCTGTTCTGACCGGGCGTGGTCGCGGCGGCGTCATCCTGGTCGCCAGCTTTTCCGGCCGTTGAGGCGTCGAGCGGCGCCTGGCGCTCCTCGCCCGCCTGACCGCCCGCACTCTGCGATGCGCCGCGACCGGCTGCACCCTTTGAACCCTGCCCCGCACCAGCGCCGCCGCTGGCCGAAGCAGCGCCGGATGCGTCCTGGCCTTGCGCCTTGTCGCGCCGCCCACCCGCCGGACCGCGATCCGGTTGCAGCAAAGAGGCGAGTTTATGCAGAACGCCGGTCAAGCCCTGACCTTGGCTTTTGGCCGCCTGAGCATCAGTCCGTCCAACTCCTCGCTCTATGCCTGTCGCGGAGCCCGCTAAGGCGGCTTCTGCGGGCTTGGATCCGGCAGCCGACACCTCGGATGCCAGGCCAGCCTCTGAGACGGCGCCCGAACGGGCAATAGATGGATGCGACGACGCCCAGCGAGGGACCACCAACGCCAGCACCAGCAGACACAAGGCGGCGACGGGCCAGATCAGCAGCCGAACACGCGGCCTCGACAGCGGCGGCCCAGGATCGACCGCCGCGTTGGCCGCCCGCTCCAACCACGGCGCCGCCTCCTGCAGGGCGGCCTCCTGAAACGGAGAACGATGTGCGACCTGACCGAACTCGTCGGCTGTCTGCAGTCGATCCTTCAGCTGGAAACGATGGTCGACGAGCGCGAGGGCTTGAGATCGGGCAACCGCCCCCCGACGTCGCGCCATCCCATAAGCCGCACCGACGGTGACCAGAGGCGGCGTCATAACCACGAGCAGGATGACCGCAAAAGGCAGCCGCATCCAAAGGCTGAGGAGCAACACCGCCGCCGCCCCGACAATCCACGAACGCGCGGTCCAGACGATGGCCCGATCCCAGGCGGCGTTGCGCTGGCGCTGGCCCAGGACGTGCTGCCCCCGGGCCTCCAACGCATCGAGGCGCAGACGCATCTGGTCTTCGACGCCCTGGATCATCCGCCCCTTCCTGACACCCTCACGCACAATAGCTTCAGAGGCTTAAGGTCCAGGCCTTGCACCAACCTTACGGTGCATGTCGGCATTGTGACGGTCGGCGACGCAAGCGTTGCGCAAGGCTGGGGCAAGCTTCGCATGGTTCCTCGTTCCCCGCGAACTCAATCGCTCAGGGACTGCACGTGAACGCCATCGTAAAAGCGACGTCTGGAGCCGCTCTGGCGGTTCTTCTTCTCACCGGAACCGCAGGCCGCGCCATCGCCCAGGCGCGCCCGGAACTGGGTCGTGTCAATATCCCCTACGAGACGTTCACCCTGCCCAATGGGTTGAAGACCATCGTCTATACCGACCGTTCCGTGCCGACCGTTTTTGTCGGCGTCTGGTACGGCGTGGGATCGAAGGACGAGCCGCAGGGGCGCTCGGGCTTCGCTCACCTGTTCGAACATCTGATGTTCCAGCCGACGCCTGATCGCCCGACAGACTGGTTCCCGCCGCTGGAGGCCGTCGGCGCCACCGGCATCAACGGCATGACGACGGCGGACCATACCAGCTACGTCGAGACCGTGCCCTCCAACGCGCTGGATCGCGCCTTGTGGATGGAGGCGGACCGGATGGCCAATCTGGGGCGCGGCATCACACAGGCTGGGCTGGACGAGCAGCGGGCCGTGGTCAAGAACGAGAAACGCCAGGGGGAGCTGAATCCCGGCCAGGCGTCCGAGGCCCAGTTCCTGAAGGCCTATTATCCGCCCGATCATCCCTACGCCCACACCACCATCGGTTCGATGGACGATCTGGATCGCGCCACGCTGGATGATGTGAAGGCGTGGTTCGAGGCGAAGTATGGCGCATCGAACGCGACCCTTGTCTTGGCGGGAGACATCGACGCGACGACAGCGCGCGAAAAGGTCGAGCGCTATTTCGGCGGCGTGCGTCGCGGCGCGCCGATCAGCCGAACGGAACAGTGGACGCCGGGCCTGAGCGAAATCCGCCGAGACATCGTCTATGAGAATATCCCGGTCACCATCATCGAGCGGACATGGCCGCTGAGCAATGCAGCGCCGCGCGACAACACCCTGTTGCAGTTGGCGGCGCGCAGCCTGGCCAGCGGGCGCGGCACGCCGATGTACGATGCCCTGGTCGACCGGCTGAACATCGCGACGGGCGTCTCGGCCAAAGTGAACGAAGCCAAGCTGACCAGCGCCTTCACCCTGACCGTCGCCCTCAAACCCGGCGTAACGACAGCCGCCGCTGACGCCGCCATCGATGACGTAATGCGCGACTTCTTCGCTCAGGGACCGTCCGCCGACCGGCTGGAGACGGTCGTGTCCGCTTCCGATGTCGCCCTGCTGCGCACGATGGAGAACAGCAGCGCCGTGGGCGGTTGGCTAGCGGACGGAGAGGTCAATCACGGCGACCCGACCTATTTCCTCAAGCAACGCGAATGGATCGGCACGGCGACCGTTTCGGAAGTTCAGACGCTGGCCGCGCGCGTCCTGTCCCGTCCCTATTATGAACTGATCCAGCGCCCGATCCCGGTTGATGCGGCGAGTGTCGCGCCAGCGTCGATCGCCCCGACCGCCATGCCCGAGCCTGGCCCGGCGGACACGCGTATCGTCTTCCCGGCCATCGCCGAGGCGACCCTGCCCAATGGTCTGAAACTGGTCGTCGCCACTCGGCCCAACCTGCCCCTGATCGACGCCCGCCTGCAGTTCCAGACCGGGTCACTGGCCGAGGATTCCTATGGTCGCGGCGTCGCGGGTCAGGCCTTTAGTCTTCTGACGGCCGGAACGCGGCGATACGACGCCCAGCAACTGTCACGACAGGCCTCACGCCTGGGCGTCCGTTTCGGCGCCGGGGCGGACACGCGCGAAAGCGGCGTCAGCTGGTCGATGCTGAAGGCGCGGCTTGACGACGGCTTCGCCCTGGCGGCCGAGATGGTGCGCAACCCCGCCTATCCTCAGAGCGAGATCGACAAGGCGGTCGAAGCCGTGGGGCCGCGGTTCGACGCCTATGAGCGCAACCCCATCGGCGCCGCCGGTCCCGCCTATGCGCGCGCAATCTGGGGCGACAGCCATCCCTATGGCCGCATCGGCACGCGCGAGGAGGCCAGGGATGTGCACCGCGACGCCATCCGCGCCTTCCACGATCATGAGATGGGGCCGAACAACGCCACCCTCTATCTGGTCGGCGACATCACCCTGGATGAGGCCCGCCGTCTCGCCGCGAAATATTTCGGCGACTGGCGCCCGATCACGGCTACGCCGCTCGCGGTTCAGCCCGAAGCGCAGGGCGTCGCTGGCCGGGTCATCCTGATCGACGCGCCGGGCGCCGCCCAGAGCAGCATCACCGTCGGCAATGTCGTCGGCGCCTTCGAACCGCAAAACGCCGCCGCAGAGGCGCTGGCCGATTCCGTTCTGGGCGCCGGGCTCAACAGCCGGCTGAACCTGAACCTGCGCGAGGACAAGGGCTGGACCTATGGCTTCACCGGCGGCGTGTCCGATGCGCCGACCGGCCAGCGCGTCTTCACCGCCAGCGGCACGGTGGAGGCCGACCGCACCGCCGACGCCATGACCGAGATCCGCAAGGAGATCACGGCCTATGTGACCGATCGACCGGCGACCCAGGAAGAGATCGACCGCGACCGCAACGCCCGCATCCTGGCCATCCCTTCCGCCTTCTCGGGCAATGGCGCCTTCCTGGGGTCCATCGTCGGTTCGGCCAGCGACGGCCTGCCCTACGACCGCGCCGCTTCGTCGGCGGATCGGCTGAAGGCGGTCACTCTGGATCAGGTTCAGGCGCTGTCGCGCCAGACCTATCGCCCGGACTATCTGACCTGGGTTGTCGTCGGCGACCTGAAGTCCATCGAGCCGTCGGTGCGCGCCCTGAACCTGGGCCCGGTCGAGGTGTGGGACGTTTATGGAAAGCGTCTGCGCTAGCCAGAATTGAAAACGGCGCCGCGAGCCAAGCAGGACCTCGCGGCGCCGCAACGCCTGCATCAACTGACGCTGTAGAGATCAGTCGGTCGCGTAGGGGCGTTTCACATGGGCCAGGACATCCTCCAGCAGGGCGTCGACCGACAGGTTGTTGGCCTGGGCGTGGAAGTTGGTCACCACGCGGTGACGCAGCACAGGCATGACTACGGCCGCCACGTCATGGGTGCTGACGGCGAAACGATCATCCAGCAGCGCCTGAACCTTGGCGGCCAGCATCAGGCTCTGCACGCCGCGCGGCGAAGCGCCCAACGACACGCTGCGATTGACGCTGGCGGGCGCATAGTCGCTGCCCGGCTGGGTGCCCATCACCAGACGGATGGCGTAGGTCTTGGCCGCCTCCGTCACCGGCACCTGACGCACTTCCGCCCGCATTCGCTGCAGGGTCGCCGCATCGGTGACGGGGTTCAGGACGACATCATGGCCGCTGGTCGTGCGGTCGATGATGGCGTGATAATCCGCCTCTGACGGATAGCCGACCACCAGCTTGAACAGAAACCGGTCCAGCTGCGCCTCCGGCAGCGGATAGGTGCCCTCCTGATCGACCGGGTTCTGGGTCGCCATGACGCAGAAGGGTTCGGGCATCTTGATCGTGCGCCGCCCCACGGTGACCTGACGCTCTTGCATCACCTCCAGCAGGGCCGATTGGGTCTTTGGCGTGGCGCGGTTGATCTCGTCGGCCAGAACCAGGTTCGAGACAATCGGCCCCTGCTGGAACGTCAGCTCATGGCCCCCGCCTTCGGTTTCGGTCAGAACCGTGGTCCCCACGATGTCGGCGGGCATCATGTCCGGCGTGAATTGGATGCGTGAGAACGGCAGGTCGATCGCCCGGCTCATGGAGGCGACCAGCATGGTCTTGCCCAAACCCGGCACGCCTTCCAGCAGGACATGGCCGCCCGCCATCAGGGCGGTCAGCACCCCGTCCACGACATCCGCCTGTCCCACGATCATCCGACCGACCTCAGCGCGGATGCGGATGAAGGTCTCTTTGAACTCGGCCGCGCTCTCGCGGGCGCGGTCGACGTCGGAGGAAGAAGCCATGGCGGTTGCAGACTCGTAGGGCATGGTGGGGATTCTGACACGTCTGGCTTGCACCAGCCTGACGGCCACAGAGAAGATCGGTCGACCTAGCTGTCCTCGGCCAGACAGTAGCCCAGACCACGCACGGCCTGGATGCGCACCCTGTCCGTGCGCCCGGCTAAATTGGTGCGAAGCCGCGAAATCTGCGATTCCAGCGAGTTGGCGTTCACCATCTTGTCGTAGCCATAGACGCGGCTCTCCAGCGTCTCGCGCTGAACCACCGATCCGGGGCGCATCATCAGCGCCTCCAGCACCAGCGCTTCAGTCCGACGAAGGGTCAGCGGCTGGTCATCGATGAAGAACACTCCGCTCTGCACATCGTGCATCAGGGGGCCGAACCGCCGGGTCTCGCGCCGGATCTCGACCGTGCGCCGCAGGGCCGTGCGGATGCGGGCCAGCAGTTCGCGCGGCTCGAACGGCTTGGCGATATAGTCTTCCGCCCCGGATTCCAGCCCCTCGACCCGATGGTCGACGCTGGCCAGGGCCGTCAGGACGATGAACCTCTGATGCCGATTGCGTTGCTCAGCATAGGCGATCAGCGACACCCCGTCGCCATCAGGCAGCCCCCGATCCAGGAGCACCAGATCAAAACCGCCATTGTCGATCGCCTCGCGCGCAATCGCCAAAGTCGGAGCTACATCAACGACATAGCCCTGTTTTTCCAGGTAAAGCACCAATGTCTCGGCGACATCGGCGTCATCCTCGACCAACAGCAATCTCATGGGCGCCTCGGACGACCGCAACAATCACGGTCTGCAACACCTTAAAGCCTTTGTAACGCTCCATGCCAACCCGGAGGACGCGCCCGCAAAGGCGCGCCCTCCTCTGGATCAGAAGCTGTACTGAAGCTCCACCGACAGGGTCCGCCCCGCCGGGTTGTAGCGCGCGGCGTCATAAGGCAGTCGCTCGACCACAACGAAAGGCGGCTGAGCGTCAAGAATATTACGACCGGCGAAGTTCACGCGAATATTCTGCGCCGCCTGCCAGGCGAAGGTCATATCGACGGTCAGGAAGTCATCGACCTTCCTGGCGTCCTGCGGGTTGGTGATGATACCCGCCGCAGTAGATTCAATATAGTTGTTGACATAGCTGGGCGTGTAATAGGCCCACAGGTTCGCGCTTAGGTCATGATAGTACCAGCCCAGCGCGCCCACGACCTTGTACTCGTCCGCCCCGGTGATGGTCCCCAGGCTGGACACGGCAGGCGTGTTCGCAAAGGCCTGACGTCGCGAAACCAGATTGTCCAGCACGGTCAGACGCGGCTCGAACGTGCCCCACTGGGTTTGCCACAGATAGCTCAGATCATAGGTCATGGATTCATACTCGGAACCCAGGATGTTGAAGATCATGATCCTCTGCTGAGTGACCCGGCCCGAAGCATCGCGGGGATAGAACTGCTCCAGCTTCAACACATCCGCCGCAGGCATCAGCGCGCCCAGAACGTTCAGATTGGCGAACTCGTTGTCGATGACCGTGCGGTTATAGACGACATCGAACGACAGGCCCTGCAAGGTTCCCGTCGGCCGCCAGGTCAGACCGTATGACTGCTGCTTGGACGTCTGCGGCTTCAGATCCGGGTTCGGCGCGCGCACAGCCTGAGCAGAATAGGCGTTACGCGTCGGCATCCACGACACGCAGCCGATGCAGCTGAACAGCGGGTCATCATAGATGGTCGTCTGATAGCTTGTCGTGCCCTGCTGATCGAACAACTGGGTGAACGGCGGGGCCTGGAAGCCTTCGCTCCATTTCGCCCTGAGCGCCAATCCTTCGAATGGCTCCCAGCGCACGCCATACGACGGCGTGGTGCGGCTGAAACGGTTGCTGCCGAAGATCAGCTTGCCGCCCAGTTCGACCGGCAGACGGTTGTCCGTGCCGATGGCCCCGAAGGTCTTGTAGGTGTCGTTGCGTGCGGCAAGGGTGAAGGTCAGCGAGCGGGCCAGGAAGCGATTGAAATCCGGGCCGAACACAGGGACGGACAGTTCCCCGAAATAGGCATAGCGGTCGCGATCAACGGCTTCGCCGGTGCGCACCTTGACCTCGTCGCTGTTGACGCCGTCCGATGCGTATTCCGCCCCAATGACGTAATAGACCTTGCCCGCAGGCAGCGTCTTCAGCACGCCGTTCATCTGGATGTCATAGGTTTCCAGACGTGATGAACGGTCTTCCCTCGCATCGCGATAGTAGAAGTCCGCAATGCTTGAGCCGCCGCCATCAGCGTTTGTTTTCCAGGGATTGAACGCCTTGCTGGGATCGGCGCTGCTGAGCGCCAGACACTGACGATCAAACGCCGCTTTCATATCCGGCATGACATTCGCAGGATATCGGTTGGTCGCGATCATGAAATTGTAACACGAGAATCCAGTCGGCGAAGAGGAATCACGCTCAAATCCGGCCAGTGAACCGAAGACCATCCGATCTCCGCCGGACTCCGATTGAGATGTCGTATAGTTGGCCTCAATACGGGTGTCGTCGTTGATTTTATAGCGGACCCCGGCGTTGATATTCCAAGACTTATAGGTGTTCGAGATATTCCCGCTAGGCAGGATTCCCGCTTCCACCTCAGCACGCGGATCATAATAGACATCCACGCCCGGCTGATATCTGCTGAAGCTGAACGCGGGGAACGGATTATAATACTGCCCCGGCGCCATGTTCAGCTGGATGCCCGAGAACTCGATCTCCTGGGTGTTCTTTGAGCGCGAATAGAGGCCGTTGGCGAAAACGCTCAGTCGGCTCGTCAGGTTCTGCTCGAAGTTCAGCGTCAGGCTGGCGCTTTCCGTCTCGTTGCCGGCGTATTTGGGCACGAAGTCTGGCAGGGATTCACGGCCGATAGTCACGAAGTCGGACACCGCAGGCCGTCCCGTGAAACCGGGACGAATGGTCAGGCCACGCGCCCGAACGACATCATAGCCCAGGATGGGATCGTACACATATTCCGGCGTATTGATCACGCCGGGCTGAAGGCCCTGCGTGAAGCTTCGCCTATCATAGAAGCTGTTGCCGCCGTAGTAGCTGGAATAGTCGTTGGAGACATAGCCGGTCTTGCGGTTCAGGATCGGGTCGCGACGGTTATAATCCAGCGTGCCGGTCAGATTGCCGCCCCGCCAGCTGTAGCCCGAGAACAGGCTGATGCGGCTGTTGTCGGCGCCGTTGTTGGAATATTCGGTCTGGGCCGTCATCGTCGTGCCGACGAAATCGCGCTTCAGGATGAAGTTGATGACGCCTGCCGTGGCGTCGGCGCCATAAACGGCCGATGCCCCGCCCGTGGTGATCTCGACCCGCGCGACGGCGCTCAGCGGAATGCCGTTCAGGTTGGCGAACCCATCCTCGATCCCGGCCGCGCCGGCGACCCGGCGACCATTGACCAGAACCAGCGTATTGCCCGCCCCCATACCGCCCAGATTGGCCGCTGACACGCCCAGCGATCCCAGCCGCGACACAGGCTGCGTCCGGTTACGCAACGGTCCCCTGGCGCGCTCGTTCGTCAGGGCGCTGACGTTGGCCACGTTCTGCGGCAGGGTCCGCATCAGTTCCTCAATAGAGGTGACGCCCCGGGCCTTGATTTCTTCTTCCGTGATAACCTGCACGTTCGCCGTGACGTCGCCGTTCCGCAGACGGCTTCCGGTCACCTGGACCTGCTCGACCTCGGCGGGCGCAGCGTTCTGGTTTTGGGCGGCGCTGTCCGCCTGCACGGGCGACGTGCGCGTAGTCGCTGAAGCGGCTGCAGGCGTTCTGGTCGTCGCCTGCGCCCAGGCCCCTCCCGCACCAGCGCTCATCACCAGCGCCAAGACGGAAGTCATCATCACACGTGTCGTCACAGTGTCCCCCAACCGGCGCTCGGGCCGATATGATTGTCCCTCGCCCTCGACCGACACATCGCGGCGCGCCTATTCCCCGGACGCGCCTGCGACAAGCCTGTCGCGACACCGTCACCATTAAGTCGCCTAGCTTGCACCAAACTGGCGAAGGCACATTCATGGAAGGAAATTTCGGAAATAGCCCATCCAGGGTTCGTGAGTGCGGGATTTAGCGCCGAAACCCATCAGGCGACACGATAATGCCCATCTGGCGCAAACAGCCTTAAAACCGCAGCTTCTCATTAGGCCAGCATTCTTAATGCCCTGAATCTTCTACCGTCTCCTGCAATAAGTTTCGGCAGGCGACGACCGGAAGAGAGCGTAAAAGCGCCGATACCGGTTGCATGGAGACTGACCCAAGGCTGCGCTCCAAACACCGCCTAGCGCGGCTGGAAGCTTCGCTTTCGTCGATGCCTTCCGTCACAAAAGATTAGCAATCTCGCACGGCCTTCGCAGGCCCTGTTGCCTCGTGTCCACCCGCCAACTGAACCTGTCCCCACAACACATAAGGGGAAACAGCGATGCGTGGATCGTCAACGGCTTCACTGGCAGGGTCCCTGCTGGGCTGCGCAAGCGCGGCGGCGCTGATGCTGGGGGCATCCCATGCTGTCGCCCAGTCAACGTCGCAGACATCGACGGACAGGGTGGATGCGCTGGACGAGATCATCGTCACCGCGACCCGACGCTCCGCCAACGTACTGGACGTGCCCATCGCCATTTCCGCCTACAGCGCCCAGACACTGGAGCGCGCTGGTCTAAACGACCTGAAACGCCTTCAGGCAATCTCGCCCAGCCTCAATGTCACAACCACCCAGGGCGATAGTCAGGGCGCGGTGATCCGGGTGCGCGGCGTGGGCACCTCCGGGTCCAATCCGGGACTGGAATCCGCAACCGGCGTCAGCATCGACGGCGTATTCCGCAGCCGCTCCAATGTCGCACTGGGAGATCTTCTGGGCATCAGCCAGGTCGAACTGCTGCGAGGCCCGCAAGGCACCCTGTTCGGCAAGAACACAACGGCGGGCGTGTTGAATGTTCTGACCAAAAAGCCCGAGTTCACGCCGGGGGGCGCAGCGGGCCTGACCCTGGGCAACTATGACCTGCAACAGTATGAGCTGTCGCTGACGGGGCCTTTGGCAGGTGATGTCCTGGCCGGGCGTCTGGACGCCCTGTACTCACGCCGCGACGGTTGGATCGGATCCCGCAACAGCGACAGCGCCTATGCCGATCGAAATCGTTACGCGCTGCGCGGGCAAATCCTTTGGACGCCGACGACCGATGTCGATGTGCGCATCATCGCTGACTACACCAAGCGCGATGAAGCCTCTGCCAACCCTCCGACCTATCGGGTCGTTGGTCCGACAGGTGCGCTTCTGGGCGCGATGGGCGCCAGGCCAGTCGCTGAAGACACGCCGTCCAGCCTGAATGCGCAGATCGACAACGCATCGCCACGCTTCGACCGCTACGAGGAAGGCGGCGTGTCGGCAGAGGCCAACTGGCGTAATCTGGGGCCAGGCGTTCTGACATCGATCACAGCCTATCGAGACGCCAAGGCGAAGCGCAGCTTTGACGTCGAGGGCAGCCCTGTCGATCTGCTCCGCGACATCCATGACGGGGAAACCTACGAGACCTTCACCCAGGAACTGCGATACCGGGGCGTCGCCGGGCGTTTGGATTACCTGTTCGGGGCTTTCTACAGCAATGAACGGATTGAATCCCGCGACGGCGTGAAGACCAGTCCGCTATACGAGACCTATCTTGTCGGGCTGATCGGCGGAAACTACCTGACGCCGTTTACGGGCCTGCCGTTAGGTTCAAATCTGCCTGAAGGTTCAGGACAGACTGATGTGTTTCATCAGAAGTCCGAGAGCCTGTCCGTCTTCACCCACAACACCTACAAGCTGACCGACCGGCTGACCCTGACGGGCGGCCTGCGCTATACGGCCGAGGACAAGTCGCTCAACGCCAGTCTGGCGACCTCTTCGCCCGTGTGTACGGCGGCGGTGGGGCGTTTCGGACCTGAGTTGACGGGCGTACCCGCCGCGCTTCAACCGATCCTCTGCGCCGGTTTCATGGACGTGCGTTACGACGGCGCCTACAAGGCCAGTCGGTCTGAGGGGGAATGGTCGGGCGTGGTGTCCGCCGGCTACCGATTTGCCGACCGCCTCAACGGCTATGCCAGCTACAGCCGGGGCTACA
>RCMZ01000456.1_pt1 | contig 24712 bp, 19 predicted proteins | sample 2041141 | NCBI WGS metagenome assembly RCMZ01 (sample SAMN09708263, study PRJNA481090) | Wastewater metagenome, whole genome shotgun sequencing project. | biome: sewage; isolation source: Davis station wastewater (DW) | place: Antarctica: Davis Station | collected 2010-03-01
AGACGCAGCTGCAGGACACCTTCGGCATGAACATGGTGGCACTGATCGATGGTCAGCCCCGCCTGTGCAACCTCAAGGACCTGATCAGCGTCTTTTTGCAGCATCGCCGCGAAGTCGTCACCCGCCGCACCGTGTTCGAACTGCGCAAGGCTCGCGATCGCGGCCACGTGCTCGAAGGCTTGGCCGTGGCGCTGGCCAACATCGATGACTTCATCGCCATCATCCGCAACGCCCCCACCCCACCGGTGGCCAAGGCCGAGCTCATGGCGCGCCCGTGGGACAGCAAGCTGGTGCGTGAAATGCTCACTCGCACCCGTGCGGATGGCGGAGTGATCAACGCCGATGACTACCGGCCAGATGGCCTGGAGAAGGAACTGGGCATGGGCCAGGACGGTCTTTATCGACTGTCAGAAACCCAGGCCCAGGAAATCCTGCAAATGCGCCTGCAGCGCTTGACGGGCCTGGAGCAGGACAAAATCGTGGCCGAGTACAAGGAAGTCATGGCGGTCATCGAAGACCTGCTGGACATCTTGGCCAAGCCCGAGCGAGTCTCCACCATCATTGGCGACGAACTCACATCCATCAAAACAGAGTTCGGCCAGCACAAGCTGGGCGCACGCAGAAGCATTGTCGAGTACAGCGCGCAAGACCTGTCCACCGAAGACCTGATCACACCGACCGACATGGTGGTCACGCTCAGCCATACCGGCTACATCAAGAGCCAGCCACTGTCCGAGTACCGCGCCCAAAAGCGTGGAGGGCGCGGCAAACAGGCCACAGCGACAAAGGAAGACGACTGGATTGACCAGCTTTTCATCGCCAACACGCACGACTACATCCTGTGCTTCTCCAACCGTGGCCGGCTGTATTGGCTCAAGGTATGGGAAGTGCCTGCAGGCTCGCGCGGCTCGCGTGGCCGCCCGATCGTCAACATGTTCCCGCTACAAGAAGGCGAGAAGATCAACGTAGTGCTGGCGCTCACAGGCGACATGCGCACCTTCCCCTCTGACCACTATGTGTTCATGGCCACCAGCATGGGCACCGTGAAAAAGACAGCGCTGGACGACTTCTCCAATCCACGCAAGGGCGGCATCATTGCTGTCAATCTCGATGAGGGAGACTACCTCATCGGCGCCGCACTGACCGACGGACAACACGACGTGATGCTGTTCAGCGACGGTGGCAAGGCCGTGCGTTTTGATGAGAATGATGTGCGCCCCCTGGGTCGCCAGGCGCGCGGCGTGCGCGGCATGATGCTCGAAGACAACCAGAGCGTAATTGCCATGCTGGTCGCTGAAAACGAAACCCAGAGCGTACTCACAGCCACCGAAAACGGCTACGGCAAGCGCACCAGCATCGTCGAATACACGCGCCATGGCCGCGGTACCAAGGGCATGATCGCCATCCAGCAAACCGAGCGCAACGGCAAAGTCGTTGCCGCCACGCTGGTCCATGCGGACGACGAGATCATGCTCATCACCGACAAGGGCGTGCTGGTGCGCACGCGGGTCTCTGAAATCCGCGAGTTGGGCCGCGCAACGCAAGGCGTCACCTTGATCGCGCTGGACGAGGGCTCCAAGCTCAGCGGTCTGCAACGCATCGTGGAAAACGACGCCAATGTGTCCGACCCAGAGGCGCTCCCCGATGACACCGATTCGCCGGAAGCTCCTGGCACCCCTCCAGCCGAGGCCTGACGCCCACCACCAGTGGCGCCTTAACGCACGGGGCGCCACCGCTACAAATACAATAGCTGCTTGCGCTTGTGGAATAAGCACAAGAGGCCCATTTGACATTTACCCATGAATCGCCCTTACAACTTCTCCGCCGGCCCCGCTGCCATTCCCGCCGAAGTCCTGGAACAAGCAGCGGCAGAAATGCTGGACTGGCACGGCAGTGGCATGGGCGTCATGGAAATGAGCCACCGTGGCAAGGAATTCCTCTCGATCTACGAAAACGCGGAGGCCGATCTGCGCGAGCTGCTGGCGGTGCCAGCCCACTTCAAGATCCTGTTCATGCAAGGTGGCGGCTTGGCCGAGAATGCCATCGTGCCGCTGAACCTCTCGCGCGCAGCCACAGTGGACTTTGTGGTCACGGGCAGCTGGAGTCAGAAGTCGCAAAAGGAAGCCCGCAAATATGCCGCCGAAGTGCGCGTGGTGGCGTCTGGCGAAGACACCCACTTCACCACCGTGCCAGATCCAGCCACCTGGCAGCTGAGCCGCGGCGCAAGTTATGTGCACCTGTGCAGCAACGAAACCATTCACGGCATCGAGTTTCACACCCTGCCCGACCTGAAGGCCCTGGGCAGTGATGCCCCCCTCGTGATTGATTTTTCATCCCATGTGGCATCGCGCCCCGTCGACTGGTCACGGGTTGGGCTGGCCTTTGGCGGCGCACAGAAAAACCTGGGCCCCGCAGGCCTCACGCTGGTGGTCGTGCGGGAAGACCTGCTGGGGCATGCTCTGCCCGCCTGCCCCAGCGCCTTTGATTACCAGATCGTGGCTGACAACCAGTCCATGTTCAACACGCCCCCCACCTGGGGCATCTACATGGCGGGCTTGACTTTTCAATGGCTCAAGCGCCAGCGCGAAGGCGCAACCAGCGGCGTAACGGCGATGGAGCAACGCAACACCGCCAAAGCGCAGTTGCTGTACAGCACGATCGACCAATCGCATTTCTACGTGAACAAGGTGGCCGTCAACGCTCGTTCGCGCATGAACATCCCTTTTTTCCTGCGTGACGAATCGCGCAATGAGGCGTTCCTGGCTGGCGCCAAGGAACGCGGGCTTCTGCAACTCAAGGGCCACAAATCGGTGGGTGGTATGCGCGCCAGCATCTACAACGCCATGCCATTGGCGGGCGTCCAGGCACTGGTGGCCTACATGCGAGAATTTGAGCAAAAACACGCCTGAGCCTGCAGCAAAAACAGGCCCCCACGGATTCCAGCGCCGCATCGACACATCAGCCATTCATGAACACTCCGCAAGCCTCCCCCGAACTCGCCAGCCTGCGCGTGCAGATTGACAGCATCGACCAGCAATTGCTCTCATTGCTGAATCAGCGAGCCTTGGTGGCCGAGCGGGTGGGCGAAATCAAAAAGCGCGAGGGCACCCCCTTCTTTCGCCCCGATCGTGTGGCGCAGGTCATCGAAAAAATCCAGACGGCCAACCCAGGCCCGTTGAAGGGCCCCCACGTGGCCGCGATCTGGCGCGAGATCATGTCCGCCTGCCTGGCACTCGAATCGCCCCAACGGGTTGCGGTTCTCGGACCGGAGGGCACGTTCTGCGAACAGGCTGCGATTGAATTTTTTGGCGGCGCGGCCGATCTGATGTATTGCGCGAATTTCGACGAAGTTTTTCACGCCACGGCAGCGGGCAGCGCGCAGTACGGTGTTGTTGGCGTTGAAAACTCCACCGAAGGTGTGGTCACCCGGTCGCTGGATTTGTTCCTGCACACCCCCACGCACGTGGTGGGCGAGGTGAGCCTGCTGGTTCGTCACAACCTGCTGCGCACCATCAACTCAGCCGAAGGCATTGAGGTAGTACTCGCACATCCACAAGCGCTGGCGCAATGCCAGGCCTGGTTGTCCAAGCACTTACCACACGCCGAACGCCGGCCCGTATCGAGCAACGCGGAAGGTGCGCGGCTGGCCACCACCAACCCCGCCTGGGCGGGGTTGTCCAGCGAGCGGGCGGCCACCCAATTTGGCCTGCACATCGTGGCGCACGCCATCCAGGATGACGCCTACAACCGAACGCGGTTCGCCGTCATCTGCCTGCCCCACACGCTGCAAACACCGCCGCCGAGCGGCAAGGACTGCACAAGCCTCGTCGTGTCGGTGCCGAATCAGCCAGGCGCCGTGCACGACCTGCTCGTGCCGCTGAAGTCCAATGGCGTGTCCATGACCCGGTTTGAATCGCGCCCTGCACGCACAGGCCAATGGGAGTATTACTTCTATATTGACCTCGATGGCCACCCTGCCCAGCCACATGTCGCGCGGGCGCTCGAAGAACTGCGCAGCCTGTGCGCGTTCTACAAGGTCCTTGGGACCTATCCTGTTTCTGCGTAAGGAGCCATCGCCATGTTTGAACAATTAGGGCTGATTGGCTGCGGGCTCATGGGCGGATCGTTTGCGCTGGCCATGAAAAAAGCCGGCTTGGTCAAACGCGTCGTGGGGTACAGCAAGTCCCCCTCCACCACCGACCGCGCACGCCAACTGGGGGTGATTGATGTAGAGGCTCCCTCCGCATTGCTGGCTGTGGCGGGCGCTGACGTGGTGCTGGTGGCGGTGCCCGTGGCGGCGACCGAAGCCACACTCAAGGCCATCAAACACCTTGTGACGCCCCAAATGCTCATCATGGACGTGGGCTCCACCAAGGCGGACGTGGTGCAGGCAGCGCAGCGTGCGCTGCGCGACCAGGTGGGATCGTTCGTGCCCGCACACCCAATCACGGGCCGCGAAGTGTCGGGCGTGGAGCATGCCGAGGCCGACCTCTACAGCGGCCGCCAGGTCATCCTGACCCCTACAGAGCGCACGCTGACTGTGCAACTGCAACGGGCCGAAGCCATCTGGAACGCCCTGGGTTGCCGGGTGAGCAGCATGTCGCCCGAGTCGCACGACGCCGCCTTTGCGGCCGTCAGCCACTTGCCCCACGTGCTGGCGTTTGCGATGATGAACAGCATTACAGGGCAATCTCACGGCGACGATTTTCTGTCGCTTGCCGGCCCTGGGTTCAGGGACTTCACGCGGATTGCCGCCAGCGACCCCAAGATGTGGCGCGACATCCTGCTTTCCAACCGTGAAGAGCTGATCGCCCAATCCAAACTATTTCGCCAAGCCTTGGCCAACATTGAGCAGGCCATGGAAAGCGGCCAGGCGCAAGGTTTGGAGGACATGCTCACCCTGGCGAGCGAAACCCGTGCCCATTGGCGCATGGGTGCAAAACGCAAGTAACCCTCTTGAGTCGCCTGTGGCGCCTGTTGCGCCTTCTCCCCAAGGGGACGCACGCTGTGGCCTGGCAAGGCCGGTTCCACGGGTGCACGGGGTGGGGCTGCACTAGCCGCACAGGCGCTGGCAGCAAAAAAGCTCCCTGAGCTGCAACCGACACACCACAACGATGTACAGCACCGCATTCCTAGATCTGCCGCCCTTGCAATCCGCATCGGGTGAGGTCCACCTGCCCGGCTCCAAAAGCATCTCCAACCGCGTTCTGCTGCTGGCGGCGTTAAGCGCCGGAACCACCACAGTGCACGACCTGCTGGCCTCGGACGACACCCGCGTCATGCTGGACGCGCTGCGCCTGATTGGCTGCACTGTCGAAGAGACGGGCAGCACCGTCCGAATCACGGGCCTGGGCGGGCGCTCGCCCCAATCGCCAGCCCAGCTCTTTTTGGGCAACGCTGGCACGGCCATGCGCCCGCTCACTGCAGCCCTGGCGCTGCTCGGTGGCGAGTTTGAACTGGCGGGGGTTCCGCGCATGCACGAACGCCCCATCGGCGACCTCGTCGCCGCCCTGCGTCAGCTGGGCTGCCGGGTTGACTACCTCGGCAACGACGGCTATCCACCTCTGCGCATTGCCCACGCCAACGGCGTTCCGGCCTTGGCATTGGCCCAACCGATTCAAGTGCGGGGCGATGTATCCAGCCAGTTTCTGACGGCGCTGCTCATGGCATTGCCGTTGGCCGCTGGCGAGAAGGCCATTGTGATCGAGGTCGTCGGCGAGCTGATTTCCAAGCCCTACATCGCCATCACCTTGGCGCTTTTGGCGCGCTTTGGAATCGTCGTCGAGCACGACAACTGGCAGCGGTTCACGATTGCAGCGGGCAGCCGCTATCAATCGCCCGGCAGCATCCATGTCGAGGCCGATGCGTCGTCCGCTAGTTATTTCATAGCGCTTGGCGCAATCACATCAAGCGCTAGCGGCCCAAAAGGCATAAAAATTCAAGGCGTGGGTCTGGACTCGATCCAGGGTGATATCCGCTTTGTTGAAGCCGCACGGGCCATGGGCGCAGTGGTGACGGGCGGCCCCAACTGGCTGCACATCGAACGAGGCGAACCCGGCGTAGGCTGGCCCTTGAAAGCCATCGACCTCGACTGCAACCACATCCCCGATGCCGCCATGACGCTTGCCGTGATGGCGCTTTATGCAGAGGGCACGACCACCCTGCGCAATATTGCCAGTTGGCGCGTAAAGGAAACCGATCGCATCGCCGCCATGGCCAAAGAGCTTCGCAAACTCGGTGCCACGGTAGAGGATGGCGGCGACTTCATTCGCATCACCGCACCTGCACAACACACAGACTGGAAGCCTGCCAGCATCCACACCTATGACGACCACCGCGTGGCCATGTGTTTCTCGCTCGCGGCCTTCAATCCAGCCCGGCTCCCCGTGCGCATTGAAGACCCCAAGTGCGTGGCCAAGACCTTTCCCGACTATTTTGAAACGCTGTTTTCGGTGGCGCAGGCTGCGACGGGCCACATCCCCGTGATATGCATTGACGGACCGACCGCTTCCGGCAAAGGCACGGTCGCAGCCGCGGTGGCGCAGCGGCTAGGCTACCGTTTTCTGGATTCGGGCGCGATGTACCGCATCACGGCCCTGGCGGCGTTGCGCGCTGGCCTGTCCATTGATGCAACCCAAGAAGCGCACATTGCTTCGATGGCCCAAACATTGCCCGTCCGGTTTGAAGGCGGGCGGGTGTGGCTGGGAAGCGACGATGTCACCGATGCCATTCGGACCGAGGAGGCGGGGATGAACGCCTCCCGCGTGTCCGCTTTGCCCATGGTGCGCACGGCGCTGGTCGCCCTGCAGCACAGCTTTCAGCAGCTGCCTGGCCTGGTGGCCGACGGCAGGGACATGGGCACCGTGATCTTCCCCACCGCCCCTCTGAAGGTCTATTTGACGGCCAGCGCAGCCTGTCGCGCAGAGCGCCGTTATAAACAGTTGATTTCAAAGGGTTTTTCAGCTAGTATCGAAGACCTCCGTGCGGACCTTGAAGCACGCGATGCCCGGGATTCCACCCGCAGCGTCGCGCCTTTAAAGCCCGCGCAGGATGCTCTGGTCCTGGACAACTCTGCTTTGACGGTTGATGAAGCCGTCGAAAAAGTGCTGGCTTGGTGGCAAGAGCAGCAGCCTTTCGCAGTCTCTGCGAAAGGCTGAGCAAATGGGGGCCGAAAGGCTCTAAAGTCAGGCTGAAAAGCTTGGCAACAGGCCCACGCAGCCCCTCTAGCGCGCCAGCGCACAGGCTGTATGGATCGATAACCTAACCCGCGGTCCAACCGCAAAAAACCACCGCAAGCAGCTATAAAAACAGTAGCAATAGTGCTATTGGAATCCTGTTTGTGGCAAGGAAATACATGTCCGAATCTTTTGCCGCCCTTTTTGAAGAATCCCTGCAGCGTACGGAAATGCGCCCTGGCGAAGTCATCACCGCTGAAGTCGTGCGCGTTGAGCACAACTTCGTGGTCGTGAACGCTGGCCTCAAGTCCGAAGCCTACGTGCCGCTGGAAGAGTTCAAGAACGACAAGGGCGAACTGGAAGTCCAAGTCGGTGACTTCGTTTCGGTGGCCATCGGCTCCATCGAAAACGGTTACGGTGACACCATCCTGTCGCGTGACACCGCCAAGCGTCTGGCTTCCTGGATGAGCCTGGAAAAGGCCCTGGAATCCGGCGAATTCGTCACTGGCACGACCAGCGGCAAGGTCAAGGGCGGTCTGACTGTCCTGGTCAACGGCATCCGCGCATTCCTGCCCGGTTCGCTGATCGATACACGTCCGATCAAGGATCTGACGCCGTACGAAAACAAGACCATGGAATTCAAGGTCATCAAGCTGGACCGCAAGCGCAACAACGTGGTGCTGAGCCGCCGCGCTGTGGTGGAAGCCTCCATGGGCGAAGAGCGCGCCAAGCTGATGGAAACCCTGAAGGAAGGCTCCATCGTTCAAGGCGTGGTCAAGAACATCACCGAATACGGTGCGTTCGTTGACCTGGGCGGTATCGACGGCCTGCTGCACATCACCGACATGGCATGGCGCCGCGTGCGTCACCCCTCCGAAGTGGTGACCGCTGGCCAAGAAATCACCGCCAAGATCCTGAAGTTCGACACCGAAAAGAACCGTGTCTCGCTGGGTCTGAAGCAAATGGGCGACGACCCATGGATGGGCGTGAACCGCCGCTACCCACAATCGACCCGCCTGTTCGGCAAGATCACGAACATTGCCGACTACGGCGCGTTCGTCGAACTCGAACCCGGCATCGAAGGCTTGGTGCACGTTTCCGAAATGGACTGGACCAACAAGAACATCGCTCCCGCCAAGCTGGTTTCGCTGGGCGACGAAGTCGAAGTCATGGTCCTCGAAATCGACGAAGACAAGCGCCGCATCAGCCTGGGTATGAAGCAATGCAAGGCCAACCCATGGCAAGAATTCGCCCAGGACACCAAGCGCGGCGACCGCGTCAAGGGTCCTATCAAGTCGATCACCGACTTCGGCGTGTTCGTGGGCCTGGCTGCCGGCATCGACGGCTTGGTGCACTTGTCCGACCTGTCTTGGAACGAAGCCGGCGAAGCCGCTGTGCGCAACTACAAGAAGGGCCAGGAAGTCGAAGCCATCGTGTTGGCTGTGGACGTGGACCGCGAACGCATCTCCCTGGGCATCAAGCAGCTCGACGGCGACCCATTCACGACCTTCGTGACCGTGAACGACAAGGGCCAGACGGTGACCGGCAAGGTCAAGACCGTGGACGCCCGTGGCGCTGAAATCGACCTCGGCGAAGACATCGTGGGCTACCTGCGCGCTTCGGAAATCTCCCGCGACCGCGTGGAAGATGCCCGCAACGTGCTCAAGGAAGGCGACGAAGTCACTGCAGTGGTGGTGAATGTGGATCGCAAGACCCGCAACATCCAGCTGTCGATCAAGCAAAAGGACATGATTGACGAGCAAGGCGCCATGGCCAACCTGAGCCAGCAATCGAGCCGCGAAAGCGCCGGCACGACCAGCCTGGGCGCTCTGCTGCGCGCCAAGCTGGACAATTCGGAAAAGTAAAACGCTGACCCGTTAAACGGTCAGACAGCGGGCGCCTCGGCGCCCGCTCTTTTTTTAGCAAGCCGCCTATGCCTCAAGACTCCATGACCCGCTCAGACCTCGTTGAAGAACTGGCCGCGCGCTTTGGCCAGCTCACCCACCGCGATGCCGAATACGCCGTCAAGACCATTCTGGACGCCGTGGGCGAAGCGCTGGTGCGTGGGCACCGGATCGAGATTCGGGGGTTTGGCAGCTTCTCGGTCAACCACCGCCCGCCTCGCATGGGCCGCAATCCGCGCAGCGGCGAAGCGGTGGCCATTCCAGAAAAGCGTGTGCCCCACTTCAAACCGGGTAAAGCACTGCGCGAAGCGGTGGACAAGCGCACGGCCGAAATGGCAGGAACCGAAGCCCCTGCGGCAGCTGAATCAAATTTGATAGCTAAGAGTGCTTGAAAACCAAGCGCTGGCAGCCGAATTGATGCGGACTTCGCGGTGTACACGCCTGCACGGGCCGGCACACCTCTTAGAATTGCCCCACCACCGGGGAGCCTGATGAAATACCTCCTGTGGCTGCTCAAGGCAGCCATTTTTTTTACGCTGTTCGCTTTCGCGTTAAACAACCAGCAAGACGCCATCGTGCATTTCTTCTTCGGCACACAATGGCGCGCGCCTTTGGTGCTGGTCGTTTTAACGGCGTTTTCGGCCGGCTTGGTTGTGGGCGTGCTGGGTATGGTGCCGCGCTGGTGGAGACACCGCTCTGCAGCGCGCCGCGCGCAGGCCTCCGCTCCCGCCGGTGCGCCGTTGCCTAAGCAAGCCTCCGCCGCCGCTGAGGCCAGCAGCCCCCCTCCTCCTCCTCCAGACCTGCCCTCCATCCATGGAATTTGACCTGACCTGGATTCTTCTGGGCCTGCCCGTTGCGTTTGTGCTCGGATGGGTCGCTTCGCGGTTTGATCTGCGCCAGTTGCGTGCCGAAAACCGCAGCGCACCCAAAGCTTATTTCAAGGGCCTGAATTTTCTGCTCAATGAGCAGCAGGACCAAGCGATCGACGCCTTCATCGAGGCCGTGCAAAAAGACCCGGATACGTCCGAACTGCACTTTGCGCTGGGCAACCTTTTTCGCCGCCGGGGCGAATACGACCGGGCGGTGCGCGTACACGAACACCTGCTCTCGCGCGGCGACCTGAGCCGCATCGACCGCGAGCGCGCACAACACGCACTGGCGCTCGACTTCCTCAAGGCGGGACTTCTCGATCGCGCCGAGGACGCCCTGCACCGCCTGGAAGGCACCCCCTTCGAGGCGCAGGCCCGCTTGGCGCTGCTGGCCATCTACGAACGCTCGCGGGACTGGCCCCATGCAACAGCCATCGCCCGCAAGATGCACGATGCTGATCAAGGCGACTTCAGCACCCGGCAGGCGCACTACCTGTGCGAACAGGCGCTTGCACAAGCCGGACACGGCGAACTGGCCGCCGCCCAGGCACTGCTCGAACAAGCAGTGGCCGCCGCCCCGGAGGCCGCACGCGCACGCATTGAAATGGCGCGGCTGCAGCGCCTGATGGGCCAACCCGCTGCAGTGCTCACCACGCTCAAGGCACTGGGCGAACGCAATCCCGCAGCGCTGCCACTGGCGGCGCCACTGATGGTGGAAGCCGCCGTGGCGACGGGACGCGTGCCAGAGGTCCAGGCGCTGCTAGAGGCGCACTACACGCATACACCGTCGCTGGATGTGCTCGAAAGCCTGGTGGCTATCGAGTCTGCCAATGAAGCGACACGCGACACGGCGCGCCAGCGTTATGTGCAGCATCTGGACAAAGAGGCTTCACTGGTGGCCGCCACCAAGTGGCTCGCCACCGAGCAGTTGGAGCACGAAGAGTTTCACCCGCAAATCCAGCGGGCGCTGGAACAAGCCGTCAAGCCGCTCACACGCTACCGCTGCGCCGCCTGTGGCTTTGAAGCCCGTCAACATTTCTGGCAGTGCCCGGGTTGCCAGACATGGGACAGTTACCCTGCGCGGCGCGTCGAAGAGCTCTGACACCACCACCCGCCTGCCCCTCCCGCACCAACCTGCCCCCACACATCGCATCCTCCCGACCCCTAGGAACACCGCCATGCTGAAACGCCTGTTCACCCTCATCGCACTGCTGTTTGCGGCCGCATCGTTCGCGGCGGTCGATGTCAACACCGCTACAGAGGCGGAACTCGACGGTATCAAAGGCATTGGGCCCAGCCTGTCCAGCAAGATCCTGGCCGAACGAAAAAATGGCGATTTCAACGACTGGAACGACTTCATCGGCCGGGTGAACGGCGTGGGCACGAAGTCTGCCGCCAACTTCTCCAAGGAAGGCCTCACCGTCAGCGGTAAAAAATTCAGCGCCGCCGCCGCCGCTGCCGCGAAAGCCGGGGCGCGAAACAAAAAACAAAGCAGCACCTCGGCACACAACAAGGCGAAGCATGGCGAGGCCACCGATGAGAGTGCAACGCCTGCCGCTGCCAGCGCTAGCAAAAAATAAGCACCGTTTGCAGACGCCAAGCCCGCTTCGGCGGGCTTTGTTGTTTGTGCCACCGAGAGCCTCCGGCGCAATGTGACGCCAGTGGCCGGGCAGGGTTTTTGGATGCTGCCCCTAAAATTGGTAACGCATGCCCCTCATCACCCTCATCCTTCTTCCATTTATCGGCAGTCTGCTGGCAGCGGTATTGCCAGCCAACGCCCGCAATACCGAGTCCACGCTAGCGGGGCTTATCGCGCTTTTTTGTACTGTCCAGACGGCACTGTGTTTTCCAGAGATCGCCGATGGCGGCGTGCTGCGCCAGGAGATTGCCTGGTTGCCCGCACTGGGGTTGAACCTTGTCATCCGCATGGATGGTTTCGCGTGGATGTTTTGCATGCTGGTGCTGGGCGTAGGCAGCCTGGTGGTGCTGTACGCGCGCTATTACATGTCTGCAGCCGACCCCGTGCCGCGCTTTTTCTCCTTTTTCCTCGCTTTCATGGGGGCCATGGCGGGCGTGGTTCTGTCGGGCAACCTCATCCAGATTGCGTTCTTCTGGGAACTGACGAGCCTGTTTTCGTTTTTGCTGATTGGCTATTGGCACCATTTGAAAGATGCCCGCCGTGGAGCGCGCATGGCCCTCACGGTCACTGGCACCGGGGGGCTGGCCATGTTCGCGGGCATGCTCGTGCTGGGGCACATCGTGGGCAGCTACGACCTGGACCATGTATTGGCCGCCGGTCAGCTTGTCAAAGGCCATGTCCTCTACACCACCGCACTGGTGCTGATACTGCTGGGCGCACTCACCAAAAGTGCCCAGTTTCCGTTTCATTTCTGGCTGCCGCATGCCATGGCTGCACCCACCCCCGTTTCGGCCTACCTGCACTCGGCCACCATGGTCAAGGCCGGGGTGTTTTTGTTGGCGCGGCTGTGGCCCGCCCTGGCAGGCACGCAAGAGTGGTTCTGGCTGGTGGGTGGCGCAGGCCTGGCCACGCTGCTGGTGGGTGGCTATGCCGCCATGTTTCAAAACGATCTCAAAGGCCTGCTGGCGTATTCCACCATTTCGCACCTGGGGCTCATCACCTTGCTGCTCGGCCTGAACAGCCCGCTGGCTGCCGTGGCCGCAGTGTTCCACATCATGAACCACGCCACCTTCAAGGCCTCGCTTTTCATGGCGGTGGGCATCGTGGACCATGAAAGTGGCACACGCGACATTACACGCCTGTCGGGGCTGCGGCACATGATGCCGGTCACCGCGACGCTGGCCATGGTGGCCAGTGCGGCAATGGCGGGCGTGCCACTGCTCAACGGATTCTTGTCCAAGGAAATGTTCTTTGCCGAGACCGTGTATGTGAACGCAACGCCCTTGCTCGACTGGCTGCTGCCCGTGGCCGCGACCATCGCCGGTGTCTTCAGCGTGGCCTACTCCCTGCGTTTCACGGTGGACGTTTTTTTTGGTGCCCCAGCCACCGACCTGCCCCGCACGCCGCACGAACCCCCCCACTGGATGCGGGTGCCTGTCGAATTGCTGGTGCTGGCGTGCCTGGTGGTGGGTGTGTTGCCTGCGTGGTCGGTGGGCGCTTATCTGGCCGCCGCCGCGCGGCCGGTGGTGGGCGGTGAACTCCCGGTCTACAGCCTGGCCGTGTGGCATGGTTTCAACACCCCGTTCGTCATGAGTCTGATTGCTTTGGGTGGCGGCGTGGCGCTGTATATGCTGCTGCGCCGTCAGCGCAACAAGGGGGTGGTAGATGCGCCCCCGTTAATGCACCGCGTGAGCGGGCAGCGTATTTTTGAGCGCACTTTGGCCGCGCTGACCCAGGCCGGGCGCCATGGGCGCCGCGCGCTGGGCACCACGCGGCTGCAATGGCAGATCTTATGGCTGGTGTGCGCGGCGCTGCTGGCGGGCATCTTGCCCTTATGGACACGGGGGCTGCCCGTCGGCGACCGGGTGCTGCTGCCCCTGTCGCCATCGTTTGCGCTGTTGTGGCTGCTTGGCGCCGTTTGCGCCGTGGCTGCCGCCTGGCAGGCCAAATACCACCGCCTGGCCGCGCTGACCCTGCTGGGCGGATCTGGCCTGTGCGTGTGCCTGACGTTCTTGTGGTTCTCGGCACCAGACCTTGCGCTCACACAGATCGTCGTCGAAACCGTCACCACCATCCTGATCCTTCTGGGATTGCGCTGGCTGCCCCGGCGCGACGAAAGCCTGCGAGTGCCCACCCTCGCCGAAGAGCGGCGCACCCAGCTGCGCCGCTATCGTGATCTGGCGCTGGCACTGGTCGCTGGGGGCGGAATGGCGCTCCTGTCATTTGCCATGATGAGCCGCCCCTTCCCTGACAGCACCTCGACGTTCTTCCTGGAACACGCGCTCACCGAAGGCGGCGGCACCAATGTCGTCAACGTGATGCTGGTGGACTTCCGTGGCTTCGATACCTTTGGTGAGATCGTGGTGCTGGGCATCGTGGCCCTGACGGTGTATGCCCTGCTGCGAAGATTCCGGCCGGCGCGCGAGGTGATGGACCTGCCGCCCCAACAACGCGCGCTGCCCGCTGACGTGTTCACCGATCTGGCCAACCCTCGGCAGACCGCTGACACCGCCGTTGGCTACCTCATGGTGCCAGCCGTGCTGGTGCGGCTGCTGCTGCCGTTTGCTACGCTGGTGGCGGCCTACCTGTTCATGCGCGGGCACAACGAACCCGGTGGCGGGTTTGTGGCCGGGCTGGTGTTCTCCGTGGCGCTGCTGCTGCAGTACATCGTTTCGGGAACCTCGTGGGTTGAGGCCCACTTGCCGCTGTATCCGCGCCGCTGGATCGGTGTGGGTCTGCTGGTCGCGCTGGCCACCGGGCTCGGCGCGCTGTTCTGGGGATACCCATTTCTCACCAGCCACACGGCCCATTTTGAGCTGCCCTGGGTGGGTGAGGTCCACATTGCCAGTGCGATGTTTTTTGACATCGGTGTGTTCACGCTGGTCGTGGGCTCGACCATGCTCATCCTCACCGGCATCGCCCACCAGTCGGTGCGCAGCCGCCGCTACAACACACGTGTTTCCGATGAGGCACAGGCAGCAGCTGCCGCTGCCCAGGGAGAAAGCCCATGGAACTGATTTTGGCCCTGGCCATTGGCCTGCTCACTGGCTCGGGCGTGTGGCTGCTGCTGCGCCCGCGCACGTTCCAGATCATCATGGGACTGTCGCTGCTGTCGTATGCCGTCAACCTGTTCATCTTCAGCATGGGCCGCCTGGGCTTGGCCATTGACAAGGAACCCGTGCTGCAACAGGGCTTGCCCCAGAACCTGGCGCACTACGCAGACCCCATGCCACAGGCGCTGACCCTCACGGCGATCGTGATCGGGTTTGCGATGACCGCACTGTTCCTCGTGGTGCTGCTGGCCTCGCGGGGCATGGCGGGTACCGACCATGTGGATGGCGCACGCGCCAAGGATGCGCAGGAGATGCCATGACAGACACCGGCTTCACCGCCTACGTCACCGCACTGCTGATGCCCCACCTGATCCTGGCACCCATTGCATTGCCACTGCTGACGGCGGGGCTCATGCTGCTGCTGCGCGAAGAACGCCAGCGCACCAAGGTCGTGCTCAACATCGCCGCCACGTTTGCCGGGCTGGTGGTGGCCGTGCTGCTGCTGGTGCAGGCCAAAGACCCGGGCGTGCAAACCAGCCTGGGCGTGTACCTGCCGGGCAACTGGCCGGCGCCGTTTGGCATCGTGCTGGCCATCGACCGGCTCTCGGCCATGATGCTGGTGCTGTGCAGCACCGTGGCACTGGCCTCTGTGGTGTTTGCTGCGGCACGCTGGCACCGCGCAGGCGTGCATTTTCATCCGCTGTTCCAGTTCCAGCTCATGGGGCTGGCCGGGGCCTTCCTCACAGCCGATCTATTCAATTTGTTCGTCTTTTTTGAAATCATGCTGGCGGCCTCTTACGGCCTGCTATTGCATGGCTCGGGGCGACAGCGCGTGGCCGCGGGCATGCACTACATCGCCATCAACCTGGCGGCTTCATCGCTATTTTTGATTGGTGTGTCCATGCTGTATGGCATCACCGGCACGCTCAACATGGCCGACCTCGCCCGAAGCATCGCAGGCGTCGCGGTGGCGGACAGGGGTCTGCTGCACGCGGCAGCCGCCATCCTGGCAGTCGCGTTTCTCATCAAGGCGGCGGTGTGGCCGCTCAACTTCTGGCTGGTGCCGGCCTACAGCGCCGCCACCGCGCCCGTGGGTGCGCTGTTCGCCATCATGACCAAGGTCGGCATCTACACCGTGCTGCGGCTGTGGACGCTGATCTTTGGCGCCGAGGCGGGTGAGTCGGCGCAGTTTGGCAGCCAATGGCTCCTGGGTGCAGGCATGGTGACGATGGCGTTTGGCGCCATCGGCATGTTGGGTTCCCAGCGACTGGGGCACCTGTCGGGGTATGCCGCCATCCTGTCGTCGGGCACGCTGCTGGCGGCCATGGGCTTTGGGCAAACCCTGCTCACCGCCGGGCTGCTGTATTACATGCTGGGGTCGACGCTGGCGGTGAGTGCGCTGTTCCTGCTCACCGACCTGATTGACCGCTGGCGCAACCATGGCTCCAACCTGGCGCCGCATGAACAATCCGACGACGCACCGTTCCTCTCCGCCGACCTTGTGCCCAACGAACGCATGAGTCTTGACGATGCAGACGACGCCCCTATCGGGCAGGTGATCCCGGCGGCGGCCGCCTTCCTGGGGCTGGCCTTCATGGCGTGCACGCTCATCATCACCGGCCTGCCGCCGTTGCCCGGTTTCATCGGCAAGTTCGCCATGATTCACGCGGTGCTCAACCCGCTGGGGCTGAGCGCTTCCAACGGATTTCACCCCGGCACCGAGGGCTGGGCATTGGTCGTCCTGCTGGTGGGGTCAGGCTTGCTGGCCCTGCTGGCGCTCACACGGGCGGGGGTTCGTCACTTCTGGGCGGCGCATGACCGGGCCTCGCCCAAACTGCTGGTGCTTGAAGGCCTGCCCATCGCCCTGCTGCTGGTCGCGTGCATCACGCTGGTGTGGCATGCGGGTGCCGTGATGCGTTACACGCAGGCCACCGCCGATGCCCTGCATGCGCCCGCCGTCTACATCCGCGCAGTGATGAGCGCGGCCCCCGTGGCCAATCCGCCCAAACCGGGGGCGCCCTCCACAGGCACCGCCTCCAACACCGGTCGCTCCGGGAGCTCCGCGCCATGAAGCCCTCCGACACGCCGACAAAAGCCCCGTCCTCCACCATGGCGCCAGGCAACAGCCCCGGCGCATCGCAAGCCGTCGCGCTCCCCGCCCCGGCTCGCGATGCGGCCCCGCGGCAAACACCGCTCAAGCGCCTGGTGCCCGCGCCCCTGCTGTCGCTCGCACTGTTGGGCCTGTGGCTGCTGCTCAACCGCTCTTTGAGCGCGGGGCACTTCGTGTTGGGCTCCGTGCTGGGCCTGGCGATCCCACTGCTTACCGCGGGGCTGCGTCCCCTGCCGGTGCGCGTTCGCAACCCCGGCGCGGTGTTGCGGCTTGCCTTCACTGTGGTGGTGGACACCACAAAGTCCAATATCGCCGTGGCGCGCTTGCTGCTGGCACCGGGCCGCAGGCGGCACCCGCCCGGTTTTGTCCACATTCCCCTGGACATGCGCGACCCGAATGCACTGGCTGTGCTGGCGATGATCGTCTGCATCACGCCGGGCACGGCTTGGGCTGAAATATCGATGGACCGCAGCATGCTGCTGCTGCATGTGCTGGAACTGGACGATGCAGCCGCCGTCGCTGCGTCGGTCAAGCAGCGCTACGAACGCCCTCTCATGGAGATTTTTGAATGACCCCTGTGCTTGACTGGGCCCTGCCAGTGGCGCTGTTCATGCTGGCACTGGCCATGGGCTGCGCGTTGATCCGCCTGCTCAAAGGCCCCTCGGCGCAAGACCGCGTGCTGGCGCTCGACTGCATGTACCTGTGCGGCATGCTCATGATGCTGGTGCTGGGCCTGCTTTATGGCAGCAAGAACTACTTTGAAGCCGCCTTGCTGCTGGCACTGTTCAGCTTTGTCGGCTCCATGGCCATGGCCAAGTTTCTGCTGCGTGGCGAGGTGATCGAATGACGAGCGATGCCGCCGTGTTGCCCCTGTGGCTCGAAATCATCGTGGCCCTGCTGGTGCTGTCGGGTGCGGCGCTTGCGCTGCTGGGCTCGATCGGGCTGCTGCGGCTGCGCACTTTTTTTGAACGTGTGCATGCGCCGGCCATCATCGCCACGCTGAGTTGCTGGCTGATCATGCATGGCACCGTACTGTATTTTTCGGTGGCAGACCACAGCCTGGCGCTGCATGCGCTGTTGATCGCCGTGTTCGTGGCCATCACGGTGCCGATCATGTCGATCTTTTTGATGCGCGCGGCATTGTTCCGCGCACGGCAGGCCGGACAAGACGTGCCCCCCAGCCTGAACCAGAGCGCGCCAACGCCCACCGCCATGCCCCCCAATAACTCCTGATTTAATAGCTGCTAGCGCTTATGAATAAAGCGCCAGAAGCCAATTTCATGGTTATTTTGTGCCTACGGCGCCAAACCCGCCGCCGCCCGGTGTGTGGATCTCGAACACATCCCCCGGCAGCATTTCGGCCTGGCCAATGTGGTCGAGCAGCTCCACGCGGCCATCGCTGCGCACCACCTTGTTGATGCCCACCACACCGGCGGCTCCGCCGGCCATGCCAAACGCGCCATGGTGGCGCCCATTGGACAAAATGCTGGCCGTCATCGGCTCCAGAAAACGCACGCGGCGCACACCGCCGTCGCCGCCCTTCCACTGACCGGCGCCGCCAGAGCCCTTGCGGATCTCGTAGCCCTCCAGCCGCACCGGGAAGCGAAACTCCAGAATCTCGGGGTCCGTCAGGCGCGAGTTGGTCATGTGGGATTGCACGACGCTGGTGCCTGCAAAGCCGCCCGTGAGTTGCCCTGCCGTGTCCCACACACCACCTGCCCCACTGCCACCCGAGATGGTCTCGTAATACTGGTAGCGCGTGCTGCCAAAGGTGAAGTTGTTCATGGTGCACTGCCCCGCCGCCATCAAGCCCAGCGCGCCATACAGCGCGTTGGTGATGCAGGTGGAAGTCTCCACATTGCCCGCCACCACCGACGCCGGTGGGTTGGGGTTGAGCATGCTGCCGGGCGGGATGATGACGTGCAGCGGCTTCAGACACCCCGCGTTGAGTGGAATGTCGTCGTCCACCAGCGTGCGAAACACATACAACACCGCCGCCATGCACACCGCCGTGGGCGCGTTGAAATTGTTGGTCTGCTGCGGGCTGGTGCCGGTGAAGTCGATGGTGGCGCTGCGGCTTTGCGCATCCACCTTCACCGCCACACTGATCTGCGCGCCATTGTCCAGCGGCAGCGTGAACGCACCATCCTTCAGGCGGGTGATCACACGGCGCACGGATTCTTCCGCGTTGTCCTGCACGTGGCCCATGTAGGCCTGCACGACATCCAGGCCAAACTCGCCCACCATGCGGCGCAGCTCTTGCTGGCCCTTCTCGTTGGCGGCGATCTGCGCGCGCAGGTCGGCCATGTTCTGCTGGGGGTTGCGGCTCGGGTACTCGCCGCTTTCCAGCAGCGCAATCATCTCGCGTTCCCGCAAGGTGCCGCGCTCCACCAGCTTCACGTTGTTGATCTGTACGCCCTCTTCTTCGATGCGCGTGGAGAACGGTGGCATGGAGCCTGGTGTGGTGCCGCCGACATCAGCATGGTGGCCACGGCTGCCCACGTAAAAGGTGGGCTCGGCCTCGTCGGCGATGTAGACAGGGGTGATGACCGTGATGTCGGGCAGGTGCGTGCCGCCGTGGTACGGGTCGTTGAGCACATACACATCACCGGGCTGCATTGTTCCGGCGTTTTCACGCACCACCGTCTTGATGCTCTCGCCCATGCTGCCCAGGTGCACGGGCATGTGCGGCGCATTGGCGATCAGGTTGCCCGCCGCATCGAACAGCGCGCAACTGAAGTCCAGGCGCTCCTTGATGTTGACCGAGTAGGCCGTGTTCTGCAGTTGCAGGCCCATCTGCTCGGCGATGTTCATGAACAGGTTGTTGAACACCTCCAGCAGCACCGGGTCGACCGTGGTGCCCACGGCGTGCTGCACGGCGCGCGCCACGCGGCGGTTGAGCAGCAGGTGATCGAGGTCGGTCAGCGCAGCCTCCCAGCCGGGCTCGACGATGGTCGTGGCGTTCTTCTCGGCAATGATGGCCGGGCCGGGGATCACGTCGCCAGGGCGCAAATCTTCGCGCACCACCAGCGCGGCATCGTGCCAGGCGGCCACGCCATCGACGCCACCGGTGTACATGCGCACGGTGCTGCGGCGCGGCACGTCGCGTGCCGGCTGCAGCGCGTGGCGCGGTTCCACAGGCGCATCCCCAGGCACCACGGCCTCGACCGACACAGCCTCCACCACCAGACCCTTGCCCTGCATCAAAAAGGCAAAACGCTGGCGGTAGGCGTTTTCGAACGCTGCGGTGATCTCGGCTTGCGAACCAAAGGGCACGATGAGGGCCGAGTCGCTGCCCTCGTAGCGCACATGCACGCGGCGGTGCACCACGGCAGTGCCCGTGCTGGACTGCTGGCGCTCCAGTTCGGTGCGTGCCGTGGTGGCCAGTTGCTCCAACATGGCTTCAATGCCTGCCAGCGCTTCGGGTGCCAGCTTGGTCTCTACCGCTTGCTCGCGGATCACGTTCTGGTCGGCCAGGCCCATGCCGTAGGCGCTGAGCACACCCGCCAGCGGGTGCACAAACACGCGCGTCATGCCCAGGGCATCGGCCACCAGGCAGGCATGCTGGCCGCCTGCGCCACCAAAACACTGCAGCGTGTAGCGCGTCACGTCATAGCCCCGCGCCACGCTGATCTTCTTGATGGCATTGGCCATCTGTTGCACCGCAATCTGGATGAAGCCGTGGGCCACGTCCTCACCGGCACGGCCGGTCTGCTGCGCGAGCGCTGCAAACTTCTGCGCCACGGCATCGCCATCCAGCGTTTCGTTGGCCGCATGGCCAAACACCTTGGGGAAATGCGCGGGCTGGATCTTGCCCACCATCACGTTCGCATCGGTCACGGCCAGCGGGCCGCCCCGGCGGTAGCTGGCGGGGCCGGGGTTGGCGCCTGCGCTCTCGGGGCCCACGCGAAAACGCGCGCCGTCAAAACCGAGGATGGAGCCACCGCCCGCGGCCACGGTGTGGATGCTCATCATGGGCGCCCGCATGCGCACGCCCGCCACCTGGGTTTCGAACTCGCGCTCGAACTCGCCCGCGTAGTGGCTCACGTCGGTGCTGGTGCCCCCCATGTCAAAGCCAATGACCTTGTCGTGGCCTGCCAGACCGGCCGTGCGCGCCATGCCGACGATGCCACCTGCGGGGCCGGACAAGATCGCGTCCTTGCCCTGGAACACCTGCGCATCCGTCAGCCCGCCCGACGACTGCATGAAAAACAGGGGCACCCCCGGCATCTCGCCGGCGACCTGGCTCACGTAGCGGCGCAGGATGGGCGACAGATACGCATCGACCACCGTGGTGTCGCCCCGGCTCACCAGCTTCATCATGGGGCTGGTGGTGTGCGATGCACTCACCTGCGTGAAGCCAATCTCGCGCGCGATGCGCGCAGCCGCTTCTTCGTGGGCGGTGTAACGGTAGCCGTGCATGAACACAATGGCCGCGCTGCGCAGGCCCGCATCAAAAGCGGCCCACAACCGCTCTTTCAGGTGCGCCTCATCCAGGGCCTCGATCACGTCGCCATGGGCACCCACACGCTCTTGCGCTTCAATCACGCGCTCATACAGCAGCTCCGGCAGCACGATGTGGCGGTCAAAAATGCGCGGCCGGTTCTGGTAAGCGATGCGCAACGCATCCTTGAAGCCCTTGGTGGTGATGAGCAGCGTGGGCTCGCCCTTGCGCTCCAGCAACGCATTGGTCGCCACGGTGGTGCCCATCTTCACGCACTCCACCAGCTCGGGCGTCACCGGTTCGCCGGGCTTCAAGCCGAGCAGGTGGCGAATACCCGCCACAGCCGCATCCTTGTACTGCTCGGGGTTCTCAGACAAGAGCTTGTGCGTGACCAGCGCATAGCTGCCATCGGCCAGGGGCTTGCGGCCCACCACGTCGGTGAAAGTGCCTCCACGGTCGATCCAGAATTGCCAGCGGGAAGAAAAAGAAGAAGCTGAAGTGGTGCGGTCAGACATGTGGTTTGCTACTCAATCAATAGCTGCTTGCGCTTATGAATAAAGCGCTTGAGCCTGTTTTCATTCAAAAAATGTAATCTGCCTATAACGAAGCGGCGGAACGCGCGGCCTGGTCGTACATGCCCGACAACACACGCAGCAAACGCGCCAACTCCCCAATGTCGCGGTTCAAGGCAGCATTGAGCGCGTCGATCAGGCAGGACTCGCGGATTTCCCGGTAGCGCTGCACGTAGCCACGCCCCGATTCGGTCGCCGCATACGTCACGTCCTTGCCGTTTTTCTGCGCCGCCACCACCCCCAGCGTCTGCAGCTTCTTGAGCGCGTAGTTCACCACATGTGTGTCCTCCACATTCATGATGAAACAGATGTCGGCCAGCCGCTTGTCGCGTGCGCGGTGCGATACGTGGTGCAGCACCACCACATCCAGCGGTGTCAGGTCCTTGAGGCCAGCGGCCGACATGCAGTGCACCACCCACCGGTGAAACGCGTTGCCCGCGACGATGAGCCCAAACTCGAACTCACTCATCTCGGCGCTCTGGGCTGACACAAGGTGCGCCGATGAAACGATGGACACCGATTCGCCGGGCGCTTTGGAGGCTGATTTCATGGACTGATGCCTTTACAGGGGGATCACTTGGCACGGGTTGTGCATGCATTCATTGTAGGTAAGTCGATGATGATTTGTTGGCAAATTGTCAGCGTTTAGGCAAAACACCTAGCGCGATTTGGCAAGCTTCCGATACAGTCGTTTCCCTCACCCTGTTTGACACAGTTAGACACATCAACCTGCGGAGCTATCTCATGAAGCGTCGAATTTTCCCCGTCACTGTATTCAGCCTGGCCTTGGCTGCGGGCTTCTCCGTCACGTCGGCATTCGCCCAGACAAAATGGGACCTTGCTGCCGCGTACCCCGCCACCAACTTCCACACTGAAAACATGGTGCAGTTGGCCAGCGACGTCGACAAGGCCACGGGTGGCAAGTTCAAGATCACCGTGCATGCCAATGCTGCGCTGTTCAAGGCACCCGAAATCAAGCGCGCGGTGCAAGGCGGTCAGGCGCAAATGGGCGAAATCCTGCTGGCCAACTTCCAAAACGAATGGCCACTGTTTGGCGTGGATGGCCTGCCTTTCCTGGCCGATAGCTACGACGCCTCCAAAAAGCTCTACGCGGCCCAAAAACCTTTTCTTGAAAAGAAGCTCGCTGAACAAGGCATGGTGCTGCTGTATGCCGTGGCGTGGCCACCGCAAGGCATCTACACCAAGAAACCACTGGCCAGCGCCGCAGACCTCAAGGGCATCAAGTGGCGCGCCTACAGCCCCGCTACGGCGCGCATTGCCGAACTGGTAGGCGCGCAGCCTGTCACGGTGCAGGCTGCCGAGTTTTCGCAGGCTCTTGCCACGGGCGTGGTCGAATCCACCATGACATCGGGCGCCACCGGCGTGGACAGCAAGCTGTACGAACACCTCAAGTACTACTACGACACCCAAGCCTGGTTGCCCAAGAACGCCGTGCTGGTGAACAAAAAGGCCTTTGATGCCCTCGACAAGGCATCGCAAGAGGCGCTGCTCAAGGCCGGTGCCGACGCCGAAACGCGCGGGTGGGCCAACAGCGCCAAGGTCAACACCGAAACCGTGGCCAAGCTCAAGACCAATGGCATGAATGTGGAAGCACCACCCGCACAACTGAAAGCCGACATGGCCAAGGTGGGAGACACCATGCTCAAAGAATGGCTGGACAAGGCCGGCCCTGAAGGCAAGGCGCTGATCGACGCCTACCGCAAGTAAAAACGCGCCCATGCGACGTCTGCTTGATTTTCTGTACGACAGCGCCGCCGCATTGGCGGCGCTTTTTATGGTCGGCCTGCTGGGGATGGTGCTCTTGTCCATTGCCAGCCGGCAGTTCCACTTCCATGTGCCGGGCACCGATGCCTATGCAGGCTATCTGATGGCTGCTGCAGGGTTTCTGGCGCTGGCCCATACCCTGAAGCGCGGCGAACATATTCGCGTCACGCTGCTGCTCAACTTTTTGAAGGGTGGAGCCAAGAAGGCCTTTGAGCTGTGGGCCCTGGCCATCGCCACGCTGCTGGCGCTGCTGTTTGCGGTGTACAGCTGCAAGCTGGCCTGGCAGTCGCACGCGTTCCAGGACATCTCCACCGGCAGCGATGCCACCCCTCTGTGGATTCCGCAGGTCGCCATGGCCCTGGGCACGGTGATTCTGGCCATCGCATTTCTGGACGAATTGGTGCTGGAGATGATGGGTAAGCGCGTTGAGGCCCGTCCGGGCGAAGCGTTGCGCAACGAATAAACCAAGCACTACATATCATGAGTGATCTCGCCATAACCGGCCTGCTCATCCTGTCTCTGTTCCTCATTCTGGGCAGTGGCGTATGGATCGGGCTCACCCTCTCCGGCGTCGCATGGATCGCCATGCAGCTGTTTTCAGCGCGCCCTGCGGGCGACGCGATGGCGGTGACCATCTGGGGCAGCGCTTCCAGTTGGACCCTCACCGCCCTGCCCCTGTTCATCTGGATGGGCGAAATCCTGTTTCGCACCCGGCTGTCGCAAGACATGTTCAAGGGCCTGGCCCCATGGGTGCAGGCGCTGCCAGGCCGACTGCTGCACACCAACGTGGTGGGCTGCACCATCTTTGCCGCCGTGTCGGGGTCGAGCGCCGCCACCTGCGCCACCATCGGCAAGATGACTCTGCCCGAGCTGACACGCCGAGGCTACCCCGAGCACATGGTGGTAGGCACTTTGGCCGGCGCCAGCACGCTGGGCCTGCTGATCCCGCCCTCGATCATCATGATCGTCTACGGCGTGTCGGCCGAGGTCTCCATCTCGCAGCTATTCATCGCGGGCGTCATGCCGGGCATTTTGTTGGCGGCGCTGTTCTCGGGCTACATCATGATCTGGGCGATGCGCCACCCCGAACAGGTGCCTGCGGCAGACGTGCGCCTGACCTTCATGCAAAAGCTCTCGGAGTCGCGCAGCCTGATCCCGGTA
>RCMZ01000395.1_pt1 | contig 24684 bp, 16 predicted proteins | sample 2041141 | NCBI WGS metagenome assembly RCMZ01 (sample SAMN09708263, study PRJNA481090) | Wastewater metagenome, whole genome shotgun sequencing project. | biome: sewage; isolation source: Davis station wastewater (DW) | place: Antarctica: Davis Station | collected 2010-03-01
GGTCGGCACCTCGGCGTCGATCCTGCCGGCCGCGCTGGCCATGGCCGCCGGCGCCATGCTCCTGGTCACCGCGCGCGACATCGTCCCCGAGGCGCTGCGCCAGGCCGGCCGCCGCCCGGTGGCGGTCGCGCTGGTCGCCGGCTTCGTCGCGATGATGCTGCTCGATACGCAGCTCTGAGCCACCGGCTCCGGCGAGGCTCTCCACAAAAACTGTGGGCGAGTCTGGGGATAAGTCGGAAAAGCGGCGCCGCGTCAGGCACTTGCCGTGGCGCACAAAAAACGGGCGCCTGCCGCTCACTCCGCCTCGGCCGGCGGACGCCCGACGATGCCGCCGAGGCGGCGCCGCGCCGCGCCGATCGCGTCGGGATGCGGCCAGCCGCAGCCGATGCGCTAAAAGTGGTCGCCCCGTCCGGCAGCACGCGCACGGAATGCGCTTCCCGGAGCGAACCGCCACGTTGCCCCGGCCGAAGCGCTCACCGCATTCTTTTCTGCCGACGCTTCCGGGGCCGCCGTGTCCGCGTCGGGTCGCTGGGGAAGGCAAGGTCGAGCGCGTTATCCGATCCGTCGAAACGACATTCCATTGCGCCCCCCGCCCGAGCGGTCACCGGCCGTCCCTGCCGCGAGAGACGGTGCAACCCGAACATGGCAAGGGGCTTTTTCCAAACGACCCTCGGCCGATGCAAGTTGCTCTACCAGCGATAGCGCACCCCGATCGCGGCATCCGAATTCGTTTGCCCGCCGCCCCGGGTCTCGTAGCCGAGATCGGCGAAGACCGAGAGCTTGTTCGAGACCTGGAGGGAGAAGCCGGCCCCCAGGGCCAGGGCCGTCCTGCGTAGCGGCGTACCGGCCACATTGAAGGTACTGTTGGTGCCCACGAAGGACGCCGTCACCCGCGCATCGTTGTCGCCGGCCAGATGCGTGACGAGTGTGCGCAGTTCCAGTGCACCGGAGCCCGCGCCATTGTCGAAGGCACGGAGGAAACGGCTGCCGACGCCGAGCTTGGCCTGCTGCGCCGAGCGGCCATTGACGCGCAACGCGGCCGGGCTGCCCGATTCGCTGAACCCGTCTTCATCCAGATAGGTATAGCGGATCGTCGCCAGCGGTCGGACGTCCCAGCCGGCGGCCTTGGTCAGTGCGTACTCGGCTTCCGCTCCCACACTCCATTCCCGACCGCTGTGCATGGAACGGGCCTGGCTCGATGCGGCGCCGATGGCGACCGTCCGCGTCGTATCGAAACGGTTGTCGGCGAAACCGCCGTTGAGGCGAATCTGCCAGGGGCCCGAGGTGTAACGGCCGTACAGCGCCGCGTAGTGAGTATCCACATTGCCGCTGGCGGGCACGCTGGCGTCCCACCGGGTCTTGCCGTAACCGAGCGCGACGCCCATCAGCCAGTCGGCATTGAGCGCGGTGTCGTAGCCGGCCAGGAAGCCGGTGCTGCTGTAGTCCGAGCCCGGGCCGTTACCGTCGCCCCTGGCCTCGCCCTTGCCGCCCAGCACCTGGAACCAGACGCCGGCAACGGGTGCGTTGCCGCTCGCGGCGTTGAAGCGGGACACGGCCGTCGGGGACGAAGCGGTCTCCAGCGACGGCGTGCGGGCGAGCTGGTACGGCGAGGCGAACAGCCCTTGCCACGAGGTGACGCCGGCAAGGTTGAAGCTGGCGTAACGCAGCGCAGCGGGGCCGCCGAACTGGTTGCCGGCAACGGCCGCCCGATTCATCAAAGCGCCCGAAAAGCCGCTGCCGACGTTCATCGCCACCAGCGAACCGGCGGCGTGCTGTGCGCCGGACAAGGCATTGAAGGCGGAGCGGGCCTGCGTTGCGGAGAGGCCGGCGACGGCCGCATGGATGGTCCCCGAGCCCAGGGCGTCGAGGGCCCTGGCGACCGAGCGCTGATTGCCTGTCTGCGCGACGGAGGCAAAGCTCGCGTCATTGCGGGTCATGGTCAGATCGACCAGGTTTGGAGCGTAGGAAAGTGTCGGCGTCAGGAAGGCGAGGTCGGAGGTAACCGAATCGAAGGTGCCGGTGCGCGTCCCCGTATAGCTCAGGATCTTATAGGTGGTGTTCTGCGCGTAGCTGCCATTGGCTGCCGTGACATTCACGGTGCCGGCCAGCGTCACGTTGCCGTTGACCGTGGTCAGGCCGGTGGCGCCGGCGGCATTCACCGCCACCGCGTAGAAGGAGCCGCTGGCGAATGTCAGATCGTTATCGATCGTCAGTCCCTTGCCGACCTCCGTCGCCATCAGGGTGCTGCCGGAAGTGACGGTGAGGGCGTCGGTCACGATCCCGCTGCCGCCCAGCCTGGCGGCAGTCAGCGTGATGCCGGTGAGCGTGCCGTCGTTGAGCAGGGTGCCGCCGGATGCGGTGGTCGAGCTCGCACTGCCGCCGCTGCTGATCTTCAGCTGCCCCCCCGCATTGACCACGGTGTCCTGCGCGCGGCCGCCCGACGTAACTTCCAATACGCTACCGCTGTCGAGGATGACGCCGCTTGCGACGCGGGAGTAAATTTGCATGCTGATCGAGGAGGAACCGGAAAGGTACGACGCGTTCATCCCGGCATCGGTCGTGGCCGACAGGATGGCGCCTGAGTGGATGCCGCCGACTAGGATGCCCCCCGCATGCAGCACTACCGTGCCGCCGGCGCTGACCGTCGATGAGTACACGGCCCCGTAAATGCTCTGGGTCCCTCCGGAATTTACGGTGACTCCATCGGCGTTGCCGCCGGCCTGGACGATTTGCTGGCCGCCGGCGCGGACCGTCGATGACTCCGCGTACCCATAAACGCTCTGGGTCCCCCCGGAATTTACGGTGACTCCGTTGGCGCTGCCGCCGGCCTGGACGATTTGCTGGCCGCCGGAGTTGACGGTGGTCGCCGAGGCGGAGCCACCGCTCGCCACCTGTTGTGTCCCGCGGTAACCCAGGGTTGTTGATGTTGCCTCGCCGCCGGAGAGCACTTGAGTCCCGTAGAAGACATTGAAGTCGCTAGCGCTACCGCCCGACTGGATGGTCTGGGTGCCATTGCTGCTGATGCTCCCGCCGACGGCGCTGCCGCCGCTCATGATGGTCTGGCTGGCGCCATAGAGCTGGGTTGAACTCGCCACGCCGCCGGACGTGACGGTTTGCTGGCCGCCGCTATCGATGTTGGTGCCGGAGGCCAGGCCGCTGTTTGCGATCGTCTGGCTGCCACCGCTCCGAATGGTGGTGCCGTTCGCACTGCCACCATCAGACACTGTTTGCACGCCGCCGCTGTTGATGAGGGTGAAGGCGGCAGTGCCGCCACTGACTTGCTGAACGAAGTTGCTGAGGACTTCTCCGGAGACTGTCTGTCCAGGCCCCACCACCGGGGTCTGCGCGCCGGCTTGCCCGGGCGCGACACCCGCTAATACTGCCGACAGGAAGGCCTGCAATAGGCCGGCGATTCGCACCTGCTTGACGCCGAAGCGGCGAGTGCCGAATTTACGAAGGAAGCTGAGTCGTTTCATGGCGTGTGTGGTCGATTCAAGAAAGGGAGGCGGCGTGCCGACGGCTCAAGCGCCGAAGCCGGGGATGGTCTGGATAATCGCCTTGACCTGGCCGGGAGAGATCAGGGCGGTGCATTCAAGATGACGCGGCGTTCCCTTGTGCCGGGGGCACCACAGGAAATCCTGGTGGTCGAACAGGAACTTGGGGTCGTTCCAGCAGCTGTTGCAGGCGTGCAGGTTGATCGCGCGATACGGCGTGTGGAACTCGTTGTGCGGATGGGTGAATCCGCTGATCAGCACCACCGGCGTGCCGAGCGTCCAGGCCAGCCATGACAGGCCGCTGCTCAGTCCGACAAAGAAGTCCGCATGCTTGATCCAGCGCGCGCGCTCCGCCAAGGAGCGGTCGCCGGTCTGGTCCTCGCAGCCGTGCGGCAGGTGGTTCCACACAAAGCCCTGGCCGAACGTTGCTTCGCGATCGATGCAGATCACGCGGTAGCCGTGCTCCTTGAGGAACCTGATGATCTCGTGCCAGCCGTCGCGGTGGTTCCACATCTTGGCCTGCGTGGTCGCCTTGGCGGCGATGACGACGTATTTTTCAGGAATGGGTCGGGTGTCCGCCTCCGGCAAGTGCAGCCTTAACGGCGCCTCGGTCGGATCGACGCCGAGGATGTGGCCGGCGGTGCGATGCAAGCCGACGTAGCGGTGATCGTAGGGTTGGTCGTTGCACTGCTCATCGGTGAAGAACAGACCGATGTTGTAGGTGGCGTAGTAATCCTCGGGCCTGACCTTGTCGGGCGTGACAAACTCGATCTCCGGGTAGCTCTTCTCGATCAGGTCGATGATCGGCTGGCCCATCGAACAAGTGAGCTTGCAGCCGTGCTTGCGCAGGAACTTCTCGGCGTAGGGCGCCCAGCCCAGCGAGTCGCCCAGCGTGCCGACCGGAAACTGGATCAGGACCTTCTCGTCGTGCAGATCGATCCGGTGCTTGAAGACCTCTTCCTTGCCTTTCCAGACCGTCAGCTCGAAAGGAACGTAGTAGCGCTTGAGGCTGGACCAGTATTTGGAGGTTCCGGCTTCAACCGCGACCTCGACGTTGTAGACCACGCAGTCGGCCAGCACATCGCGGAACTGGATACGCCATTTCCCTTCCGGCAATTCGACGCGCATGCCGCGATTGAAGTCGTAGCGAATGCCGAGCGGCCCCTGCCGGGTCGGCCGGAGTGCGGGCGGATTGAGGCTCGACGGCGGCGTTTCGCCGGAAGCTGCCGTGGAGGTCGGCATTGCCGACGCGCTTACCGGCTCGGTTTCGGACGCCGACGAAGCGGGGGATTCAGCTTCGGCGGCCATGACTACTTGCGGCTCGTGTACACGCTGCATGAAGGGTCTCCGCAATCAACGCCTAGCGACGCATCCATGCATTAAGCATGGATTCGTCGCTAGGGCATCGGTTTGCCCGAGGACGTGCAAGCTCGTAACCGCCGGCAGCGCGGAGACGCCGCGAAAGAAACGATTGCCGCCTGGACAAGGAGAAGTGGCCGAGGCGGAGCTCAAGGAAACAGCATTCGCCCCCATCTGCCGGGTGCCCGACAGCGCTGAAGATCCCGCATGGGTGCTCGTAATCCGAGCTTGAACCGGCGCACTGAGGCATTGCGCCATGGCAACGGCCGGCAATGACCGGAAGGACGGCGCCAGACGGCGCAACGCCAAAGGTGGAGGCATCGGCATGCATTTCCCGACGAATGTGAATTCGAAAGGGCGCATGCTAAAGAGCCACCGTTAATTCATCGTTAATCACCGCCGGGCAGGCGTCAGGGAGTCAAGACGCGGCGGATCGAAGCGCGGAACGACGGTGGCCTGATCGGGGCCATCGACCAACGGAGAACAGCGGGGGCTGCCCCTATGCCGTTCCAGCGGCCACTGCTGCAAGGCCGATCCGGCCTACGGCCGCGGCGTCGCCAGGACGGCCGGCTTCGCCGAGTCGGAAATCCCGCGATAGCGCTCCTTGGAGAATCGCACCGGCACTCGATCCTGGCCGGTGCGGTTTGCTGCGCCCGGCGAACGCTGCTTGCCGGCCCCCTACGCCGCGAGGCGGGCGAGCAGCGCCTCGGCCGTCCGCAGATCGGCGGTGGCGAACCCCTGATCGAGGCTCTGGTAGCTGCCGCGCAGCAGGTCGGCGGCGGCGGCGCGCCGGCCCTGCGCCTCCCACAGGCGGGCGAGGCTCGTCGCGCTGCGCAGGCGCAGGGCGTGCGCGCCCTGCGCCTGCGCCAGTTCCAGACTCTCGGCGAAACAGGCTTCGGCGGCGGCCGCATCCTCGTCGAGACGCAGCAGGATCTCGCCCTGGCAGCGCAGGAGTTCGGGCAGGATATACAGGTCCTTGCGCAGGCGCGCCGTGGCGACGCCGGCTTCGATCGCCTCGCGCGCCTCGTCGAAGCGGTTCACGCGGCAGAGCCCGTCCACCAGGATCGCGACGGCGCTCGTTTCGACGACCGGCATGATCTGCCGGGCGCCGGCCGCCCCGTTACGGATCGCCTGCAGCCCGCCGGCGTCGCCGGCCGCCGCCGCCACCCAGCCCTGAAGCGAGCCGGCCACCACCTGCCACATCAGCAGCCCGTTGCTTTCGGCGAGGACGGCCAACTCGCGGGCCAGGGCGAGCACCTCGGCGGGCTGGTCCAGATAGCGATGCAGCGTCGCGGCGAAAGTCAGGGCGAAACCCAGCGAATGCACGTGCCCGCCGGCGCGGGCGGCGGCCAGGGCCTGCCCGCTGACGGCCAGGGCATCGTCGGCGCGGCCCTCGAACCAGAGCGTCCAGGCCAGAAAGGCGCGCACGGTGACGCCGCCGTCCTCGCCGTACTGCGCCACCAGTTGCGCGCCGTCCACCCGGGGAATCCGCGCGATGGCCGCCTCCGCGTGCGAACGCACCTTGTCGTAGCGGCCGAGCCAGAAATAGTTGTTGGCGAAAGCGTAGTCGAGCTGCAGGCGGACCGCCGGATCGTCCGAACCTTCCGCCATGCGGGCGAGCTTTTCCGCGAAGACCAGCGGCGGCGCTTCGCCGTTGGACGGGCGCCCCTTCAGCCACAACCCCCACATCACCTGGAACTGCCCGGCATCGTCGGCAACCTGCCCACTCAGTTCGAAGGCGCGTGCATACGCCTGCTGGGCCTCGCTGCTGCCGTAGCCCTGGAGAGCGACCAGCACATTGCCGAGCGCCGCCTGCAGGCGAAATTCCAGCGTCAGCCGCTGCTGCGTGTCGCCCACCCGCGCCAGGGCCTGCAGGCCGGCGCGCAATTGCTCCCGCGCTTCGCCCTGGGCCGAGCGCGCCGCCGTGCGCAGCCCGGCGGCCAGCCAGGCGGCCGCGGCGTCGGCGTGGGCGGCGGCGTCCAGATGGCGGGCCCGCAATTCGGGGTGGTCGTGCAGCCAGTCGGGGAAATCGGCTTGCAGAACCTCCAGCAGGCGCAGATGCAGGGCGCGCCGCTCCACCGCGGGCATCGACAGGTAGGCCGCATCGCGGATCAAGGCGTGGCGGAACACGTAACGCCGCTCCGCCTCCGGCCTGACCAGCATGGCCTCGCACATCCGCGCCAGCCCGGCCCGCACGGCGCCATCGGCGGCCTCCCGGCCGCCGGCGAGGGCGGCCAGCAGGTCGACGTCGAACTCGCGGCCGATGACCGCCGCCCGCTGCGCCAGCGAACGCAGATCGCCCAGCGCTTCGAGACGGGCGGCCAGCAGGTCGCGCAAGGTCACCGGCAGGTCGCCGCCGTCGGTGTCGCGCAGGCGGCGCACCATCTGCTCGATGTACAGCGGCACGCCGTCCGCGCGCGCAAGGACGGTCGCCAGCCGATCGGCCGGCAGGCTTTGCTCGCCGCCGCCGACGCGCTGCGCCAGTTCCTCGGCCTGCGCCGGCGCCAGCGGATCGAGGTGCATCGGAATCGCGTCCACGCTGCACGCGCTCAGGCGCGAGGTCATCAGCAGCATGGCGCAGGCGTCTCCCGCCGTGCCGTTCGCATCCCGGAAGCGGGCCAGCGCATGGAGCGTCGATGGATCGGCCCAATGCACGTCCTCGACCACCAGCAGCAATTTGCGGGCGTCGGCCAAGGCGACGAGCAGTCGCTGGATCGCCGCCTCGATCTGCCGCTTGCGCACGGAGAGATCGGCGATCCCGTCGAAGCTGGACGGCAGATTCAGCAGGTGCGCCAGCACGGGGAGACAGTCCGCCAGCGCGGCGCCCTCTTCGCGCAGGCGGGCGGCCAGCGCCGCCAGGCGAACCGACGCCTCGCCCTTCGTCCCGTAGCGCTTTTCGAGAAAATCCACCAAGGGGAAGTAAGGCGTTTCCCCGCCTTCCGGCTGGCAGCGCAGCTCGCACACCGCGCCGCCGCTCAACTCCACCTGGCGCGCCACCGCCTGCACGAGACGCGATTTACCGATCCCGGCATCGCCGGAGAGCAGCACCGTGCCGGCCCGTCCGCGCTCCACCCCGGCCCACAGGGCGGCCAGCTTGCGAATCTCGTCGCGGCGGCCGACCAGCGGCGTCAGGTCGGAAGACGCCGCCAGGCGATCGGCGGCACCGGTGGCGCCCAGCACGCGGTAGACGCCGACGGCTTCGAGCGCGGCGAAACGGAAATAACCCTCGACCGCCGCCCGCACTTCCTCGCTTACATTCACCGTCCCGTCCGCCCCGCCCTCGGCGAGCGCCAGCGCCGGCCGGGAAACGTGGCCGAGGACGTCGGGCAAGGGCAGGCTGTCGTCGGCCAGCATCCAGCCTACGTGCAGACCGAAAGCGCAGCGGATTTCCGCCGGCGGCGCGAGAGTTTGCGCCGCAAGCCGCGCCGCCATCTCCAGCGCCGCCTCCACGGCACGCCGCGGCGCCAGCTCCTGGGAAATCGGATAACCGAAATAGGCCATGAACAGGTCCGCCTGCATGGGCACGAAATGGCCGCCCCGGGCCGCCGCCGCCTCGGCGCAGACGGCCCGCGACGCGGCCAGTTCGTCGAGGGCGTCCTCGGAATCGCCGGGGCCGGTCCGCAGACGGCAAACCAGCACCGTGGCCGGCAGGCGCTGCCGGGCCGCCTGCGCCACCGGCGGCGCGGATTCGGCGGGCTGGTGCCGGCGGATGCGCCGCACCAGCGCCAGCGAGGCGAGGCTCGGTTCGACGCCGAGTTCCTGATCGAGATAGCGCCGGCAGGCCTCGAATTCGCGCAGCGCCTCGCCCGGCCGCCCCGTCTCCGCCAGCAGGCGGATCAGTTCCCGCCGCCGATCTTCGAGCCAGGGCGCCAGTTCCACCTGGCGGCGCAGATGGGCGGTCGCCGCTTCGATCCGCCCGCGCGCTTCGTAGTACTCGGCGAGGCGTTGGTGCAGGGCCAGGGCATGGGCCAGCGCCTGTTCGCGGCGATTCGCCAGCCAGCTTTCGAAGTCCGGCGCGTCGGGCAGGGAAAGGCCCGCCAGCAATTCGCCGCGATACAAGGCGGCCTGCCGCTCCAGGCGCCCCGGGGAAAAGCCCGGCATTTCCGCTGGATCGGGAAACGCGGCGCTGAATTCATGGAAATCGACATGGTCGGCGAACGCCGCAAGCGTCGTCAGCGAATGGCGGTCGGCCCGCAACAGGGCGTCGCCTTCCGGGCCCAGCGCGCGCTTGAGGCTGAACAGCGCATGCCGCAGGCTGCCGCGCGCCGATTCGCGCTCGGCCTCGGGCCACAACAGGTCGGACAGGCGCTCGCGACTGTGGGTCGAACCCGCCTCGATGGCGAGAAAGGCCAGCAGCGCGCGCACTTTGTCGTAGGAGAAGCCGGCGACCGGAACGCCGTCGCGCAGCACCGAGAAACCGCCAAGCAAATGCAGGAAGAGACCGCCGGAAATAACCTTATTCATGCGCGGAGTATATCGTCAAAGCACTCCGCAGGAAGCCGCCGGCCGGGCGCCTCTGCCTGCCGCGCCTCCGCTCTCCACAAAAACTGTGGGCGAGTCTGGGGATAAGTCGGAAAAGCGTCGCCGCGTCAGCCACTTGCCGTGGCGCACGAAAAACGGGCGCTCGGTGCCCGACCGCCTCAGCCGCCTTCGCCCTTCTCCACCAGCAGACGGCCGACGATGCCGCCAAGACGGCGCAGCGCCGCGTCGATCGCGTCGGAATAGGGCCAGCCGCAGCTGATGCGCAGGAAGTGGTCGAAGCGGCCGGAGTTCGAGAACATCAGGCCGGGCGCGACGAGGATGCCTTCGCGCAGCGCCGCGTCGAACACCCGCTTCGACGAAAGCCGCTGCGGCAGTTCGACCCACAGCGCGATGCCGCCGGCCGGCTCGTTGAGGCGGGTGCCGGCGGGAAAGCAGGTGGCGATCGTCTCCGCCGTGCGCTCGCGCTGCACGCGCAGGGCGGCGCGCAGGCGGCGCAGATGGCGGTCGTAGGCGCTCGACGCCATGAACTCGGCCGCCGCGATCTGCCCCAGTTCTTCGTTGCTGCGCGTCTGCGCGTACTTCAGCATGGCGACGCGCGACTGCCAGCGGCCGGCGCTGATCCAGCCCAGGCGCAGGCCGGGCGCGAGGATCTTGTGCAGCGAGGCGCAGTGGATGACGTTGCCGTCGCGGTCCCAGGACTTCAGCGCGCGCAGCGGCGTCCCGGCGTCCGCCAGCGCGCCGTAGGTATCGTCCTCGATCAGCGGGATGCCGTGCGCCGCGCAGAGCGCGACCAGCCGCTCCTTCGCGGCCTCCGGCATGATGCTGCCGAGCGGATTCTGCAGATGCGGCACGACGACCAGCGCCTTGATGTTGTCGTAGGCCTGCACGGCCAGTTCGAGCGCTTCGAGCGAAATGCCGTTCTGCGGGCTGGTCGGGATTTCGAGCGCGCGCATGCCGAGGCTTTCGAGCACCTGCAGCAGGCCGTAGAAGCTCGGCGACTCGACCGCGATCGTGTCGCCCGGCCCGGCCACGGCGCGCAGGGCGAGATTGAGCGCCTCGATGCAGCCCTGCGTGACCAGCACCTCGTCGGGCGACAGCACCATGCCGCCGTCCATCGCACGCTTGGCAAGCACCGCGCGGAAGGCGGCGTTGCCCTGCGCCGAGGCGGCGCCGACGAGCAGGTCGGGATGCCGGCGCAGGGCGCGGATCGACGCGTTGCGCAGCGCCTCGGCCGGATACAGCTCCGGCGCGCAGCGCGCCCCGGAAAAATTCGTCTGCACCGGATGCTGGCGCCCCAGCGCGATGACCCCGGAAACGCGCGCGTGGATTCCGACGTATTGCGCCGGGTCCGGCGCGCGCCCGGCCGGCGGTTCGGCGACCGGCGCCGCCGCGCGGCGCGGACGGCGCACGAAATAGCCCGAACGCGGACGCGCCTCCAGCCAGCCATCGCTCTCCAGCTGCCGGCAAAGCTGCAGCGCCGTCGACAGGCTGACCGCGTGCAGGCGCATCAGCGCGCGCACCGAGGGCATGCGGTCGCCGGGCGCCAGCGAACCGGCACGGATCGCGTCCAGGTAGTGGTCGGCCAGCCGGCGGTAGAGCGGTTGCGAATCCATACCGGATGATCCTTTTTCCCGATGGCGCGAAACAGATATAGATGCCCGAAAAACGGGCCGCAACAGGAGAGCGAAAAGCCTCTCTGTAGCGCAGCAGATTGTACTTTGCTGTCGCTGTTTCGCCACCGGTGCGCCGACTACGATGCCCTCTCCCACGCCACGAGGAGCACCACCATGGAAGCGAGCATCCCCCGGAAGACCCCGCTGGCCCGCGGCGAAACGCTGCGCATGCCGGCCGAGCGCGGCGCGACCGTGCTGGTGCTGGACGGCCGCGTGGCCCTGCGCACCGTGCCGGAATGGCTGGCCGAGCACGTGCTGGCGCCGCGCCTCATCCTCTGCGCGGGCGAAACGCAGCCCGTCAGCGTCGCCGGCTGGCTGGAAATCGAAGCGCTCGGCGACGCGCAGATCGTGATCGTCGCACCGCACTCGCCCCTGCGCGCCGCCCTGCGCCGGTGCTGGGTACTCATCCGGGATGGAGTCGCGGGCCGCCGGCGGCGCCTCGCGCTACGCCTCCGGCGGGGCTGAACGCCCCGCAGCGGGAGGCCGGGGGCGCGCGGCGGCGCGGCAAAGGCCATGCGGAAACGGAACGTCCGCGCGGCCGAGGGCGCCGCGCGGCGTTTCGCCCGCCGGAGAGACGCTCATTCCTCGCCCCGCGCGCGGATGAACACCGGCGCCAGGGTCAGGAAAGGCGTGGCGGCGGCCAGCGCCTGAGCGCCGCCGCCGGCCTGTCCGGGGCGTGCGGGGGGCGACGCCCGGTTTGCCTCATGCGCCTGATTCCGCCAGATGGTGCCGCCGGACGGCGCCTGGTTCTCCGACGCTCCCGCCTTGGCTGCAACGCTCAGGATTCCGTTGACGTAGGCAATGTCGTAGTTGCTTGCGTCAAAGCCGTTGCCGCCCTGGGCATTCTCAGCCTCGATCGCGTAGCGACCGGCCTTCGCATCGGCCGGGGCGCCGCTGCTGCTTAAATCCACCCTGACGAGCGTCTCGCCGTTTTTCAGCTGGCCGCCGCCCGTCGCGAACTCGCTGCCGGTGAACGCCAGCACGCTGCCCTCGGTCTTGCTGGCGTCTGCGGCGGTGACGGTCAGCGCCGCTTTGGCGATGGTGCTGGCAGCGTTGTCGGCGTAGGTGACCGTGTAGTTGTTGCCGCCGTTGCCGTCGTTGATCGTGACCCCGGAGACAGTGACGGTCTTGCCGGAACCCGCGTTCTTGTCGGTGAAGGCGAAGCTGCCGCCGGAGAGCGTGTCGCCGACACCCAGCTGAGTGCCCGCGCCGGCGATGGCGCTGCCGGCGGCGGCGGTGGTGCCGTCGTAGGTCTTGGTCACGGCACCGGTGGTGACGGTCAGCGCCGCCTTGTCGATGGTGCTGGCGGTGTTGTCGGCGTAGGTGACGGTGTAGTTGTTGCCGCCGTTGCCGTCGTTGACGGTGACATTGGAGACGGTGACGGTCTTGCCGGCACCGGCGTTCTTGTCGGTGAAGGCGAAGCTGCCGCCGGAGAACGTGTCGCTGCCGAACAGCTGGGTGCCCGCGCCGGCGATGGCGCTGCCGGCGGCGGCCGTGGTGCCGTCGTAGGTCTTGGTCACGGCGCCGGTGGTGACGGTCAGCGCCGCCTTGTCGACGGTCAGGCTGCTCCCGGCATAACTGATGTCATAGCCGCGCTGGTCCGAGTACAGCCCGCCAAGCCGCAGCGAGCCATCGCTCGTGCGGTAGGTGCCCGCATTCTTGCTGGCGGCGGTATAGCTCAGGCTGCCGGCCGGTTGGGCGCCGCTCACGCTGGGGGTGTAGCTGCCCACCGTGCCGCTGGCGCTGCCGTCGTAGACCTTGTCGGCCAGGGTGCCGGCATCCACCGTCAGCGCCGTCAGGAAGCTGCGCAGCAGCGGCGTGCTGTGCCCCTCGTAGATACGCCAGACGGCGCCGCTGCCGCCCCGATCGTCAATGTCCGCCCCCCAGGCGGCGAATGTTCCGGCTTTTTGCAGGTCGGCCAGCGATTTGCCTGTGCCGAAGGCGTTGCCACTCCAATTGCCACCCGTAGCGCCGCCGTTGTTGATGACGTTGCCATTGGCGTCGGTGGTGGCGTAGAAGGCGCCGGTGATGCTGCCACCGCTGTCGTTGAAGCCGACCAGCCCGCCCGCCTGACTTCCGACGCCATCCGACGCGGTGACGCTGCCCGTGGCGTAGCTGGTGCTGATGCTGCCACCGCTGTCGTTGAAGCCGACCAGCCCGCCCACGCGAGATCCGAAGAGGCCCGACACGCTGACGTTGCCCATGGCATAGCTGGCGCCGATGCTGCCACCGTTGCCGTTGAAGCCGACCAGCCCGCCCGCAAAGGCGCTCTCGCCCCCCGACACGCTGGCGCTGACGCTGCCCGTGGCGTAGCTGATGCTGATGCTGCCTAAGTTGAAGCCGACCAGCCCGCCCGCCTGACTTCCGCCGTCATTCGACGCGGTGACGCTGCCCGTGGCGTAGCTGGTGCTGATGCTGCCACCGCTGTCGTTGATGCCGACCAGCCCGCCCACGCGACTATCGCCGCCAAACCCGCTGGTGCTGACGCTGCCCGTGGCGTAGCTGGTGCTGATGCTGCCACCGTTGCCGTTGATGCCGACCAGCCCGCCCGCGCGAGGTCCGAAGAAGCCCGACACGCTGACGCTGCCCGTGGCGTAGCTGGTGCTGATGCTGCCTAAGTTGAAGCCGACCAGCCCGCCCCCCTCATCCGACGCGGTGACGCTGCCCGTGGCGTAGCTGGTGCTGATGCTGCCACCGCTGTCGTTGAAGCCGACCAGCCCGCCCACGCGACTTCCGCCGCTGCCCGACGCGCTGGCGCCTACGCTGCCCGTGGCGTAGCTGGCGCTGATGCTGCCACCGTTGCCGTTGAAGCCGACCAGCCCGCCCACAATGGCCCAGCCGACCCCCGACGCGCTGACGCTGACGCTGCCCGTGGCGTAGCTGTTGCTGATGCTGCCAACGTTGTAGCCGACCAGCCCCCCGGCGTAGGCGCCCCCTTTTACGGACCCGCCCTCCAGCCCGACGTTGCGGATAACGCTGCCGCTTTCGGCAAAGCCGAACAGGCCGACACACGTCATGCCGGGCTGATCGATGACGAGATTGCGGATGACGTGCCCCAGGCCGTCGAAGGTGCCGGAGAATGAGCCGCCGTCGCCGATCGGCGTGAAGTTGCCGAAGGAGGCGGCGTCGATGTCGGCGCCCAGCGCGTACTTGCCGCCCAGGCCGCCGTTGATGGCCTGCAAGGCCGTCATGTCCTTGATGACGGTGTAGCCGTGCCCGTTGACGCTCAGCAGGCCCGCGCCCGCATTCGCAAAGTTCACCTTCCCGCCGACGTTCAGCTTGCTGCCGGCCAGCGGTGTTGCGCCGGCATTGCCCGCCGTGCCGCCGTAGTTCAACGTCAGCGTGCCCGTGCCATTGACGTTGATTTGGGCATTGACGTTGATGTGGTTGTCGGCGTTGAGGGTCAGCGTGTTCTGGGCGTAGGCGATGTCGGCGTTGACGTGGATGTCGCCCTTGTCGCTGCCGGTGCCGTTGGCGCCCCAGGCGTTGCCGGCGCCGCTGGCCGTGGACACGGTGACGTTGCCGCTGCCCAGCGCGGTTTGAATGGCCGTGGCCTTGGCGCTGTCGATGGTGATGTCCACCGGGTCGATCAGCCATTCGCCGCCGGCGGTGTTCACCCGCAGGTTCTTGTCGATGCTCACCGTGGCGGCGCTGGTGTCGACGAACTTCGCTTGCAGCGTGCCGGCGGCCTGGGTTTCGCCGTATTTCATGTCGGCGATCAGGAGGATGCGCCCGTCCCTTTCCTGCAGCGCGTTGGCCTGGATCGTGCCGGTGTTGGCGACGACGCTGGCCGAGAGCGCGTCGGCGGCGCGGCCGGTCATCACTACCTGGCCGCCGTCGGCGACGATCAGCTGCCGGTTCTCGATCAGTGTCTTGACCGTGGCCGGCTCGACCGCCACCTGGAGCAGTCCGTTGGCGCCGGCGTCCAGGGCGATCCTGTCGCCGGCGGCCATCGCCACGCTGCCCAGCCGGGCGGTGACGATCCCCTCGTTGCGCACGGTCGGTGCCAGCAGCGCCACCAGGCCGCCGTCGGCGGCGTTGATCTCGCCCTGGTTGACGATGCTGCCGGTCGCCCCGTTGCGGCTGAACACGGCCTTGCCGGCCAGGAAGTCGCTGTCGGTGATGCTCAGCGTCGAGGCCACCAGCCCGCCCACGTCGACCCGGCTGCCCTTGCCGAACACCACGCCGTTGGGGTTGATCAGCCACACCTGGCCGTTGGCCGACAGCTTGCCGTGGATCTGGCTGGCGTCGCCGGCGATCACCCGGTTGAGGGCGACGGCGCTGGTGGAGGGCTGGATGAACTGGACGGCGGCGTTGGCGCCGATGTCGAAGCGCTGCCAGTTGATGATCGCCTTGTCGCTGCCCTGGGTGACCGTCATCTGGTTGCCGCTCTGGGCGATCCCGGCCTGGCCGGCGACGACCTGCCCGCCGCTCGGCAGGGCGCCCGCGGCCAGGGTTCCGCCGGCTTGGGCGAAGACCGGCAGGGAGAAGACCGCGCCGAGCAGCAGCGCGGCCGCCGTAAGCGGGGCGGGCGCCCGGCCGCCGACCTTGCCCCGGCCGCGCGCGCTCTCGGGCGCGGGGACGGAGCGTTGGGTTTGTGCGTTCCAGACGAGTCGGTAAATGTGGTTCATGGGGATCGATCCTGTGGCAAAGGAGGAGGCCGGGCGGGCCGGGGGCTTAGAACGTCCGGCTCAGGCTGAGCCAGCCGCGGGCGGAGGACGCCTTGCTGCCGTCGTTGTTGTGGCCGCCCGCGTCCCGCCCCGGGTTGCCGCCGACGGGAACGGCGACGCTGGCGGCGAGCAGCCAGCCGCTCAGGGCGCCCTGCCCGCGCCAATTGACGCCGAGGCCGACGCCGGAGAGGCCGTAGGCGTTGGGCTGACCGCCGCCGCCCTGCCAGCCGGCCCAGGCGTTCCTGTGCTGCTCGATGCGGCCGGTGTCGTAGAAGGCGATGCCCTGCCAGCCGTTGCCCAGCTCGCGCTGCAGTTCGAGCTTGAAGAGCACGCCCTGGTCGCCGCTGGCTTCGCTCACCGGGTAGGCGCGCACTTGGTTGGGGCCGCCCAGGGTGAAGCGTTCTGAGCTGCCGAGGTTGCCGCTGGCGAGCTGCCCGGAGAGCGCAGCCGCGACCTGCCAGCCGCTCGTGCCCAGCGCTTGCAGCCGGTTCAGCCAGAAGGCGAGCTTGGTGTAGCTGCCGTGGGCGCGCGGCCCGGCGGCATCGGTGGCGCGGTCGTCGGCCACGTCGCGGATGTCGAGGCGGCCTTGGGTGAGTTGCAGGCTGCCCCAACTGACCCCGCCGCCGAGCAGGCCGTCGCGCCGGTCGCCGGACAGGCCGAGGGTGAGGGCATCGACCCGGTGGCGGCGCAGCGCGGTGCGCAGCATGTCGTCGTCGTAGCTGCGGCGTTCGTAGCCGGCGGAGACGCTCAGGTTGCTTTCGCTCAGGCGGATCAGCGGGTAGCTGAGGGTAAGTCCGCCGGTGAGGGCGCGGCCTTCGGCGTCGAGCGATTTGTATTGACCGCCGAGCCGGTAGCGCAGGGTGGAGGCGTGGGCGGCCAGGCGCAGGCCGTCCCGGCCCAGCGGCAGGCTGTAGCGGACGACGCCGCTCTGGATGTCTTCCGCGGCCAGCGCGCGCAGGGCCAGCTGGTCGCCGATGCCGGTCAGGTTGTTGAGCGCGATGCCGCCGACGGCTTGCGTCGCTCCGGTCGATTTGACGCCGTGGTTGGTGACGCCGAGGTCGCCGCTGACGAAGGCGCTGTCTTCCACCGTCAGGGCGAGCCGGGTCTGGGATTGCGACTGACCGGCTTCGAGCAGGCCGGTGGCGCGGATGCCCGGCAGGTCGTTGGCGAGCAGCAGGCCGCGCTCCAGGTCGGCGGCGGACAGCGGTTCGCCCTCGGCCAGGCGGTGGGTGACGACGCCCTGGACGTAGGCGCCGTTCGCGCGGCGGCCCTTGTTGTCGAGGCTACTGCCGCCGTAGCGGCCTTCGAGCACCTGAATGCGGACGGTGCCGTCGGTGACGTCCTGGCGGGGCAGGTAGACGCGGACGTACCAGCCGCGCTCCCGGTAGTGGGCGGCGATGCGCTGGGCGGCCTGTTCGAGTTCGGCGAGGGTCAGCGACTGGCCGATGCGGTCGGCGACCAGGGCGTCGAGTTCGGCGACCGGGATCAGGCTGGCGCCGTCGATGACGATGCGCTTGACGGCGACGCGCATGGCCTTGGCGTCCTCGTCCATGGGCCGCGCGGCGGGCGAGGCGAGCGGCCGCTCGGCGGGACGCGGGGCCTGCAGGTTGCGCTCGCTCTCGCGCAGCAGCGAACCGGCGTCGGGGGCGGCGGCATGCGCCTGGCCGGCGACGGCGAGCAGCGACAGGACGGGCGGCGCCAGACGGCGCAGCGCCTGGTGTAGAGGCTTCGGCATGCACTTCCCCAACGAAGGTGAGTTCGAAAGAGGCGCATGCTACGAAGCTATCGTTTATATACCGTTAAAAGCTCCGGGCCGGCGTCAGGGCGGCGGGCGCGGCAGGTCGAACTGCGGCGTGTCGATCTCGCCCTTGCGCTCGAAGGGCAGGCTGCCCAGGCCGTCGAGCGGAAGCTCCGGTTTCTGCTTCAGCCCGGCGAGGCTCGCGCGGCCGGCGAGCGCTACGCACTGCGCACGCAGGGTGGCCAGCGGGCGGCTGTGGTTTTTCTCCCGTCGCTGCTCCGAGCGTGCGCAGCAGCGACGCCGTGTCGGCGCGCCCCCCCCAGCCATGCATCATCGGCACGTTGAACTGCCGCCAAACCCGCGCGGGAACGGGCAGCGGCTGGCCGCCGCGATGGGCTTCACCCATCGACGCACCGTTTCGGAACAGACCAGGGTTTCGCTCCGCCGGGAAAGCGCGGCCTGACCGCCGGTGTGTACTGCCCGATATTCCCGAGGGCCTCGCGCTGGCCGTTGGCGCCGCCTCGACCGGTAGCCACGGGTATTTTGTACTCGCGTTCCATGCGCCCTATCGCTCAAGCTTATAGCCTGCGTGCGTCGATGGTACGAAGCTGCCCCTCGATCAGGCGGTAGAACCAGAATGCTTCATCGGTGGCGACGAGCTGCAGGAAGCGCCCCGGCGGAATGCCCGTGACGCGCCGCACCTCCCGGCCCATGTGGGACTGGTCGGCAAAACCGGCGCTGAAGGCCAGTGCGGAAAGACTGTCCACTGCCGAACTGCCGGAACAGCCTGAATGCGCGAACGCCGTCTCGACGCGGGCGAAAATTTGCAGGTCCCGGTAACTTTGTCCGGCCCAGGACTTGATGCGGCGCTGGAGTTGCCGTGCGCCACAGCCCGCTTTTGAAAAAGCCGCGCGCGTTGCCAGTGCGCGCAGCCACTCTCCCAGCAATGGGGCCGTGCTCCGTGCGTGGGCACCGGCCCAGAAAGGGCGGAAGTACCCTTCGATTTCGTTGAGCAAGGCGGGAGCGGCGGCTCGCTCAAAGAGCGCTTCGCAGGCGGCGAGCAGGTCGGCTCCCAACACGGCTGAGGCAGGAAGGATCGTATCGATGAAAGGCTCGATCGGCTTGCCGACGAGTTGTGCCAGCGCGTCCGGGTAAAACGCCACCGAGAGGGCGTGTACCGCGCCGGGTGACCAACTGGCGCGGGGACGGCGTTGCGGACCGGAAAACACCAAACGCGGCAGCGCCGGATCAAGGCGATAGCGTCCGGATTCTGCCCCGGCTTCGGCCACCATGTGTAGCTCCCCTTCAAAAATCCAGGAAATCAGGAACATTGGCGTGGCCGGGTAGTAGTTGAAGCGTTGTGCGTCACTCAGGCATGCACCGCGCGTGTCCCTCTCAACGGCTGCAAAAATGCAGCCGCCCATGGGGGGACTCGGCAGGGAAAAGCGGGCGATGGCAGCGGGGTTCATGGATGTCGCTTACGTTCTAGAGGAGCACCTGGCAGCCCGGCAGAATAAGAAAACCTGATGACCGGAGCAAGTTCTCATGCCTAAAACCGTTTTGCAGGGGCGCCTTCCCCACAAAATCCGTAGCCTGTCGAACTGGATGGGTATTGCCTGCAAGGTGCTGAGCCGGCGCGCCATCGGCAAACCCCTGGTGCGCGAATGGCCCGCCATTTTCGAAATGGCGACCCTGTTCTGGCGCGCCCAATTCAATCACGCCTTTTCATTGAAGGACATCAACGAGGCGCGTGCCTACTTCGACAGCGTTTACTCGCTGCCGGACACCCCGCCGGAAGTCGATGTCATTCCTTCTTCTGCCGGCGAGCCTGCCGGGGATTGGTATGTCCCCCGACGTGGGAAGGGCAAGGCCACCCTGCTCTATTTTCATGGAGGCGGGTACACCTATTACGCCAAGGTTTCCCGGCTCTTTATCGCTCAGCTGGCTGATTGGCTGGGCCTGCGTATTTTTGCGCCCGACTACCGCCTGACCCCGGAGCATCCGCACCCGGCCCAACAGGAGGATGGGCTGGCAGCCTACCGCTTCCTGCTTGCGCAAGGCATCCCACCGGAAAGGCTCATCGTCGGCGGCGACTCTGCCGGCGGGCATCTGGCGCTGATGACGCTGGTCCGTCTGCGGGAAACCGGCTTGGCGCAACCCGCGCTGGCCATTGCCCTCAGCCCCTGGACGGATACGGGCATTCGCGGCGCCAGCCAGTTTGGCAATGACGTGTACGACATGGTGCAGGGCTACATGACCGTACGGTTCTCTGTTTGGTTGAAGGGAGGGCAGGCGTATGGCGACCGCGAGCTGTCACCGATCTACCAGAACTTGCAGGGACTGGCCCCAATCTACCTGCAAGCGGGTGGCAAGGAAATCCTGATCGACATGATTCGGGATTTTGCCCGCACTCTTGCCGGACAAGGTGGGCGAGTACGCCTGGATGTCTGGGAACACATGACTCATGAATTCCATGCCTACGGCGACCTGATCCCGGAAAGTGCTCAAGCGTTGGAGCATATACGTCGGGCGATCGACTGGGCCATACAGGAATCTTCGATAGCCGCCCCCACCCCACTAACGCAGACCGAAGTGGATACGCTAACTGTTTAGATACGCGGCAGATCGAACTGCGGCGTGTCGATCTCGCCCTTGCGCTCGAAAGGCAGGCTGCCCAGGCCGTCGAGCGTGATGCGGCCGAACATGCGGTAGTCGACGCGCTCGCGGCCGCTCTTGCGGAATTCGCGCAGCTGCCTGAGCACGCTGCCGAGATTGCTCGTCGCCTTGACTTCGAGCACCGCCTCGCCGAAGCGCGGGACGACGACGGCCTGATCCGACAGGCCCTTGGCGAAGGGCTGGCCGTTCAGTTCGACGTCGAAGGTCAGGCCGCGGATCGGCAGCTCGACGTCGTTCGGGTTCTGCACGCGCAGACGCAGCGCGAAGCGCTGTTCGAAGAGACCGAGTTCGAGCAGGTCGAGGCCGGCGAGCGTGACTTCCGGCTTCTGCGTCAGCCCGGACAGGCTCGCGCAGCCGGCGAGCGCGGCGCACAGCACGCAGAGGATGGCCAGCAGGCGTTTCATGGTTTTTCTCCCGTCGTCGCTTCGAGCACGCGCAGCAGCGACGCCGTGTCGGCGCGCCCCCAGCCGTGCGCCATCAGCGCGTTGAGCTGCTGCCAGACCTGCGCGGAAACGGGCAGCGGCAGGCCGCCGCGATAGGCTTCGCCCATCAGGATGGCGTAGTCCTTGTGGTGCAGGCGCGCTTCGACGCCGGCCGTGAAATCGCGCTCGACCATGCGCCCGCCGAAAATGTCGAGCACGCGGCTGCCGGCCGAGCCGCCGGCCAGCGCCTGGCGCACCTTCGCCGGATCGGCGCCGGCCGCCTGCGCCAGACACAGCGCCTCGGCGACGGCCTGGATGCAGCCGACCATGATCATCTGGTTGCACGCCTTGGCGACCTGCCCGGCGCCGCTCTCGCCGACGTGCACGATGCGCTGGCCGAGCAGTTCGAGGAGCGGACGCACACGCTCGAGCGCCTCGGCCTTGCCGCCGGCCATGATCGCCAGCGTCGCGGCGACGGCGCCGGCTTCGCCGCCGGACACCGGCGCGTCGAGCATGTCGACGCCGCGTTCGGCGAGGCGCCGCGCGACGGCGCGCGCCGTGCCGGGGGCGATGGTGCTCATGTCGACGAGCGCCGCGCCGGGCGCGAAGCCGTCAATCAGGCCGCCCTGCCCGTCCTTGCCGAGCACCACCTGCTCGACGTCGGCGCCGGTGGTGACGATGGTGAAGACGACCTCGGAGCGCCGCGCCAGTTCGGCCGGCGTCGCGCACACGGCGGCGCCGGCGGCGGCCAGCGGCTGCGCGCTTCGCGGATTGCGCGCCCAGACCGCGACGTCGTGGCCGCCGCGCAGCAGGTGCAGCGCCATCGGGCGCCCCATCGCGCCGAGGCCGACGAAACCGACGCGCATGCTCAGCCCTCCCCGCCCGAGAGACGCTCAAGCAGCTTGAGCACGGCGATCGAATCCTCCTCGCCGAGGCCGGCGCCGACCATCGCGTTGTACATCTGCGCGGTGGCCGCCGACACCGGCAGGCAGAGGCCCAGCTCGTGCGCGCTCTGCAGCACGATGTTCATGTCCTTCTGGTGCATCCACGACTTGAAGCCCGGCTTGAAATTGCGGTCGAGCATGCGCTGGCCGTGGTTCTCCAGAATCTTCGAATAGGCGAAGCCGCCGAGCAGCGCCTCGCGCACGCGCGCCGGGTCGACCCCGTTCTTCGCCGCGAAGTTGAGCGCTTCGGCGACGGTCAGCACGCCGACGCCGGTGACGATCTGGTTGGCCGCCTTGGCCACCTGCCCGGCGCCGGCGTCGCCGACGTGCACGATGTTCCTGCCCATGCAGGCGAAGGCGGGCTGCGCCTTCTCGAAGGCGGCGGCGCTGCCGCCGACCATGATCGACAGCGTGCCGGCGATGGCGCCGACCTCGCCGCCGGAGACCGGCGCATCGAGGAATTCGATGCCCGCCGCCGCCAGCCGCGCGCCGATGTCGCGCGCCGCGGCGGGCAGGATGGTGCTCATGTCGACGGCGACCAGGCCCTCCCAGCCGGTGCCGCCCGCCGCGCTGCTCACGCCATTTTCGCCGAGCATCACCTGTTCGACGTCGGGTGCGTCTGCGACCATCGAGACGACGACCTCGACCGCCCGCGCCACCTCGGCCGGGCTGCCCGCGCCGCGCGCGCCGGCATCGAGCAGCGGCTGCATCGATTCGGCGCGGCGCGCCCAGACGACGACCTCGTGGCCGCCCTTGAGAAGGTTGAGCGCCATCGGGCGCCCCATGATGCCCAGACCGATGAATCCGACTTTCATTGCGACTCCTTGCGTATGGCTCGAATGGTGGCGATGCGTTCGCCGCAGTTTAGCAAGCGCGCGCGGCGGAAAAAGCTAGCCCTGCGCGAAAGCGCGCAGATCGGGAACGACGAAGCGCCCCTGCAGCGAAAGCAGTTCGGCGCGGTGCAGGCGGGCCAGCTCGGTGAGGATGGCGGTGCCCTTGTCGAGCAGGTGGATTTCGATCTGCCGCTTGTCCGCCTGCGAGCGCCGGCGCTCGACGAAGCCTTGTTTGACGCAGCGCGTGACCAGCGCGACGACGCCGTGGTGCTGCGCCTGCAGGCGCTCGGCCAGCTCGCCGACGGTCGCCCAGTCGCGCCCCGGATAGCCCTTCACGTGCAGCAGCAAGAGGTACTGCAGCGGCGTGACGCCGTGCTGGCGCGCCAGCTCCTCGCTGAAGCGGACGAACTTGCGGACCTGATAGCGGAAGTCGGCGAGCAGCTCGAAATCGTGCTTGCTCAGAGGATCCATGGGAGCGGGCGAAGAGGAATCAGCGGGCGTCGACACGGCAGCGTCCATCCGTCGGAAAAGCGCATGAGGATAAACGAATCCACGCCGGCGCACACCCGGCCGGACGCCCCCGCGCCCCGGATGCCCGGAGCGGCCAGCCGCGCCGACCCGGCCAGGAGGCAGCCGGATGGCAAGCGTTGCCGGAGCGCCGAGACGCGAAGCCGCAACGTCCGCGAACCACCGCATTGCAGCGCAGCGGCGGCAATAGCTCGCCGCCATTGGAAACGCCCGCCGCCGGCCGCGCCGACATGCGGCAGAATGGGAAGCTCCCCGCATCCGCCCCTTCCGGAGATCGATCATGAAGAATCCCGGCATCCTGCGTTTTTCGACCGCCGCATGCGCACTGTGGCTTCTGGCGCATCCGGCGCCGTCCGTCGGCGCGGACAGCCGGCGCTTCCCGGATGCGCAGGCTAGCGACCCGGCACGACTCGGCTGGATGGTCGGCACGCCGCCGCCGCCCGAGCGCATCCTCCGTTTCGACGACGGCAGCTACTTCCAATTCCCGGCGATGCGCTGGAGCGTCGCCAACTTTCGGCAACTGATGCCGACGGTCAACGTTTCCCGGGGCGACGGGGCACCCCGCAAACTGAAGCATTCCGAGCAGGACGCCATCGACGCGCTGACCTTCGTGCCGACGGGCGGCGAACGGCCGATGACGTGGCGCCAGTCGCTGCAGGAAAACTACACGGACGGCATCGTCGTCCTGCACCGGGGGCGAGTCGTGTATGAACGCTATTTCGGCGTTCTGAAAGCGGACGGGCAGCACGCCGCGATGTCCGTCACGAAGACCTTCGTCGGCACGCTGGCGGCCGTGATGGCGGCCGAGGGCGCGCTCGACCCCGCGCGCCCGGTGGCCGACTATGTGCCGGAGCTCGCCCGCTCCGCCTTTGGTGGCGCGACGGTGCGACAGCTCATGGACATGACCGCCGGAATACGTTTCAGCGAGGACTACGGCGACCCGCAGGCCGAGGTCTGGGCTCACGCCGCGGCCGGCAGCCCGCTGCCGAAACCGAAGGACTACGACGGCCCGCGCTCCTACTACGAGTTCCTGCAGACGGTGCAGCCGCAGGGCACGCACGGCGAGGCCTTCCACTACCGGACCGCCAACACCGACGCCCTCGGATGGGTGATCGCCCGGGCCAGCGGCCGCTCGGTCGCGCAACTGCTTGCGGAGCGGATCTGGAGCCGGCTCGGCGCCGAACGGGACGCCTACATGACCGTCGATTCGACCGGCACTCCGTTCGCCGGCGGCGGCCTGAACACGAGCCTGCGCGACCTCGCCCGGTTCGGCGAGATGATCCGCAACGACGGCCGCTACAACGGACGGCAGATCGTGCCCAAGGCTGCCGTCGCCGACATTCGCGGCGGCGGCGACAAGACGGCCTTTGCCCGGGCGGGCTACCCGCAACTGGCGGGATGGAGCTACCGGAACATGTGGTGGGTGAGCCACAACGCGCACGGCGCCTTCATGGCGCGCGGCGTGCATGGCCAGGCGCTGTACATCGATCCGGCGGCGGAAATGGTGATCGCGCGCTACGCAAGCCACCCCGTCGCCGGCAACGCGGCCAACGATCCGACCTCGCTGCCCGCCTACCACGCCCTGGCGGGCTATCTGATGGGCGCGAGGAACTGACCCCGCATCGCGGGAAAAGCTCCCTGCGCTTGGCTATAGTAGAAGTCCGGCAAGCGAATCAGGAGATCGAATCATGAAAAAAATCATCGTAGCGCTATTGACCGTTTCGGTCGGCAGCACGGGTCTCGTCGGCTGCGCCAACATGAGCGAAACCCAGCGCACCACGGGTACCGGCGCGGCCATCGGCGCGGCGGCCGGCGCCGTGATCGGCGGCGTGCGCGGCGGCGGCCGGAGCGCGGCGACCGGCGCC
>RCMZ01000396.1_pt1 | contig 24677 bp, 21 predicted proteins | sample 2041141 | NCBI WGS metagenome assembly RCMZ01 (sample SAMN09708263, study PRJNA481090) | Wastewater metagenome, whole genome shotgun sequencing project. | biome: sewage; isolation source: Davis station wastewater (DW) | place: Antarctica: Davis Station | collected 2010-03-01
AAAATAATAGCTTACACCGCTTATTAATCAAGCACTGCAGCCTCTTTTGACTTAATTTCTAATGCTGTGGCCCGGGCTGCAAGGGGGCACTGCTTGTTATCAAGAGGCCCGTGATGCCCGTCAGAAGAAGCCCGCAGCACACAGAACCTCCGCTGGGACGCCGATATGAAGCCGCTTTTTTTGTACCTTGCCACCGCGCTTGCTGAAATCGTGGGTTGCTACCTGCCGTGGCTGTGGCTACGGCAAGGCGGATCGGTCTGGCTGCTGCTGCCGGCCACTGCCAGCTTGGCGTGCTTTGCGTGGCTGCTGACCTGGCACGAGGCTGCTTCGGGCCGCGTGTACGCCGCATACGGTGGCGTGTACATCGGCGTGGCCATTGTCTGGCTGTGGGTGGTCGATGGCATACGCCCTTCCGCCTGGGATGTGGCCGGAGTGACCGTCGCCTTGGCGGGCATGGGCCTCATCGTGTTTCAACCGCGTTGACTCATGGGCCAAGGCAGGTGCAGTTTGCACCGCAACGCCAGCGTCAGCGCCGCGACGACACCACAATGCCGCCCACGATCAGCGCAAACGCCACCCCGTGAAAGAGCTGGGGCGTGTCGCCCAAGAACACGGCCGACATCACGCCCGCAAACAGCGGGGTGAGGTTGATGAAAAATCCCGCCACCGCAGGCCCGGCGCGCTGCACCCCCACGCCCCAGCAGCGATAGGCCACCACGGCAGGGCCTACGGCAATAAAGGCGAGCGCCGCGCACAGCGGCCAACCCCATGCAATGTGGGTGCGGCCCACGGCCCACTCGACGCCGGCAAAGCTGCCCGACCATGCCAGGCCAAACACCATCTGCGCCATCAAAAACGGGGCCCAGTCGGCGCGGATGCCGGTGGGTTCGCGGGTCGCGGACAGCAGCCAGCTGTAGAACGCCCACGAGATGGTGGCCAGGAGCATGAACACGTCGCCCGGCACCAGGCGAAACGCCAGCAGTTGCGACCATTCGCCCCGGCTGAGCACCAGCACCACGCCACACATCGACAGCAACGCGCCCAGCAACTGTCGCCGGGTGACGGATGCACCAAAAAACAGTGCGCCCACCGCCAGCATCCACACCGGCATGCTGGAGCCCACCAGCGTCACGTTGATGGGCGTAGACGTCTGCAGCGCCATGTACTGCAGCGCGTTGTACAGACCAATGCCCAGCAGCCCCAGCAGGGCATAGCGGCGCCAGTGCGCCCACAGCGGGCTGTGTGTGCGCAGCACACCATGGGCCAGCGGCAGCAAGATGGCAAACGCCAGCAACCAGCGGATGAAGTTGAGCATGACGGGCGAGATCAGGTCGTGCACCAGCCGCCCCACCACCGCATTGCCCGCCCACAGAAGGGGCGGTATCGCCAGCAGCGCTGCGGTGCTGGGCGTGAGTCTTTGATTCATGGGCTGCACTGTAGCGGTGCATGCGCAGCAAGGCTTGCAGATTCATGGCAGGATGGCCGCCGTTTGTCTCGCCCGTTACACAGAAACACCGCAACACAGAAGGAGCGTTTTGCCATGAGCCTTGCCGTCCAGATCCGCCAACACGGTGGCCCCGAAGAACTCCACATCGTCGACGTCACCGTGGGCGAGCCTGGCCCCGGCGAAATCCGCATCCGCCACCACGCCATTGGCCTGAACTTCATCGACGTGTACCACCGCACCGGGCTGTACCCGCTGCAGATGCCCGCCACCATTGGCATGGAAGGCGCAGGTGTTGTCGAAGCGGTGGGTGAAGGCGTCACGCATCTCAAGGTGGGCGACCGCGCCGCCTATGCCAGCAACCCGCCCGGCGCCTATTGCGAAGTGCGTGTGATGCCCGCCAAGTGCGTGTGCAAGCTGCCCGACGCCATCAGCTTCGAGACCGGTGCCGCCATGATGCTCAAGGGCCTGACGGCGCAGTATCTGCTGAAGAAGACGCTGCCGGTGGAAGGCCTGCAGCCCGGCGACCACGTGCTGTTCCACGCGGCAGCAGGTGGCGTGGGCCTGATCGCCTGCCAGTGGGCCAAGGCGCTGGGCCTGCAGCTGATCGGCACGGCCGGTAGCGATGCCAAATGCCAACTGGCCCTGGCCAACGGCGCGGCGCATGCCATCAACTACAACACCGAAGATTTTGCGGCGCGGGTGAAAGAGATCACCGGCGGCAAGGGCGTGAAAGTGGTGTACGACTCGGTGGGCAAAGACACGTGGGACAAGTCGCTCGACTGCCTGCGCCCCTTTGGCCTGATGGCCAGCTTTGGCAACGCATCGGGCCCGGTGGCGCCGTTTGCGCCGGGTTCGCTGGGCGCCAAGGGCTCGCTCTACGTCACGCGCCAGACGCTGTTCACCCACATCGCCACGCGCGAAGCCACGCAGGCCATGGCCGACGAGCTGTTCGCCGTGGTGGCCAGCGGGCAGGTCAAGATCCATATCGAACAGCGGTTTGCCCTGGCCGATGTGCAAGCGGCGCACCGCGCGCTCGAAGCCCGCAAGACCACCGGCTGCACCATCCTCACGCTGTGAACGCGCCAGAGCACAACCCCGCGTTTGACCAGTGGCTGGCGGGTGCCCGGCAGCGGGCGCAGCAGCCAGCGCTCCAGCCCCGCCAGCCATTGGTCGTCGCAGGGCAGGTGGTGGGCTCGGTGGTCGACGGATTTTTAAGCCAAATGGGCCTCCAGTGCTTATTGGATAAGCGCTATCAGCTATCAATTGGTGAGCATTGCGGTGTCCCCGCATGGGTCCTGGATCCACCACCCGACGCTGCCTCCGATACCGACATCAACGCCACCACGGACGCGCTCAACACCCTGGCTGCAGCGCTGCGCGATGCAGACCTGTGTGGCCCCTGGCGCAACGAGCAACTGGCGGTAACCAATCCGCAAGGTGCCGTGGTGGGCACGGTGGAACGGGGCGCTGTGCGCGTGCTGGGCATCACCACTTGCGCCGTGCACCTGGTGGGCCTGGCGCCCGATGGGCGCATGTGGGTGCAAAAGCGTGCGCTGACCAAACCCAACAACCCCGGCCAATGGGACACGCTGATGGGCGGCATGGTCTCTGCGGCCGACTCGCTGCAGCAGGCCCTGGCCCGCGAGACCTGGGAAGAGGCCGGCCTGCACGTGCACACCTTGGTCGATGTGGTGCACGGCGGCCATGTGCTGTTCAGCCGACCCAGCAGCGAAGGCGGCGGCGCGGGGTTCATGGTCGAGCGCATCGACTGGTTCAGCGCCCAGGTGCCGGGCGGGATGGAGCCCCAGAACCAGGACGGCGAGGTGGACGAATTTGCGCTCCTTCCGCTGGCGGACGTTCGCGCCCAGGTCGCCCAAGGGCGGTTCACGCTGGAGGCTGGTTTGGTGATTGCGGGGTATTGCGGGCTTTAGAAACTGTTCGCGATCTCACAGAGGCCGCGCAGCGGACTTTGCGGGATGGGCTGCAAGGCGCGGTGTGCAGTGGATCGCTCGGCTCTCCACAAGCGCCGCAACGCCGCCGACCGCCTGCAAAGGCCACTGCCCGAAGGGGTGGAGCGAAATCGGCGCGGTGACCTGGTTCTACTTCGGCGTAGACAGTCAGCCCCATCCAACAAGCAAATGATGCGGAAGGCAGCCGCCACCTCTTGCGCAGAGCCGAACGCTTTCTGAGTCACTCGGGTGCCGGGGCAGGACTTCCGGCCGCATGCCGCAACGCTGGTTTTGGCAGGCCTTTCGACACGAGGATCGGCAGCTGTTCAAAAGCAACATTGCTTCAATGGATTGTTTCAAGACGGCACACCGCAGTTCGAGTGGTTAGCATCCTCTGATTTCGAAATCCACAGCATCAAACCGTGAAACTCAGCCACTATCTTCCCGCTTTAGCTGCGTCGCTTCTCTGTGCCAGCGCTGCGCATGCAGACCCTTTTGTAGAGACGTTTGGCAATACCGCCGTCCGCCAGTCGTCGCCATTCGTGCCTCAATTTTCGGCCGCTGGGGCAGTGAGTTTTTACCGGTTTGCCAACCCGGCGGGTACTCTGGTGGAGCAACAAGTGAATGATGGCTACTACGCCGTCATCAAACCAAGCCAAGTCATTCCCACAGGAGGCGGCAGTTGGTGGGCTAACGCAGCAACCGGCCCCGCCGCCCAGCTCCAAGATCACACCGGTGACGATGGCGCAGTGCTGGTTCTGAATGCCGGGAATACAAACAACGCTTTGTATCGGAGGATTGTGACGCTCGAGGGCGGCAAGACATATACGTTCAAGGTTTGGCGGTACATCGTGGCAGGGCCAACGAGCCTGACACTTGAGCTTCGCGAGCCAAACGATACCCTGGGGTTGGCTGAATCGGCGGCTTTTGTAACCGCCGCTGGCGTGCAAGAGGGGCAGTGGGCCCCCTTGACCTGGACTTTCACTGTGGGCGCCTGCGCCACGCGGCAGTACGCAGTGGCCCTGCGGAACGACTCGCTAGTGGCCGCCGGAAATGATCTCTTCTTCGATGACATATCCGTCCAAGAAGATCCGGGAGCGGCCGGCGGCGTAGCTCCCTGCTCAACCACTTCAGTCCCCACAGTCAATGCCACGAATGATGGAGCTACGACTAGTCCTGGCAAGGCAGTTGGCATCAATCTGGTAACGAACGACTCTTCGTCCTCACCTGGCATCGCAGCTCTCGGTCAGCCCACCCCCACCGGCACATCCGCGCAGAACGGCTCGGTGGTATTTAACGGCGACGGCACTGCAACCTACACGCCCAACCCGGGTTTCGTCGGCACGGACACCTTCAACTACACCGTCTGTACTGTCGCGTCGCAGACCAATCCGACCCCTGGGTGCGCCAGTGCAAAAGTTACGATCGCTGTGAGTGCCGTGTCAGGTGCCACGAATGCAATTCCTACCCTTTCTGAGTGGAGCCTCATCTTGCTTTCGTCGCTTGTCGCGATGCTGGGCATTGCTCGAATGCGGCGCCGTCGCTGATCTTCACGAAATCAATCCAAGCCCGCCACGACGCGGGCTTTTTTTCGGAGGGGTCAGACTTCAAGTTGGCGCAAGCTCCACGCTTCGCACCGATTCCGACCTGGACGCGTCATCTGCGCTGAAAGCGACGGATGCCTTGGAGAGCGCGGACTCGGCCTGGGGCTCCATCAACGGGGCACGCGCCCAGCTCGGCGCCTTGCCATCGCGCTTTGAAATCTCGATCAACAAACTTGCAGGTGCCGTCTGAAAACCTGCCTGCCTCGCGCTGCTGCATTGTGGATGCCGACTTTGCGGTAGAAACCGCCAACCTCGCGCGCGCGCAGATTCTGCAGCAGGCGGGCACCGCCATGGTGGCCCAGGCCAACCAGTTGCCCCAAGGGGTGCTGGCGCTTTGGCGGCAGGGCATCGGGCACCCCGGTCCAGGCGATCTCGCAGGCTGAGCCCATCGGCAACCCCGCAGTGAAGGCTTTGGCCTATTTTGGGACGTGGCCCTTGCGGGAGATCCGCTGCGCCGCCACCGTTTTCACCAAATCCCACGCAGCCTGCGCCACGGGTGAGAGCGCCCGGTTGCGCCGGTGCACCAGCATGATCTCGCGGTCCACACGGGGTAACAGCGGGCGCACGGCCAGCCGCGCCAGGCCCTCGGGCGGCACGGCCAGGGTGGGGATGACCGAGATGCCCAGGCCTGCGTCCAGCATCCGGAAAATCGTGGTGGCGTGCCCGACTTCTTGCGCCACGGTGCATTGCACTGCGTGCTCTGCCAGGGCGCGGTCAATCAGGCGGCGGCTGCCCGATTCGTGGTCCAGCAGCACCAGCGCCTCGCCCTGCAGGTCGGCCCAGCGCACTTGCCGTTGGCGGGCCAGCCGGTGGCCCGGCGGGCAGGCCAGGCAAAAGGGTTCGGTCAAGATGGTTTCGCAGGCCAGTGCCTCCCGTTCGCCGGGGTCGATCACCACGCCAAAATCCACCTCGCCCGACAACACGCTGGCCAACACTGCGCTCTGGATGCGGTCGAGCAGCACCAGCTCTAGCCCCGGCAGCGTGGTGTGGCACTGGGCAATGCAGTCGGGCATGAGGTTGGCCGACAGGGTGGGGCTGCTTGCCACGCGCACGCGCCCGCGCCGCTCGGTGGCCATGTCGCGCACGTCGAGCAAGGTGGTTTCCAGCTCTTCGAGCACACGGGGCAAGCGGGCGGCCAGCCGCTGGCCCGCATCGGTCAGGGTGACTTCGCGGGTGGTTCGGTTGAGTAGCTTCAGGCCCAGCTGCGCCTCCAGCTCTGTGATGCAGCGGCTCACGGCCGGCTGGGTCAGCCCCACGTCACCGCCGGAGCGGCTGAAGTTGCGCGTGGCCGCCACCGACTGAAAAACATGCAACTGGCGCAGGGTGATATTCATGTGGATGAATCATAAATCCATCAGAGAAATACATTTCTCTTTGGAATGGGCAGCGGTTCCAATAGCGCCTTCCTTGGCATCGCTCTTTTGTTTTATGGCCCGCTCCCGTTTGCTCCCCGATAACTTCACGCTCGCGCTGCTGGGCACGGTGGCGCTGTCCAGTCTGCTGCCTGCGTCGGGCCTGGCCGCCCGATGGCTGGAGGGGCTCACCGTGGCCGCCGTGGGGCTTTTGTTCTTTTTGCACGGCGCCAAACTCTCGCGCGATGCCATCGTGGCCGGGCTGGGCCACTGGCGGCTGCACCTGGTGGTGGTGGGCGCCACGTTTGTGTTGTTCCCGCTGCTGGGCTGGGTGTTGCGGCCGGTGCTGCTGCCGCTGGTCACGCCCATGCTTTACACCGGGGTGATGTACCTGTGTGTGCTGCCAGCCACGGTGCAATCGGCCATTGCGTTCACGGCCATGGCGCGCGGCAACATGCCGGCGGCCATCTGCAGCGCGTCCGCGTCGACATTGCTGGGCATTGTGATCACGCCGCTGCTGGTGGGCCTGCTGCTGCCCGAGGCACAGGGCCAGCACGCGCAGCAAGACACCTTGGCCAATATTGGCCGCATCACCCTGCAGCTCCTGGTGCCGTTTGTTGCGGGGCACCTGCTGCGCCCATGGATCGGCGGTTTCGTGCAGCGCCGGGCCGCAGCGCTCAAGTTTGTGGACCAGGGCTCCATCCTGCTGGTGGTGTACACCGCCTTCAGTGCGGCCGTGGTCGAGGGCCTGTGGCAGCAACTGCCGCTGCCTGCATTGTTGGGCCTGGTGGCGGTGTGTGCCGTGTTGCTGGCGCTTGCGCTGGTCACCACCACGATGCTGGCACGGCGCTTGGGGTTCTCCAAAGAAGACGAGATCACCATCGTGTTCTGTGGCTCCAAGAAGAGCCTGGCCAGTGGCGTGCCCATGGCCAAGGTGCTGTTTGCGTCCCACGCGGTGGGCGCCATCGTGCTGCCCCTCATGCTGTTTCACCAGATGCAGCTGATGGTCTGTGCCGTGCTGGCGCAGCGGTATGCGCGGCGTGACTCAACGGTCTGAACCCGGCCGGCTTGTGGCCGGCAGCTTCACGCGCCGAGGGCGCTTGGGGCGCTTGGCGTGCTATTTAATACATAGCTGCTAGCGCTTGTTGCATAAGCGCTAGCGCAAAATTTCAGTGAAAAATAGAGCCGAGGCGGCCCCTGCAGGCGGCGTTCAAGCCCGCTCGCTCATCGTCCGCAACCGGGTGGGTGCCAGGGCACCGGCCGACTCCAGAATGGGGTAGGCCACCGAACACAGCAGCGAGTTGATGCGCTTGAGCTCGCTGATCAGGTCGATGTGCAGCGAGCTGGTTTCAATGCTCTGCACCGTGTTGTCCGACAGGCGCGCGAGGTGGGTGGCCGAGTAGGCGTGTTCCAGGTCGCGGAAACGCATTTTTTCTTCGAGCAGCTTTTGGGCATCGCGGACGTTGCCGTTCAGAAAGACGCCCATCGCCAGGCGCAGGTTGTCGATCAGGCGGGCGTGCAGCTCGTTGATCTCGTCCATGCCCGCCACTGAAAACTGGCGGTTCTTCTTGATCTTCTTGTCTTCGATGTCCAGCAGCACGCGCTCGATGATGTCGCCGATCTGCTCCATGTTGATCGTGAAACTGATGATGTCCGCCCACCGCCGCCCCTCGGCCTCATCGAGTTCGGCACGCGATATTTTTGTCATGTAGTACTTGATGGCCGAGTACAGGTGATCCACCGTGTCGTCCAGGCGGCGCAGGTCTTGAGAGAGCTTGAGATCGTCGTTGCGCAGCACGGTGTGCATGCCTTGCAGCATGGTCTCCACCACGTCGGCCTGGTGCAAAGCCTCGCGCGCGGCGCAGGTGATGGCCAGTGAGGGCGTGGCCAGCGCAGAAGGGTCGAGGTGGTGGGGGCGGGTGTCGGTGCCCGACACGGCGGCCTCGGGCGGCAGAATGTGCTCCACCAGTCGGGCCACAGGGCGCGTGAGCCCGATGCACAGCACCACGCGCACGGTGTTGAAGGCCAGGTGGTACAGCACCACGAGCGTTGCATCGTTGGCCACATAGGGCCCGGCGTAACGCAGCCACAGGCCGATGAACGGAGCCATGATTGCCACCCCGGCGATCTTGAAGATCAGGCTGCCCAGCGGCACCTGGCGAGCGGCCACATTCGAGCGCAACGTGGTCATCACCGCCAGCAGGCCACTGCCCAGGTTGGCCCCCAGCACCAGGCCGAGCCCCACTTCCACCGGAATACCGCCCGAGCCCACCATCGTGGCGGTGAGCAGCACCGTGGCGAGGCTCGAATACGACACCACCGACAATGCGGCGCCCATGGTGATCTCCAGCATGCGGTCGCTGGTGAGCGATGCCAGCAGCGCGCGCACTGCGGGTGACTGTGTCAGCACGGTGGTGGCTTCGGTGATCAGACGCAGCGCCAGCAGCATCAGCCCCAAGCCGATGAACACGCGTCCCATGCGTCCCAGTGTGGTGTCCGGCCGGGTGATGTACATCACCACGCCCACAAAGATGAACAGCGGCGACAGCCAGGACAGGTCCAGCGAGAACAGCACCGTCATCACGCTGGTGCCCAGATCGGCACCCAGCATGACCGCCAGCGCAGCAGGCAGCGCCATCAGCCCTTGCCCCACAAACGACGAAACAATCAGCGCGGTGGCGGTGCTCGACTGCACCAGCGCCGTCACGCCCACGCCCGACATGACTGCCGCTGCGGGCGTGCGCACGCTGCGCGCAATCATCTGGCGCAGTTTGGTGCCAAAGACCCGCAAGATGCCGGTGCGCACCAGTTGTGTGCCCCACACCAGCAGGGCGACTGCGGCCAAGAGATTCAGGAGATGCTTCATGAAATACCGTGCTTATTCTTCTTGTGAGAACCCCAAAGAGCATGCGCCATGCCCAGCAAAGCGCCAGTGCTCAAGCTGGCGTCCATGCAGGGTGGCGGGATCATTCATTTCTGTGCCCGTAGGCGGCTGCAGGCCGGGTGGCGTACCCATGCTGCGCGGCTTCCGGGATGTAGAGCGCATCGAAAAAAATCGATGGCACCCGGATCATTTGTCACAAAACTGACATACAAGCATACCCCGGATTGAGGTGCGATGCCAGGGGTGACCCTGCCGCCACAGGGTCGGAAAACACCAAAAACAGCGCGATGGAGCGCGGCGCAGCGGGCGTGGCAGTCGGTGGCCCTCAGTCGATCAATTGCCCACCGTCGTGGAACGGAAATGGGCCTGCGTACTGGCCGCTCGCTGCGGTGTGACTCACCAGGCGCCCACCAGCGGGCAGCGCGTGCAGGCCGAATCCGGGGGGCTCCAGCATCCAGGCCGATGCCGCGTCGGGCGCCAAATCCAGCCGCACCTGGTGGGCGGGCGACGGCACGGTGGCGGCGATGGTGCCGCCAAACCGCACCTGAATGGGCCGGTGCAGGTGGCCGCAGATCACACGTTCCACCTGGGGGTGGCGGGCCACGATGGCTTCGAGATCGTCGGCACCCTCCAGCAAACCAATGTCGTCCATGTGCCCGATGAGCGTGCGAAACGGGGGGTGGTGCATGGCGATGACCACGGGGCGCGCGGTGTGGCGCGCCAGCTCGGCCTCCAGCCACTGCAGGCGGTGTGAGCACAACCCCCCCTGGCTCGCTCCGCTGACGACGGTGTCCAGCGCAATGAGTTGCAGCCCGCCCACGGCTACGCTGAACTGGATGAAGCCCTCGGTGCCCAGGTATGTGTGCTGGGGAAAGCTGGCGCGCATCTGGTCGCGGCTGTCGTGGTTGCCGGGTAGCAGGTACACGGGCATGCGCAGCGGGGCCAGCAGGTCGCGCAGGTGCTCGTATTCGGCTGGGCGTCCAAAGTCCGTCAGGTCGCCGGTGATGACGGCAGCATCGGGCGCCTGCGGCAGCCGGTTGATGCTGGCCACCGCCTCGGCCAGGTAGGGAGCGGTGTTGATGCGGCCATAAGCCTGTCGGCCCGGCTCGCGGATGTGGGGGTCAGAGAGCTGCAGCAGCAAAGTGGTGGTCATGGCGTGTGAGGTGGTGTGTAGGGGTCATTGCGCCGTTTCATGGCAGGGCATCAGGCGGTCGGGCGCAATGCGCACGCCCACCAAGTCGCCCAGGCGGGCGGGGTGGTCGCGCGGCACGTCGGCACACAGTGGCGGCTGGTCCGCAAGCGCCAGTGAAAGCTGCACGCGGTCGCCCAGAAAGCTGCGGCGCGTGACGCTGGCCTGGCCCCAGCCCACCCCGGGTGCGGCCACTTCGATGTCCTCGGGGCGCACCAGTACGGTGGCGTGGGCCTGTAGCGCGGGCGAGAGTGCAAGGCCAAGGCCTCCCACCATCAATACGTTCGGGTTGCCGGTGGCCGCGTTGGCGGTTGTGGTGCGTTGCAGTGTGTTGACCCGCCCCAGGAACTGCGCCACGAACGGGTGGGTGGGCGCCCGGTAGAGCGTCTCGCCGTCACCCACCTGCACGATGCGGCCCGCCTGCATCACCGCCAGGCGGTCGGCAATGGCCAAGGCTTCCTGCTGGTCGTGCGTGACGTGGATGGCGGTGATGTGCAGGCGGCGCAGCAGCTCGGCCAGTTCGTCGCGCAGCGATTCCTTGAGCTTGGCGTCGAGCGCGGTCAGGGGTTCATCGAGCAGCAGCACGCGCGGACGCACGGCCACGGCGCGTGCCAAAGCCACGCGCTGGCGCTGGCCACCAGAGAGTTCTGCGGGGCGTTTTTTTTCCAGGCCGTTGAGCCGCACCAGGTCCACCAGCTCGCCCACCACGCGGCGGCGCTCGGCTTCGTCGGTGCCGCGGATCTTCAGGCCATATCCGATGTTGGCCTCGACCGTCATTTGCGGAAACAAGGCGTAGTGCTGAAACACCATGCCAATGCCCCGCTGCTCGATGGGCAACTGCGTCACGTCGGTGCTGCCGAAGGCGATGCGGCTGCCCGCATCGGGCGACTCCAGCCCGGCGATCAGGCGCAGCAGCGTGGTCTTGCCGCAGCCCGAGGGACCGAGCAGGGCGATGACCTCGCCGGGCTCGACCGTGAGGTCGGTGGGTTGCAGGCCTCGGGTGCCGTCGGCATAGGTTTTGGCGCACTGGACCACGTCCACGCGCGTGCGTTCAAGTTCCATGGTGTTTCTCGATGAAGGTGCCGATGGCCTGCAGGCCCCACAGCACGGGAAGAATGACGATCAGAAAGACCAGCGTGTAGGCCGAGCCGATTTCGATGCGCATGGAGGCGTAGCTGTCGGCCAGCCCCACGGGCAGGGTGCGTGTGAGCGGGGTGTGCAGCATCCAGGTGAGGTTGAATTCGCCCACCGACAGCGTGAACACCATCAGGCTGCCCGCCACAATGGCGGGCAAAACGGCGGGCACCAGCACGCCCAAAAAGCGCTGAGCGAAGCTGGCGCCCAGCGAGCGAGCGGCTTCTTCGAGCGAGCGCAGCTCGTCTTTCTGGAAGGCCGAACCGACGGTGCGCACCATGAACGGCAGCGTGAACACCATGTGCCCGACCAGGATGAACGCAAAGCTTTGGCGAAACCCCTGCAGCGTGCCGTAGGCCAGGATGAGCGCCAGCGCGCTGGCCAGCCCGGGCACCGCCACGGGCAGTGTCAGCAGCTCCTCAAACAGGCGCGCCCAGCGCGAGCGGCTGCGCGCCATGGCATAGGCGCAGGGCACGCCGATGAGCAGGTTGCCCACCACGCACAGCAGGGCCAGCACAAGCGACCAGCCGACGGTGCCGCCATAGTTCTCCCACACCTCGCCGATCCAGCGCAGCGTGAGGCCGCTTTTGAGCCCGGCGCTGTAGTTGTTGACGAGACCTGCCATCACCGACAGGGCTATGGGCGCGATCATGAACAGCGCCACCAGCGCGGTGAGCGCCATCAGCGCAACGGGTGCTTGTCTAGCATTTCTCATGGTGTGGCCCTCAGAAAGCAGACCGGCCGGCCACGCGGCGCGACACCCACAGCACAAGCCAGGTGATCAGCCCGAGCGTGATGGACAGGCTGGCGGCCAGTGCGAAGTTGGCGTAGTTGGTGAATTCGTTGTAGATGGTGATGGGCAGCACCTCGAATTTGCTGGCCAGCGTGAAGGCTGTGCCGAAAGCGCCCATGGCCGTGGCAAACACAATGGCGCCGCAAGCGAGCGTGGTGGCGGCCAGCTCCGGAATCCACACGTCACGTGCCACCCGCCAGCGCGAGGCGCCGAGCGATCGCGCGGCCTCTTCCAGCTGCGCGTCCATGGCGCTGGCCGCTGCGGTGTAGGTGGCAATGGCGCGCGGCAGTGAGAAGTAAAGGTACGCCAGGAACAAGCCGGCCAGGCCATAGGCAAAGGTGAATCGGCCCCAGCCCAGCGAGTGGGTCAGGTCGGCGACCACGCCCTGGCGTCCCCCCAGCAGAATCATGAAGAAACCGATGATCACCCCGGGAAAAGACAGCGGCAGCGTGAGCAGCGACAACAGCAGCTGCCGCCCCCGAAAGCGCTGGCGCGCCAGCGTGATGCCCACCAGTGCGCCCAGCAACAGCGTCGCCAGCGTCACGGTGAGCGACAGGCCCAGTGTTTGCAGCAAGCTTTGCAGGTAGCGGCTGTTGGTCAGCACGGCAAAGTAGGTGCCCCAGCCCTTGCTGGCTGGCAGGGCCACCAGCAAGGCCACGGGCAGCAGCCAGAAGGCCGCGAAAAAGGCTGCTGCCGGGGCGGCGCAGCCCAACAGCAGCAGTCGTGATGGAGAGAATCCTTGGCGCATCGGAGGGGTGCCGCGCGGGCTTACTGGACTTCTTTCAGGTAGCGATCCGAGAACGCTTTCTGAACGGCTGCCATCTTGGCGTAGTCGACCGTTTTGGCGCGCGCGTACTCGCTGGCGGGCAGAAAGCGCGCTTGCACTTCCTTGGGCATGGCGCTGGCGCGCACCGGGCGCAGGTAGGCGTTGGCCCAGATGGCCTGGCCTTCGTCAGATAGCACAAAGTCCAGCACCTTCTTGCCGTTGTCGGCATGGGGTGCCTTGGCGGTGAGGCTCATCACATAAGGGACGACCGTAGTGCCCTCTGACGGAATGACGAACTGCACGTTGGCCTTGTCTTTGTATTTGGCACGGTAGGCGTTGAAGTCGTAGTCCAGCAAGATCGCAATCTCGCCCGACAACACACGCGCATACGAGGTTTGTTTGGGAACGATGGGCTCGTTCTTTTGCAGTGCCTTGAAATAGTCGATGCCCGGGCCGAAGTTGTCGAGCGTTCCTCCGCGCGCTTGGTTCACGGCCACGGCACCCACGTAACCCACGAACGCCGAGGCGGGGTCCAGGTAGCCGATCAGGCCCTTGTAGTCGGGCTTGAGCAAGTCGGCCCATGACTGGGGCACAGGCTTGCCGTTGAGTGCATCGACGTTGACCATGAAGCCGAGGGTGCCCGAATGGATGGTGAACCAGTGGCCCTGCGGGTCTTTCAGTCCTTCAGGGATGTCGGCCCACGCGGCGGGCTTGTAGGTGCCCACAACGCCGTCTTTTTGCGCCTGGATGGCAAACGTCACGCCCAGGTAGGTCACGTCGGCCACGGGGCTGGCGCGTTCTGCCACCAATTGGGCCAGTGACTGGCCCGAGTTCTTGTTGTCAGCGGGCACTGTGATGCCGGTCTTGGCCTTGATGGCCTTGAGCTGGGTGCCCCAGTCGGCCCATTCGGGCGGGCAGTTGTAGCAGATGGCGGTTTGCGCCATGGCCGCGCTGCTGGCGACGATGCCGAACGCGAGTACGGTGGTGCGGGCCAGGGTGGAGAACGTGTGTTTCATAAAAGACTCCTGTGGGATCAGAGGTGGCTTGAAAGGAAAAGGGCGAGTGGGCGAACGGGTTTCCTCGGCGCGGGAAACTTTCTTGGAGTGAGCGGGGGGCGTCAGGCGCAGGCTGCGCACGATTCGCCCTGGCGAAAGTGGTGAGGCAGCGTGAGGCTGGCGTCGGGCAGTAGCGGCGTGCCACCTGCGATGGACTGCACCAGCAGTTCCACGCTGTTGCGGCCGATGTCTGCGTTGGGCTGTGCCACCGTGCTGAGCATGGGTGTGAGGTCTTCGCCGATCGCGATGCCATCGAAGCCCGCCACGCTCAAGTCGCGTGGCACGGCCAGGCCGGCAAGGTGTGCGGCGCGGATGCTGCGGATGGCCAGCAGATCGTTGGAGCAGACCAGGGCCGTGGGGGGTGACGGTTGTTGCAGCAGGGCGCCTATTTCTGTCACGGCGGTAGCGACGAAGGGCACCTCCAGCACCGCCCCATCGCCCAGCGCAGCGGCCTGCATGCCACGGCGAAAGCCCCGGCAGCGTTGCTGCGCCCGGTCAGAGGCCGACAACTGACCACTCACCATGGTGATGCGGCGGTGGCCCAGCGCCACCAGATGCGCCACAAGATCGGCCGTCGCCTGCTCGCTGTCCACAGACACGCAAGGGTGATCGGGGTGGCGGTTGTAAGCCAGCACATAAGGCAGGCCCGTTTCGGCCAGGCGCAGCAGGCCGGTGGAGGTGGCGGGGTTGGAGACGACGAGGATCATGCCGTCCACATTGCCGGCCAGGAGCAGGTTGACGGCGCGCTCTTCCTGCCCCAGCTGGTAGTCGGTCGTGAACGGCAAGATGGCGTAGCCGCCCGCCGATGCTGCGCGCGCGATGCCCTCCAGGCATTCGGCAAACACCGGGTTGGTGAGGGTGGGCAGCACCACGCCCAGCACCCGGCTGCGTTGGGTGCGCAACGTGCGGGCACTGGCGTTGGGCACATATCCCAGCGCACGGGCCACCTGCTCCACGTGCTCTCGTGTCGTGGGGGTGACCTTGTCGGGCAGGTTGAAGACCCGCGACACCGTGGCCACGGACACGCCGGCTTCACGGGCTACGTCCAGAATACTCATGTCGGCTTTCTTGAATGTAATCGTTTACATTGAAGCGCTAGAGTATGACGGGGTGATGACAATACGGCCAACCGGGGTTACCCGAAGAAGGCTAAGAGCGGATCGCCAAGCGCAGCGGTTGTTGCTAGGCGCTGAGCCGCAGGCCGCATGCATCGCAGTACGTTCGTGCGACAAGGCACACGCCACAACGCCGAAAGCGCTTTGTTGGCTGCCGCAAGAACCTGTTCAAAGCCTGCGTTCTGCGTGCGCCCCCATGCAAATGGCCCGCCAGAGGCGGGCCATTGGTGAGAAGCCGGGAGAGAAATGCGTCAGCTAGAGCGTTTCACGCGCAGGAGCTCGTCGACGATCAGGCAGACCGCCCCCAACGTGATGGCGGAGTCTGCGATGTTGAATGCGGGGAAATGCCCGCCGGGGAAGATGCCCGACAGCGCGGGCGAGTGGACGTCGAGAAAGTCCACCACGTAGCCATGCATCATGCGGTCCACCACGTTGCCGACCGCCCCCCCCAAAATGCTGGAGAGCGAGAAGGCGAACAGCTTTTGACCGGGGTGCGCACGCAGTTGCCACACGATGAAGATGGTCGCCACCGCGCCAATGCCCGTGAACAGCCAGCGTTGCCACCCGCCGGCATCGGACAGGAACGAAAACGCCGCCCCGGTGTTGTGGGCCCGCACGATGTTGAAAAAGCTGGTGATGAACGTGGCGTCGCCCAACCGGTAGTTGTTGAGGATCTGGGTCTTGGTGACCTGGTCGACCACCAGAATCACCACCGCCCATGCGAGCCACGGCCACATGCTTGCGCCGGAACGCCCGGCCAGCGAGGTGCGCGCCATCACGCGTACGCCCGGCTTTCGCCGTCGCCATAGAGGTTGCTGGTGCAGCGGCCGCAGATGGTGGGGTGTGCTGCATCGTGGCCCACATCGCTGCGGTAGTGCCAGCAACGCTCGCATTTGGCATCAGAACTGGCCTTGACGCTTATCTGCATTGCGCTACCAGCTACTAATTCAATAGCGGACGTGATGAAGACAAACTTCAAATCGTCCCCCAGGCTGGCCAGCAGGGCGTGGTCCTCCGGGGCTGCAGTGAGCGTCACCGCCGCCTGCAGCGACGAGCCCACCTGACCGGCGGCGCGCAGCACTTCGATTTCCTTGTTCACCACATCGCGGATTTCGCGCAGGCGCGACCACTTGGCCAGCAGGCCCTCGTCGGCACCTGCGATAGAGCCATAGGTTTCCAGGAAGATGGAGTCGGAATCACCGAACACCTTCCAGGCTTCTTCAGCGGTGAAGGAGAGGAAGGGCGCCATCCAGCGCAGCATCCCGTGGGTGATCTGGTACAGCGCGGTTTGGGCACTGCGGCGCGCCAGGCTGTGGGGCGCCGTGGTGTACAGGCGGTCCTTCAGCACATCGAGGTAGAAGCCGCCCAGGTCTTCCGAGCAGTACAGCTGCAGCTTGGCAACCACGGGATGGAACTCGTACACGTTGTAGTGCGCCAGCACCTCGGCCTGGAACTCGGATGCGCGGGTGAGGGCGTAACGGTCGATCTCCAGCATCTGGTCGAACGGCACGGCATCCTTGGCCGGGTCGAAGTCGCTCACGTTGGCCAGCAGGAAGCGCAGTGTGTTGCGGATGCGGCGGTATGCGTCCACCACACGCGCCAGGATCTTCTCGTCGCCCGCGATGTCGCCCGAGTAGTCGCTGGCGGCCACCCACAGGCGGATGATTTCGGCGCCCAGCTTCTTGTTGATTTCTTGCGGGTCGATGCCGTTGCCCAGCGACTTGCTCATCTTGCGGCCCTGGCTGTCCACGGTGAAGCCGTGGGTCAGCAGGCCCCGGTAGGGCGCGCGGCCTTCAAGGGCGCTGGCCAGCAGCAGCGAGCTGTGGAACCAGCCCCGGTGTTGGTCGTGGCCTTCCAGGTACAGGTCAGCCTCGGGGCCTGTGTCGTGGTGCACGCTGGGGTGCGTGCCGCGCAGCACGTGGAAGAAGGTGGAGCCCGAGTCAAACCACACCTCCAGGATGTCGGTGCTCTTGGTGTAGCAGGCCGCATCTTCGGCGCCCAGGATTTCTTCGGGTGTCACGCGGCTCCAGGCTTCGATGCCGCCCTTTTCCACGATGTCAGCCGCCTGGTCCATGATTTCCATGGTGCGCGGGTGCAGCTCGCCCGAATCCTTGTGCAAAAAGAACGGGATGGGCACGCCCCAGCTGCGCTGGCGCGAGATGCACCAGTCAGGCCGCCCGGCGATCATGTCGTGCAGGCGGCTCTTGCCGTTTTCGGGGTAAAAGCTGGTGTGCTCGATGGCGTCAAGCGCGATCTGGCGCAGCGTCTTGGCGGGCTTATCGCCCGCCTTGGTGAACACGCCTTCGCCCTCGTCCATGCGGATGAACCACTGCGCAGCGGCCCGGTAGATCACGGGTGTTTTGTGGCGCCAGCAATGGGGGTAGCTGTGGGTGATGTCCTTGGTGGCCATCAGGCGGCCCGCATTGCGCAGTGCCTCGATGATCACGGGTACGGCCTTCCAGATGTGCTGGCCGCCAAACAGCGGGAAGTCCGCCGCATAGGTGCCGTTGCCCTGCACCGGGTTCAGGATGTCGTCCAGCGCCATGCCGTGGGATACGCAGGAGTTGAAATCCTCTAGCCCGTAGGCGGGCGAGGAGTGCACGATACCGGTGCCGTCGTCGGCGGTGGCGTAGTCGGCCAGGTACACGGGCGACAAGCGGCGGTAGCCCAAAGTGCCGTCTTCGCTGGCCACGTCATACAGCGGGTGTTCAAACTCCAGCCCTCCCAGGTTCTTGCCCAGGGTGGTTGCCAGCACGCTGCCCGTGAGGCCATAGCGCTCCAGGCACGAGGCCACCAGCGGCTCCGCCACCAGCAGGATGCGTTCGCCTGCATCGACCAGCGCATAGGTGATCTCGGGGTTCAGGTTCAGGGCCTGGTTGGCCGGTATGGTCCAGGCGGTGGTGGTCCAGATGACCACGAAGGCTTCTTTGGTCAGCGCGGGCAGGTCGAAAGCCGCTGCCAGCTTGGCCGGGTCGTGCGACCTGAACGCCACGTCGAGCGTGGTGCTCTTCTTGTCCTGGTACTCGATCTCGAACTCGGCCAGCGACGAGCCGCAGTCAAAACACCAGTACACGGGTTTGAGGCCCCGGTACACGAAGCCGCGCTCCATCACGCGCTTGAACGCGCGGATTTCGCCGGCCTCATTGGCAGGATTCATGGTTTTGTAGGGGTTGTCCCATTCGCCCAGCACACCCAGGCGCTGAAAGTCGCCCATCTGCTGCGCGATCTGTTCGGTGGCAAAGGCGCGGCTCTTGGCCTGCATGTCGTCGCGCGACAGTTTGCGGCCGAACTTCTTTTCGATGGCGTTCTCGATGGGCAGGCCGTGGCAGTCCCATCCAGGCACATACAGCGCGTCGAAGCCTTCCAGCTGGCGCGCCTTGGTGATCATGTCCTTGAGGATCTTGTTGACCGCGTGGCCCATGTGGATCTGGCCATTGGCATAGGGCGGGCCGTCGTGCAGGATGAATTTGGGCGCGCCACGGCGGGCATCACGCAGGCGTTTGTAAATACCTTTTTCATCCCATTCCTTGACCCAGCCCGGCTCGCGCTTGGGCAGGTCGCCCCGCATGGGAAAGGGGGTATCCGGAAGGTTCAGGGTGCTGCGGTAATCCGTGGCGGTAGACGCTGTGGAAGGTGTACTGGCGTTGTCGTCGGACATGAGGGAGCCTTAAAAACGGGGCATTCCGGGGCGAGCCCGGAGCAAGAACGGGGTTGGAGCGCGAAGGTGACGGGCCCGCCAGGCGGGCGCTGCGAAAAGCAGCCCCCCTCAAATTCGGTCGCGGGTGGTTTGGCGCCGGGTTTCGGTGTGGTTGGGGGCCTGGGCGGATGCAAAGTAGGCCCGCGCGTCGGCACAGTCTTTGGCAATGCCTGCCGTCAGGGCATCCAGACCGTCGTATTTCAGCTCGTCGTGCAGTTTGTGTAGCAGTTCCACGCGCACAATTTTACCGTACGCCCCTTCGGGCCCCAGATCGGCAGGCCATTGCAAGCAGTGGGTTTCCAAGAGAACCCGGCCACCGTTCACGTCGCCAGGGTCAAGCGACGGCCTCACGCCGAGGTTCGCAACGCCCGGCAGGGGGGGGGCGCCAAGTCCGTGCACCAACACGGCGAAGATGCCGCTGGCGGCGGGTTTCCAGTGCGAGAAACGCAGGTTGAGGGTGCGAAAACCGTTGCCTGCCCCCACTGCGGTGGCGCCGAGCTCGCGCCCCAGCTTGCGTCCATGCACCACGTGGCCGCTGATGGTGTAGGGGCGTCCCAGCAGCCGTGCTGCGGCGGGCATGTCTCCCTCCCCGAGCGCCTGGCGCACAGCGGAGCTTGAAACGCGCAGCCCATGCACTTCATAGCTGTTCATGCGAGCCACGTCAAAACCCTGCCTTTTACCTGTCGCATCGAGCATGGCGTAGTCGCCGGTGCGCTGGCGGCCAAACCGGAAGTCATCACCCACCAAAACATAACGAACGCCCAGGCCCTGCACCAGCACTTGGTCGATGAATTCATGGGGCGACTGCGCGGCCAGGCGGGCATCAAAAGGCAACACCACCGTTTGTTGCACCCCACAGCGCTCCAGCTCTGTGAGCTTGTCGCGCAGCGTGCCGATGCGTGCTGGTGCCAGCTCGGGCTTGCGCAGAGCCCCCGCAAAGTAGTCGCGTGGATGGGGTTCAAAAGTCAGCACACAGCTTTCCACCCCCCTGTGCGCAGCCTCGCTGTTCACCAGGGCCAGCATGGCCTGGTGGCCCCGGTGCACCCCATCGAAGTTGCCGATGGTCAACGCGCAGGCGCGGGCAATGCCAGGGTGGTGGAATCCGCGAAATATCTTCATCGGTTTGTTATCTTTTTGATAGCAGCATGCGCATATACATCAAGCGCAAGACGCCAATTTGTCATGAAACCGGAGTATATTGTGACCCACGGGCTGCCTGCACACAGCGGCCTTGAGACATCGGCGTTCCGAATCCTTGTGTACTTTATGTTCCAGGAGGCGTGTTTTGAAGGTCTTGAAGCTGTCAGCCCAAGGGCTGCCCCAATCGTGGATCACGTTGGAGCAAGCCGTGATTCATTACGCGGCGGGCGAAGTGCGTTGGGAGTCCGGTGCGCAGATCGCCCGGTTCCGGGGGGGGCACAACGCCATCACGGGCGAACAATCGGTGATTGCGATCAACAGCATCATCGGCACCAAGGGTGTGCCCAGCATCAACCCATTCGAGCTCAAACCCAGCCTCACCAACAGCAAACTATTTGCGCGTGACCGCAATGTCTGCGCTTATTGCGGGGGGCATTTCCACGAAGAAGACCTGACGCGTGAGCACATCATCCCGTTTGCGCGCAATGGTCAAAACCACTGGATGAACGTCGTGACCGCCTGCCGCCCCTGCAATCACCGCAAGGGGCCACGCACGCCCGAGCAGGCGCACATGCCGCTGCTCTACGCCCCGTACGTGCCCAGCCTGTGGGAAGACTTCATTTTGCGCAACCGCCGCATTCTGGCGGATCAGATGGAGTTTTTGATGGCACACGTGCCCAAATCCTCGCGTCTTTTGGCGTGAACCCGTGGCGATGTTCAATCTGCGCTGATAACTCCAGCAGCGCCATCGCTCAGTGCGTGCAAGGCAACACGCTCAGTCAACGAGCTGGCAAAAATACATCCGGCTAACCGCTGGTGCATCGCTGGCGATGCTTTGGCGGAAACTGGAAATCAAGCGGGTTTGTGGGCCGTGACTACAAAACCGTGCACAGGCTCATGGCTTTCATTGCGCAGCACAGTTTCTCGCACATCAACCGCGTCAAACCCTGCGGCCTTGCACAGTGCCTCGACATGGCTGCGTTTGTGTGCATAGCGCCCGGCAGGTGACAACACCATGTCTGGGCCGGTTTCATTGGCGATCTCGCAAGAGAAAACCAGCATCCCATCCGGTGCCAGCACGCGGAAGGCATCGGGCACGGCCTGGGTCAGGTCCCCCGCATAGATGAACACGTCCAGTGCTGCGATGACCTGATAGAGGCCATCGGGTGTTTCGCGCAAGGCATCGTGCAGGTTGACGGTGTGGAACCGGTCATACACGTTGTGGCGCGCCGCCTGCTCGATCATTTTCATCGACAGATCCACACCGATGAGGGCGCCATCCAGGCGGCCCAGGCAGACCCCGAGCAAACCCGTGCCACATCCGAGGTCGAGCACGTTGATCTTTTTGTCGGGATACCGGGCAATGATTTGTTCGGACACCTGCTTGGGCAACTGGTACTTCAGACTGCGCACCATGTGGACGTCGTAGAACTCAGCCATGCCATCAAACAGCGGCAACATCAACGCAGCAGGTTGCTGTGCGGGCGTTTCGCCCTGCGCAAGCTGGGCGTAATACTGATACACCGCATCGTCAGGGGCGAGTTTCAACAGGACGGCCGTGTCTTTGCGCGCCTGTGCGGGTGTGCCGGCGGCGATGCAGGCTTGAACACGCCCAACGAGTGACTGTGCATCTTCAGGGTTTTGTTCAAGCAATGCATCCCACAGCTTCAGGGATTCGTCGTGCTGCCCTTGCTCGCTCAAGTCGCGCGCTAGCAAGCGCCGCAGTGCGGCGTCGCCCGGGACCAACTCCAGGCCTCGGCGCAGGTGGCGCACCGCCATCTCTGTGTGGCCCGCGCGGTGTGCGATGTCAATCACCCCCGCCAGCACTTGCAGATTCTTCGGTTCCAGTACGGCGACTTTTTCCGCAGTCTCGACGGCTTCCTTGAATTGGTTCTGGCGGGCCAGAAGCAATGCCAGCTCCAGCAGGCCAGGGCCCCAGGCCGGGGCCAGTGCCACAGCTTTGCGCAGTGCTTCAAAAGCGCCTTTGATGTTGCCGGCCTTTTCTGCAAGCAGGCCACCCAGCATGTAAACACGGGCATCCTGCGGCCACTGGGCAATGGCTTTGTTGAGCGTCAGTGCGGCGTTTTTGAGGTCGCCTTTGGCGATCTGTTCGCGGGCCTTGGTCAGGTGCTTGAGGTTGGGGTCGGTCGCTGTGGCGCTCATGGATGCTGAATGGTTGCAATGGGACCGCTGCGCGGTCTGCTGGGCTCGGCGAGCCAGATGCGGTAAAGATAGAGCTGGAGATTATCCAGGATTCGCAGAGACCCCCTCAGAGCCATCCCTCACGCATTTTTTGATGTCCATTTTTTGAGCGAAGGGACTGTGTGAAATCCGCATATTGCGGGCTGGAAAGAGCACAAAAGGCTGTATTTCCCGTCGGCGCCAACATCGGCCTGTTGCGCCGCGGCAATCTGCAGGGGGCGTTGGGGCTTATAGGCCGCTCGTGGTGCTTACGCGTTGGGGTGCCAGGGTCAACGTGAAGCGGGCGCCATGGTCGCGCTGGGATTGCACGGTGATATCTCCTCCGTGAAGCCGCGCCACCCGGCGACTGACCCACAGCCCCAGTCCAAACCCTTTGCTTTGATCGGTGCGGTCACCGCGTTCAAACCGCTGAAAAATTCGGCTCATGACCTCCAGCGACATGCCGGAGCCTTCGTCCGCGACGGATATTTCCAGCATTCCCGCCTCGTTCTTGTGTGCCGCAATGAATATCTCTCCTGCTGCCGCATATTTCACGGCGTTGTCCACCAAGTTGGACAGCGCAATGCGCACCAGTGCCTGGTCGCAGATCCACTCGGCGGGAGCGGCCTCGGTGAACAGGCGTAGCTGGTGGCGGGGGGACCAATGCACCAGTTGCGCCGCATGCTCCAGCAGTGCCGCCACATCGGTGGGGGCGGCATACAGCGTGAACCCCGCAGAATCGAGGCGTTCACTGATGAGGCAGCTGTCTACCAGTGACGTCAGCCGGCGGCATGCGCGGCGGATTTGTTTCGCCCGATCGGACTGGGCCTGCAGATCTGAAGACGGGAAGCTCTGCTGCTCTGCGGCCGCACTGTCCACGACCGCCAGGGGGGTGCGAAATTCATGGCTGATCATGTGAAAGAACTGCTGTTGCTCTTGACGCAGTTCCCGTTCGCTGTCCAACGCCTGTTTCAGCAAATGCTGGGCGTTGGAGAGTTCTTGCGTGCGTTGCTCGATCCTTTCTTCCAAAACCTGTTCTGAATGAGCCAAGCGCTCCATGGCGTGATCGTTTGAAATTTTGGCTTGGCGGTAGCGTTGCACCATTCCGACAAATACGGCACAGGCAATCATGCCGGTGAAGACCAAGGCCTGGAATTGCCACAGGTTCGTGATGTCGATGTCCCATCGGGTGATTCCCATCATGAAAGCAGTGGTCGGTATGCCGCCCAGCAAGTGAACAACATAGGCGGCCAGCAGCAGTGCGCTTTGAGTAACACGCTGGCGCCGTTGCAATGCAACGAGGCAGAACACCACGGCGAATACGTCAGCGACAACCAGCGATGCGAGATTGATCCAGGCGACTGACGCGTAAAAGCCCAGGGGCACACTCAATGTGCCCAAAAGATTGACAAGCACCAACCCGAACAGAATGCGGTCTGCACGCCGATAGCGTGTGTTGCGCGTCAATTGCTCGCGTATCTGCCAGGCAATCGTGGCCGCAAGCACAAATGCGCCCATGCCGACGGAATGGCTTGCCCACACCGTCCAGGATTCCGGGGCCCACAGGCTCGTGTATCCACGCACATTAAAAACGTGCAGCAGGCTCACCGTGCCCAGCAGAGCCAGGGCGTAGATGTCGTGGGTTCGGAAGATCACTGCGGCAGCCCAGGTGATCAAGAGCAGGGTCATCATTGCGCCAAAGTAAAGCCCCATCACCCTTTCGTTGGATGCCAGGTGCGCCGCCAGCGCTTGTGTGCTCGAAAACACGCTGCCCTGAAACTGCATGGCACTTGTCGTTTCGATGCGAATCAGCGTGGCTTTTCCTGGCTCCAGACGAAACAAGTGTTGCCGGGTGGGCATCTTTTCATTGTTGGGAACGTAGTCGCCGCTGCGTTGTGCTGCCCAGGCGTTGGCGGTTGCATCACGCTGGTAGAGCGTGACGGAGTCCAGGTAGGTCGGTTGTCCCACCAGCCAGAGCGGGTCGCCCGGGTGCATTGCTTGCGGTGCGGTAAAGGCGAGCCACACCACATGGTGGAGGTAGCCCGCATTCAGGGCCGCTTCCATGGGTTCCCACTTCGGGTCGGTTCGCCGCCCTGAAAGAACATCGTCAGGTGTCAAATTGCCGCTGCGGTCGTCCAGTTTCTGTGTGGAGATATCGCGTCCCAACATGAGCGCGCGCTCTGCTGACCCGGCTGCAGTTGGTTGGGCGGACGCCACGAGCGCAAAAAAAGACAGACAAATCACTATCAGGCATTTCAGGGGCTGTGCCGTGTCAATTGTTTGCATTGCCGTGAGTGATTGTGAGTGTTTGTGCATGGCTGGCGAATCGAGGAGCGCAGAGAATAGTCCGTATCTGGATGTTTCATCCATC
>RCMZ01000745.1_pt1 | contig 24664 bp, 21 predicted proteins | sample 2041141 | NCBI WGS metagenome assembly RCMZ01 (sample SAMN09708263, study PRJNA481090) | Wastewater metagenome, whole genome shotgun sequencing project. | biome: sewage; isolation source: Davis station wastewater (DW) | place: Antarctica: Davis Station | collected 2010-03-01
GCGCGCATGGCGCTGGTGCCGCGCACCCTGGAAGCGCGGGGCCTGGACGCGATTCCGCCGCTGCGCGCCAAGCTGGCGCAGGCGGGAGACATGGCCGCTGCCGCCATCCTCGACATCATCCTGCGCGACGAGGTGGGGCATGTGGAAATCGGCAACCGCTGGTACGGCTACCTGTGCGGGCAGCGCGGCCTGGAGCTGCGCGCCACGTATGCGGCACTGGCGCTGCGCTATGCGGCGCCGACCCTGCGCGGCCCGTTCAACCTGGAAGCGCGGCGCCGGGCCGGGTTTTCGGAACTGGAACTGTCCGACCTGCCTGCCTGAACGGGGTCACGGATGGGCCGTGATGCTGACGTGCCAGTGGCTCAGGTGGCCCGCTTCGATATGCACCTTGATGGGCTTGTTCCAGGCGGCCGCGCCGGGGATCTTGTCGGCGGGATCGGCGGAAAAGCGCCCGTCGACGAGGGCCAGCTTGACGAAGCTGGGGCCGATGTAGACCACGCGCGTGTTGGCCGGCGCCGCTTCCTGGGCCAGCATGGCGCGGTTGGCCGCGATCCATGCCTGCAGGGCCGCCAGCTTCGGCTTTTGCGCCGGGTTGGCCACCACTTCCGCCTTCGCGTCATTGATCAGCTTGTGAATGGCGGCGCCGTTGTTCTGGCCGCCCAGCGCATCCGTGTAGCCGCCCGCGCCATCGGCGTAGCGCAGGTCGATCTGCTGGCCGTCGCTGTGGCCGCTGTGGCCGAGGATGGAGCGGCCCGACGCCGTCTGCGTCACGTGCTGGCCGCTGATGTCGTCGAAACGGTAAGCCTTGCCCGCCAGCCAGGCGATGGTCAGGCGCGTGGCCCACGAATCGCCGCCAGGATCGCGCGTGCCGTAGCGCCGCGCCGCCAGCGCCGCCTCATTGTTGGCCAGGTACAGGGGGATGTAGGCCGTGGCGCCCTTGAATTCCACCTGCCCCCCTTCGGCCGGGTCGGAACTGGCATCCGTATTGTCGACTTTGCCCTTCAGGCGCAGCGTGATGACGGCTTTCTTGTCGAGCTTGGCGCCGGCGAAGGCGGGCAGTACCAGGCCGGGAAATTTTATCTTGCCGGCACTCTTGGTATTGGTCTGGGACAATAAATTCTCGGCGCTGAAGGCGGGATCGCCGCCGCCGGCCGAGATGCCGATGTTTACTTCCGTGATCGTCGCCGCCGCCGGCGTGTAATGCAATTCCAGCGGCAGGGTGTGGGTGGCCGTCGCCGTTCCTTGCGAGACGGACACATACGGCCCTGGCAGATTGCCCGTCAGCTTGATCGGCTGCAGCACGGGGCGGCCGTTCTTGTTGGGCGAGAGAAATTTCGCCTGCGTCACCTTCAAGCCCTTGCACACGAGGCTCAGTTCCACCGTCGTCACGGTGGGCAGGGCGCTGTCGCCGATATTCGTCGCGCTGACATTGCCGCCCACGCTCAACGCCCCGTCCTTGGTCTGCTTGCTGACATCGACGCACTCGGTGCGGACGACCGTGCCCTGCGTGTAGTGGGTCTGGTTGACGGCGCCCGTGGCCGCCAGGTTGACGCCTGGCAAGCCTGTCACGGCATACGACCAGGTATCGTTGTACTGGCTTTGCGCCGTCGTGTAGACGGGATACTCGGCCGTGCTGACGGTGATTTTCACGCCCACGTTTTTCGTGCCCTTCGGTACCGTGAAGGCGATGGGCGAGGTGATGGTCTGGTTTTGCGTGGCCGCCGTGGCCGTGAATGTCTTGCTGCCCTCGTCATCTTGCGGCGTGGCATCGTCCGCGGCACGGGGCGTGGCGCGCACGTCGCGCGCGGGCGGCCCCGCGCCATCCTGCGTCACCGTGCCCGCCACATAGCTTGGCGCCGCACCGCGCTGGGCCAGGCCGGTTGCGTACGGATACACGATGCCGACACTGACGGTGCTGCTGTTGTCAAACACGACGGCGCTGACGCTGACCACGTTCGGGTGCGCAAGGTCGTTCAGGGTCAGCTGGTAAGTGTCGGGCAGCACGCCATCGAAGTGGAAGGCGCCCGTGGCATCGACCACGGCCACCTGGCGCTGGTGGCTGTTGTAGCCGGCCAGGAGCATCTTCTTGCCGGCCAGTCCCGTGGCGTTGGCGCCCGCCGGCGTGCGCAGCTGGCCTTGCAGCACGGTACCGGACTTGATGGCGATCAAGGCATAGCTGGCCGTGAATTCGCCGTCCTGCGAGACGAAATTGAGGTTCAGGTCGTAGCTGCCGTTGGGCAGGCCAGCCAGCAGCTGCTGCATGGCCGTGGCGCCGATGCGGAAGGTGCGCGTGGCCGCGTCGAAGACCCAGTATTGCTTGAGGCTGACGGCCGCGCCATCGGGCATGGACAGCAAGCCGTCGCTGTCATCCTGCAGCGCCATGGGGGCCGCGCCGACCAGGCGGAACGCCAGCCCGCCCGGCTGCAGGCGGTTGTTCGGCCCCAGTCCCGTGATGGCCAGCACGGGCGCCGTGGCGGGCAAGCTGCCGCCGTCGTCCGGCTCCACGTAGGTGTCGATGGCGGTGGGCAGCTCCGTCTGGATCAGGACGTCCAGCGTGGTGACGCCGCTGCCCTTGCGGAGGAAGAGCTGCGCGTGCTGGTCCACGCCCGTGTCGCCCGGCGTGGAGAAGCGCAGGCTGCCTTCTTGCAGCAGCACGTCCGTGATGGCGCCGCTGGCGCTCACGCTGTCGGCGCCGTCAGGCAAGCCCAGCTCTGCCAGCGGCAGCGTGACCACCTGCGCGGGGCGCACGGGATCGAGGGCGATGCCGCCGTTGGCGCTGAAGGTCCAGGCCAGGCCCGCGCTCTGGAAGGCCACGCTGCGTTCGATGCGCAGGACGATGGTGTCGTCGGGAATGACGGTGGCGCCAGCGTCGATGCTGCCCGCCAGCACGTCGCCATCGATGATGGTGCTGCCATCGGGCGCGCTGGCCAGCACGGCCTGCACATTGCTGGCCGCCGCGCTGCCATTGTTACGGATGTGCACGCGGTAGGTATAGTCCCAGGCCGTGCGGCTGACGCGCTGTTCGGCCACCTGGTCGAGCGCCGTCACCTCGAAGTCCCCGGCGGCCTGCACCACGCCAGTGCCGGCGGCCAGCATGACTTTCGGCGTGGGCGGTAGCGTGGGGTCGTTGGGCCCGCCGCAGGCGCACAGGCCCAGCGCCAGGAGGGGGGCCAGCGCGGCGGCGGCCAGCTGGCGGCGCCGCAGTGCGGCCAAGGCCAGCACGCCGGCCAGCAGCAGCCACGGCGTGGACGGCAGGGCGATGGCGGCCGGCTGCGTGATGCCAGCGTCGAGCTCGATGAAGGAAACGGGGTCGACGATGGAAAACGGCTGCGCGCCGGGGCTGCCCGCGCCCAGGTAATCGAAGGTGAGGGAAAAGCCCGTGGCCGTGGCGCCGGGCGCGATGCCGGCCGCCAGCGCCAGGGCGTCGAGGTAGCCGCTGGCGGGAATGGCCACGTCGGGCTGCACCAGCAGCACGTCCCAGCCCGGCGCCGTGGAGACGTTCTGCAGGTTGGCGTAGGTGCCCACGCTGAAGAACACGGTGAATTCCTCGATCGGCACGGCCAGGGTGGTATTGCTGACGGTATAGTCGTAGCGCCACTGCGTGCCGCCCAGCGACGTGGCCGTGTAGGCGATGCTGGTGGCCTGCGCGGCGCTCATCGCGCACAGCAGCAGCGCCAGCAGCGCCTGTTTGATATAGCTCATGATCGATCTCCCGTTTTCTGGCGCCAAGCGTGCCCGGGAAGGAGGTCAAGCAGGAAGTATTCCTGTCGTGCTTTGCCTTGAAAAACAAGGGCTTGTGGCATGGCTTGCGGGGCGGCTGTCAAAATTTCCGACAGCCGTGGGGTGGTCGAGAAACATGGTAAATTGAAACATGGGCCGCTACGCGGCCGGCACGTCACAGGAGGCGCGATGGCAACGGAATGGGAACTGGTGGGACGGCTGGCCTTTTCGGCGCTGCTGGGCAGCGCCATCGGCTACGAGCGCGAGCGGCTGGCCTGGGTGGCCGGCTTGCGCACGCACATGCTGGTGTGCGTGGGCTCGACCCTGATCATGATCGTTTCGGCCTACGGATTCAGCGAGGTGCTCAGCGAGCGGGTCACGCTGGACCCGTCGCGCATGGCGGCGCAGGTGGTCTCGGGCATCGGTTTCCTGGGCGCCGGGGCGATCCTGGCGCGCGGCGAGATCGTGCGCGGCTTGACGACGGCGGCCAGCGTCTGGTCCGTGGCCGGCATCGGCCTGGCCGTGGGCGGCGGGCTGTACACGCCGGCCACGGCGGCCACGGTCATCATCCTGATCATTTTGGCCGGCATCAAACCGCTGGAAAAGCATTTTATCGGCAGCCGGCAGCGGCGCGAGTTGCTGATCACGGCCGAACGCGACGCCTTGTCGCTGGATAAGCTGCACGAGGCGCTGGGGGCCGGCACCACGCGCGTGCAGCAATTCGTGATCCGCCAGAAGGACAGCGCGCCGCAACTGGACGACATCGTCATCACCTTTGCCCGCGTGACGCCCGTGCAATTCCTGGCCCTGCAAAAACGCCTGGAAGCGACGCCGGGCGTGCTGCAGGTCAAGGACCCGGACGCCGCGCCGCACTGAGGCGGCGTTATTGCTGAGTCTGTCAGCGTTGTCCTACCCATCTTCCCGGAGCTGTCCGATTGTATGCATTGTGGAAACACGCGATCATCGTATCCATGCTGCAACAGCCAACCAATCTGACGGGAGAACACGATGCATAAGCCAGGCCAGCCTTTTCACCTGAACAAGCCTTTCGCACTGATCTGCCTGTTCACCTTGTCGACCCTGGCTGCCAGCTACCTGCCTGCCGACGACAGCGCCGAGGCCGGCCCGGCGCCCGTGGCGCGCGAGGCGGGCCACGATCGCTTGCCCGTGTGCGGCAACGATGCCCTCAAGCTGTCGGCCCACTGCCAGCCGGCACGCCAGGCGTGACGGACTGCGTGTCAGGCCGCTTGCAGGCGCTGCTGCAGCAAGGCCAGCACGGCCGCTTCCTCCGCCGCCAGGGCCGGCAGTTCCTCCTGCAATTGCTGCCGCGCCCGCGCGCGCATGCCCTCCAGTAAACTGCCATCGAGGTACGATTCCAGCACGGCCGGGTGCACATAGCACTTGCGGCAGATGGTTGGCGTGTTGCCCAGTTTTTTCGCCACCGACTCGATCGCCTGCACGATGTTCTTCTTCGCCTGCGCCTCGGAATTGACCTGCTCGAACGCCTGCAGGGCCAATACCGCCAGCAGGGTGCCGGACCAGGTGCGGAAATCCTTGGCCGTGTAGTCTTCGCCGGTCACGTCGCGCAGGTAATCGTTGACGTCGCCCGAATCGACGCCATGGCGCTCGCCCGCCTCGTTGATGTATTGAAACAGTTCCTGGCCCGGCAAGTCGCGCATGCGCTGCAGCACCCGCGCCAGCTTGCGGTCGCTGAGGCGGATATCGTGGCGCACGCCGCTCTTGCCCTTGAAGTGGAATTGCACGGCGCTGCCGTCGATGTCGACGTGGCGCGTGCGCAGCGTGGACAGGCCGAACGACTTGTTGGTGCGCGCATATTCCTCATTGCCAATGCGCATCATCGTCAGTTCCAGCAGGTGCACGATGGTGGCCAGCACTTTTTCGCGCGGCAAGCCGGGCAGCTGCATGCTGCGCGCGACGGCCGCGCGGATGGCGGGCAGGGCGTTGCCAAAGCCCAGCATGCGCTCATACTTGACCTCGTCGCGCACCTGGCGCCAGCGCGCATGGTAGCGGTATTGCTTGCGGCCCCGCGCATCGCGCCCCGTGGCCTGCAGGTGGCCATTCGCGCGCGGGCAGATCCACACGTCCGTCCAGGCGGGCGGAATGGCCAGGGTCTTGATGCGCGCCAGGATGTCGGCATCGCGCACGGGCTGGCCCTCCGCGTCCGCGTAGCGGAACTTGCCCGGTGCGCCCAGGCGGGCGATGCCGGCTTGATGGTCGCCCGTGTAGCGCAGGCCGGCCGCGCGGGCCGTGGTGGTGGCTGATAGATCCATGTTTTCCATTGTGAAAGCTTATCTTGTACGCCGCGCACCGGGCGCGCCGTTATGCTAAGGTGCGCCTAAGGTGCGCATTCTTGGCGCACTCTTGGCGCATTCTTGGCGCGGCAGGCGGCACACAGGAGCAGCAGATGTTTGGTAGAAGAAAAAATCTCGAGCAAGACCACGCCCCCAGGGCCGGGCAGCAGTACGAAAAAAAATATACGGATGACAGTTTCTGGGACAAGGTCGTCAAGTTTGCCAAGACGGCGGGGCGCGAAGTCATCGAAAAGGCGCTATGGCTGTATTACGCGGCACAGCAGCCGAACACGCCGCTGTGGGCGAAGACGGCCATCTACGGCGCGCTCGGCTATTTCATTTCGCCCATCGATGCGATTCCCGACATCACGCCCGTGGTCGGCTATGCGGACGACCTGGCCGTGCTGGCGGCCGCTGTCGCCACGGTGGCCACCTACATCACGGCCGACGTCAAGGAACGCGCGGCCGAGAAGCTGCGCGGCTGGTTCGGCGCCTAGTCGGCGGGGGCCGGCTGGCCCTTGACGGCATTGCGGTACTTGGCCCTCGCTTCGGCCTTTTTCACGGCCTCGCGGGCAATGTTGTGCGCCTTGATATGGGCTTTTTCGCTCTTGCTGCGCTGCTGCGCCACGTCCTTGTTGCCGATGCGGTTCGTCATGCTGGTCTCCCGTGTTAAAAAAAGTCTGACCAGCACAGCATACGTTCTTGCCCGTGCGCCACCGTGCGCCCGCTCACACAAGGGCCGCTCTATTTGGCCGGCGCGCCGCTGCCGCCATGCGCCAGCAGGCGCCGCACGACCTCTTTCTGGAACGTGCGCAACTCCTTGTCGGCGCTGACGTTGGCAAAGGCCAGCACGGCCGTCTTGCTGGCGCGGTCGACGCAGATGATGGAGGCGGCGCCCGGATCGTTGCCGCTCATGGCGGCCAGCGCAGTGCCGTCGACGTCGCGCAAGACCCAGGCCAGGGCCTGGCGCGCGGCCAGGTCGGCCGGTGGCAGGCTGGCTTCCTGCGGCGCGAAAAACAGTTGCAAGGTGGCTTCCTGCAGATAGCGCTGGCCATCGACCCGGCCGCCATTGCTGAAGATCGCCAGGAAGCGGGCGAAGTCGTTGGCCGAGCTGCGCAGCAGGCCGGCCGGCCAGTCGGGATAACCGATGGGCGGCAGCGCCTGCAGGTCCGTCTCCTTGTGCGCATACGGCGTGGCGACGACGGCGCGGCGCGGCAGGCTGGCCAGGCTCCAGGCCGTGCTGTCCATGCCCAGCGGTTCGAACAGGCGTTCATGCGTCCATGCGTCGAAGCCATCGGGATGCAATCGGCCCAGCAGGTAGCCGAGCAGGGCGATGCCCACCTTGCTGTAGCGCCATTGCGTGCCGGGCCGGGCGGCAAACGACAGGTCCGCGTCATACCAGGCGCCGCCGCGCGAGAGATAGCCTTTGACGAAGTCGCGCAGCGGCAGGCGCGGGTCGCCCTGCACGGCGAAGGCTGCCGTTTTCTCGTACACGACATCGGAAATGCCCGAGGTGTGGCTGAGCAGATGGCGGAAGGTGATGGGCACATCGGGAAACTTCGGATGCATGAAGGGGAAGTCCAGGTAGGCCGCCACCTTGTCGTCCAGCTGGAAGGCGCCGCGTTCCAGCAGCATCATCGCGGCCGTGGCCGTCACCAGGGTGCTGGCGGACGCCAGGTGGAACACGGTATCGGCATCGGCTTGCTTGCCGGCCGCGATATCGGCCCAGCCATAGCCGCGCGCGAACAGCGTGTTGTCGCCACGCACCACGGCCACGCTCATGCCCGGCGTTTCCGTGCGCGCCAGGCCATCATGCATGAACGCATCAAATTCTTTTTCCCACGCCAGTTTGGCGGGATCGGTGGCGCATCCCGTTTGCAGCAGGGCCAGCGAGACGCCCAGTCCCAGCACACTTCTTCGTTTCATCGCATCTTTCTTTGCCGTTTTTGATTATCTTAACAATATTTCCCGATGCGCCACGGCTAATTGGCGAATCATTGCTGTACGGCAATGACTTTCCTTTCAACCAATGGCTTATTTGCGCCAGTAGCGGGCCAGCAGGGGCTTGACGGTCAGGCCATGCGCGACGATGGAGAGGATGATGACAACGATGGTGATATCGGCCAGCTCGCGCGCCAGGCCGTGCGGCACGCCATGCGCGATGGCATAGCAGAGGTAGTACATGGAGCCGATGCCGCGCACGCCGAACCAGGCGGCCAGGCCGCGCAGGCGCACGCTGGTGCCCGAGGCCAGCAAGCCCAGCATCACGCTGGCGGGCCGCGCCACCAGCAGCAGGAACAGCGCCACGGCCCATGCCTGCCAGCTCCACGCGGCGGCCGTGACGGCGCCGCCCAGCAGCAGCACCAGGGTCAGTTCGGACAGGCGCTCCAGGTGTTCCTTGAAGACCAGCGCTTCGCCGCTGACGGTGAGCGGCGCCTCGCTGTCGTGCGGTTTTATCGCGGACACGGCGTGCGTGTCTTCCGCCTGCAGCAGGCCTTGCCGGTCCTTCGGCGCGCCGGCCAGCACCAGTTCCGTCTGGCGCAGGGCCACGCCGGCAAAGAACACGGCCAGGAAGCCCCAGGCGTGCAGCCAGGTGGCCACGCCATACACGAGGGCGATCAGGCCCAGTCCCGCCAGGTCGTCCAGCACTTCGTGCTTCGGTTCCTTGCCCCGCACTTGCCAGCCCAGCCAGGCCAGCAGCGCGCCGCCGGCCGCGCCCAGCGCGATGGCGCCCGCGCTGGCCCAGATCAAATCGCGCCACAGCCAGGTGATGCCGTGCGGCCCCAGCTCGTGCAGTCCCAGCAGGCCCAGGCCCAGCATGACGAAGGGAAAGCCGCTGCCATCGTTCATGCCCGCTTCGCTGGTCAGCATGAAGCGCAGCTGTTCGCTGTCGCCCGCGTGGCGCACCTGCACGTCGGTGGCCAGCACGGGGTCGGTGGGGGCCAGGATGGCGCCCAGCAATATGCCCGCGCCCAGCGGCAGGTCCAGCACCCAGCAGGAAAAGGCGGCCACCAGGCCCACGGAGATGGCCATCGACAGCCATGCCAGGCGCAGCGAGGGCAGCCAGCGCGCCAGGCTGAACGGCACGGGCATCTTGACGCCGGCGGAAAACAGGGAGATGAGGACGGCGATTTCCGCCAGGGTTTCCAGCAGCGGCGCCTGCTTGACGAGGTCCAGCGCAAACAGTCCCAGGAACATGGGGCCCAGCAGCAAGCCCACGCCCAGGTAAGCCATGGCCGAGGTAAACGGCAGGCGCGCGATGCTGGCGGCGCCCAGGCCGCGCGCCAGCATCAGGCAGCCGATCAGGATGAACCAGGCGGTGGTGCTCATGCCGGCCATTGTAGCGGCGCGCGGGACGGGGCAGCGCGCCGCAGGGTTTTCTAGGCCTTGTGCAGCGGCACGCTATCGTTTTGCGCCTGCATGGCGTGGACTTCGAGCGGGTCGTGCGTGGAGCGCAGGCGCGGCAAGCCGTGCGGATAGTTGGCCGTGATAAAGGCCAGCATCTGCTCGCGCACGATGCAGCGCAGCTCGAAGGCCAGGCCCGAATCGGCCGCGCTGATGAGGAAACGCACGCGCACGGCCCGTTCGTTCGAATCGGTGGCCTGCACGGTGCACACGCGCCTGTCCCATTGCGGCGCCGCCTCGCAGATGCGCGCCAGTTCCGCGCGCAGCGGTTCGAGCGGGATGCTGAAATCGAGCCACAGGAATACCGTGCCCAGCAGGGTCGAGGAACTGTGCGTCCAGTTCTCGAACGGATTCTCGATGAACCATTGCAGCGGCACGATCAGGCGGCGCTCGTCCCACACGCGCACGACCACGTAGGTGCCCTTGATTTCCTCGACCTTGCCCCATTCGCCGTTGACGATCAGCACGTCGTCGATGCGGATCGGCTGCGAGAACGCGATTTGCAGGCCGGCGATGAAATTGCCCAGCACGGGACGGGCGGCGATACCGGCCACCAGGCCCGCCACGCCGGCCGAGGCCAGCAGGCTGGCGCCGATCTGGCGCGCGCCGGGCAAGGTCAGCAGCACGAAGGCCAGGCCCAGGACCACCACGATGGCGTGCGCGCTGCGCGTCAGCACGCGGGCCTGGGTGATCAGGCGGCGCGCGCGCAGGTTGTCGGCCACGTCGACGGGATTGATTTCGGAAATCGTGATGGAGAGGGTCTGGATGCATTGCATGGCCAGCCACGTCAGCGCGACGATCAGCGCCACGCTGGCCAGGTGCGACATGGCCACCAGGCCCGGCGTATCCTCGGGCGCGCCGGCCAGCACCATGCGCAGGCCGAAGACGATCACGCACAGCTGGCTGGCGCGGAAGGCGACGCGCGTGGCATTGGTGGTGAACGGGCGGCCGTTGGCCAGTCTTTTCAGCAAGCCGATGCCGGCCCGGTGCACGCCGATGGCGACCACGGTGACGAGCAGGGCGGAGACGAGCACGGTCAGCGCCGAGCGCAGCGGGCCTCCCATCAGCGAGTGGAACGTGCTGAGATCCATAGGCGAAAACTCCTTATTAATTAGTGAAATGGATGTCGGAAAGGCCTATTTTACGGGCAGACGGCATTGCGGGGAGGTGCGTTGCCGAACGGATAAGCCCGGCGGGAAGAGCGATACTGGCAAAAATTGCTGCGCTGCGCCATGCCACGTTGACGTTTCAATACGGAAAGCAAACGGGCGCCGCCATCAAGACAACATTGGCATACTTGCCATGCTTTTAGCTCTTGCAAAGGAAAACGATGATAGTACGATCACTGCGAATGTCCTTGCGCTTCATCCTGCCGCTGGCTCTGGTGCTGGGCCTGTTTGCCTATATCGTGGTACCCCTGTTGGACAATATCACCCTGCGCTGGTATGTGCGCGACCTCGACAGCCGGGCCGAATTGCTCGCTGGAACCCTCCGCTCGCTGACCGAATACCTGCCCGCGCAAGACGCCACGCGCATCAAAGAACTGTTCCAGGGCGCCACGCGCGACGAACGCCTGATCGCCATCGGCTTTTGCGACAATGCAGGCCACCTGGTCTACCAATCCCTGGAATACCCCGCCTCGATCGGCTGCTGGAGCACGCCATCCACGGGCGGCCTGTACAAATCGCTTGCGCAACTGCCGCAAGGCCAGGTCCACATCAGCGAAACGCCCGTCATGCAGGACGCCTCGCAACTGGGGCGCCTGGTGCTGGTGCAGGACATGAGCTTTGTCGAGCGCCGCAATACCGACACCAAGCGTTTTATCTTCGCTTTCCTGGCCGTGCTGGCCGTGCTGATTTCCCTGATGACCGTCTTCGTGGCGCACCTGAGCTGGCGCGGCTGGCTGTCGGCCGTGAAGGACATCCTGCGCGGGGAATTGCTGTCGAAAAAGAACCTGGCCGTGACGGCCGATGCCGCCGCCGCGCCCGCCGCGGCGCCCGCGCCACCGCCGGAAATGCAGCCGCTGATCGGCGACTTGCGCGAACTGCTGCAGGAATACCATCTGGAACGCCAGGGGGACAATGGCTGGTCGTCCGACTGGACGCCGGACAAGCTGCGCGCCCTGCTGGAAGCGGACCTGGCCGGCGACCAGGTGCTGGTGGTGTCGAACCGCGAGCCCTATATCCATACCAAGACGGAGCAGGGTGTTGCGGTGCAGCGTCCCGCCAGCGGCCTGGTGACGGCCGTCGAAGCGGTGATGCGCGCCTGTTCCGGCACGTGGATCGCGCACGGGGCCGGTTCCGCCGACCGCGAGACCGTGGACAAGTTCGACCATGTGCCCGTGCCGCCCGATAACCCCAGCTATACCTTGCGCCGCGTGTGGCTGACGGAAGAGGAAGAGCAGGGCTATTATTATGGCTTCGCCAATGAAGGCATGTGGCCGCTGTGCCATATCGCCCACGTGCGCCCCGTGTTCCGCTCGTCCGACTGGGACCAGTACGTGAAGGTCAACCGCCGCTTCGCCGATGCCGTGATCGCCGAGGCGAAGACGAACAACCCCGTCGTGCTGGTGCAGGATTACCACTTCGCCTTGCTGCCGCGCATGGTGCGCGAAGCCTTGCCGAAGGCGACGATTATTACCTTCTGGCATATCCCCTGGCCGAATTCCGAATCGTTCGGCATTTGCCCATGGCGCGAGGAAATCCTCGACGGTTTGCTGGGCAGCACGATACTCGGCTTCCATACGCCATTCCACCGCAAGAATTTCCTTGAAACGGTGGACCGCTACCTGGAAACGCGCATCGAACCCGAGGCGTCGACGATTTCGTATGGCGGCGAGATGACGCAGGTCGAGGATTACCCGATCTCCATCGCCTGGCCGGAAGACAATCCCGCGCAGCCCGACGTGGCCGCGTGCCGCGCGCAGATCCGCGGCGAACTGGGCGTGCCAGCCGACCATTTGCTGGGCATCGGCGTGGACCGCCTCGATTACACCAAGGGCATCGTCGAGCGCTTCCAGGCCGTCGAACGCATGCTGGAACAGCAGCCTGGCATGGTGGGCAATTTTACCTTCGTGCAAATTGCCGCCCCCAGCCGCGCCTCGCTCGATGAATATCAAAGCTTCGATGCGCGGGTGCGCAAGATGGTCGAGCGCATCAACCGCCGTTTCGGCAGCGGCAACTACGTGCCCATCCTGCTGAAGGCGGAGCACCATGGTCAGGACGATTTGCAGCGCTATTTCCGCGCCTCCGAAGTGTGCATGGTGACGAGTCTGCACGACGGCATGAACCTGGTGGCCAAGGAATTCATCGCCGCGCGCGATGACGAGCTGGGCGTGCTGGTGCTGTCGCAATTTACGGGCGCCGCGCGCGAGCTGCACGAGGCGCTGATCATCAACCCGTATCACATCGAGCAGGGCGCCGACGCCCTGTACCGCGCCCTCGTGATGCCGCCCGTGGAACAGCGCGAGCGCATGAAGAGCATGCGGGCGCGCGTGAAACATTTCAATGTCTACCGCTGGGCCGGGCGCATGCTGCTCGACGCGGCCCGCTTGCGCCAGCGCGACAAGGTCATGACCAAGATCGACGCCCACAGCCGCATCAAGCGGCGCAAGGGGATCTGATGACGGACACTCTTGACGATGGCGCGGCCCTGCTGCAACTGCTGAGCGCGCCTGGCAGCGCCGTTTTCCTCGACTTCGACGGCACCCTGGTCGACCTGGCGCCCACGCCGGACGGCGTGCGCCTGGAGCCGGGCGTGGTGGAAGCGCTGGCGCTGCTGGCTGAACGCCATGGCGGCGCGCTGGCCCTCATTTCCGGCCGCCCCGTGGCGCAGATCGACGCCATGCTGGCGCCCCTCGCCTTGCCGGTTGCCGGCGTGCATGGGGTGGAGCGGCGCGGCGCCGATGGCGTGCTGCACGTGGCGGCCACGCCCGACGTCTCGCCCGTGCTGGCCTGCGCCCGGGCGCTGGCGCAGCGCCATCCTGGCTTGCTGGTGGAACAGAAGCGGGGCGCCGTGGCCCTGCATTACCGCCTGGCGCCGGAACTGGAACAATTGTGCCTGCAGGAAATGACGGCGGCCGTGCAAGCGTGCCCGGGGATTTTGCTGTTGCATGGCAAAATGGTGCTGGAAGCCAAGCCGGCCGCCACCGACAAGGGCGGCGCCATCGCCGCCTTCATGCAGGAAAGCCCGTTCGCCGGCCGCCGCCCCGTGTTCGCCGGCGACGACACCACCGACGAGGCAGGCTTTGCCTACGTACAACAAGTTGGCGGGCAGGGCGTCAAAGTGGGCAGCGGCCCCAGCGCCGCCGCCCTGCGCCTGGGCAGCCCGGGCGCCTTGCGCTCGGCCTTGCTGGCCGCCGCCACATCCCCTTTGAAGGAGTAGCCCATGACGACATCGTATGACACCCCCAGCGGCGCCAACGCGCCCGCCGCCAGCAAGCCGCCCGCGCAAGCGTCGCTGAACTGCGGCGTGTTGGGCAATTGCGCCTTCAGCGCCCTGATCGACCGGGCCGGGCAGGTGGTCTGGTCCTGCCTGCCCCGTTTCGACGGCGATCCCGTCTTTAATACGCTATTGGATGACACGCAGAACGGCAGCGTGTGGGCCATCGACATCGAGAACTTCGCGCGCAGCGAGCAATTCTATGAGCCGAACACGGCCGTGCTGCGCACGCGGCTGTACGACACGGACGGGCGCGGCGTGGAAATCACGGATTTTGCGCCCCGTTTCCTCAGCCGCGACCGCATGTTCCGCCCGCTGATGCTGATCCGCCGCGTGCGCCCGCTGGACCGGGCCGTGCGCATCCGGGTGCGCCTGCGCCCCCGCTACGACTGGGGCAAGCTGGCGCCGCAAATCACGCAGGGCAGCCACCACATCCGCTACGTGGGGCCGGAACAGACCTTGCGCCTGAACACGGATGTGTCGCTCAATTATGTACTGAGCGAAACGTATTTCGTGCTGGGCGGCACGGCCAACTTCCTGCTGGGGCCCGATGAAACCCTGGCCGGCGGCATCGACGAGACGGCGCGCATCTTCGAAAAGGAAACCATCAATTACTGGCGCACCTACACGCGGCGCCTGGCCGTGCCGCTGGAATGGCAGGACGTGGTCATCCGCGCCGCCATCACATTAAAGCTGTCGCTGTATGAGGACACGGGCGCCATCATCGCCGCCATGACCACCAGCATCCCCGAGGCGCCGGGCAGCAGCCGCAACTGGGATTACCGCTATTGCTGGCTGCGCGACGCCTTCTTCGTCGTGCGCGCCCTGAACAGCCTGTCGGAAGTGGGCACGATGGAAGAGTATCTGCGCTGGCTGACGAATATCGTGGCCCGCTCGAAAGGCGGCCACATCCAGCCCCTGTACGGCATCGGCCTGGAAGAACAGTTGCCGGAATCCACGCTCGACCACTTGCCCGGCTACCGGGGCAACGGCCCCGTGCGCGTGGGCAACCAGGCGCAGGAACACTTCCAGCACGATGTCTACGGCAATATCGTACTGGGCGCGGCGCAGGCGTTTCTTGACCACCGATTGTTCCACCGGGCGGGAAAAGCCGAGTTTGCCGCGCTGGAAGCCGTGGGCGACCAGGCCTTCAAATTGCATGCGGAACCGGACGCGGGCATGTGGGAGCTGCGCACGCGGGCGCGCGTCCACACCTCGTCCATGCTGATGAGCTGGGCCGCCTGCGACCGCCTGGCGAAAGTCGCGCACAAGCTGGGCTTGGCGGACCGGGCCGAGCACTGGAACGGCCGCGCCGTGCTGATCCGCGAACGCCTGCTGCGCGAAGCGTGGAGCGAGGAACGCCAGGCCTTCGCGGAAAGCCTGGGCGGGCGCGACCTGGACGCGTCCGTGCTGCTGATGGCGGAAGTCAATTTCATCGATCCCATGGACCCCCGCTTCATCGCCACCGTCGACGCGCTGGAAGCGTCGCTGTGCGACGGCCCCTACATGCGCCGCTACGAGGCGCCCGACGACTTCGGCAAGCCGGAAACCGCCTTCAACATCTGCACCTTCTGGCGCATCGACGCCCTGGCGCGCATCGGCAGGAAGGACGAGGCGCGCAAGATCTTCGAAACCATGCTGCTGGCGCGCAACCACCTGGGCCTGCTGTCGGAAGACACGCACCCCGTGACGGGCGAGATGTGGGGCAATTTCCCGCAGACGTATTCGATGGTGGGCTTGATTAACTGCGCCGTGCGGCTGTCGGCGCCTTGGGATAGTGCTATTTAAGTGCGGGCCTGGATCGCGGGCCTGAGAAAATGCCCATGGCTGCGTTGCTTGGGCTTGCCGTACATTCGTACTGTCTGCGCCCGCGCGCCTTGCCCTGGCCATTTTTCAGGCCCGCTGGGCCCGAGGTGCCCGGGTTGGAGACCCGGGCCTTGGGTTGTTTTGCCATGGAAATTTGGGAAAAAACAAAGAAATCAGAGGCTCATGTTTGGAACATTGATTCTTTTTATTGCAAATTCCATTGCTGGCACCCTCTAATTTATACGCTTCTCTTTGATGCTACGAGGCGACCCCAGCAACTTGCATCTGGTACTATTGCACTGTTATTTTGTACAGTTGTCTTAAGTGGCATCTATTCAACGATAGAGATGGTCCTGCTGTCACCGGACGGTGCAGATAGGGCGTACTAAATGCAACGTACAACGCTAGTCCCCACGCCTTGACACCCAACATATTTGATGTGTACTATCAGCCATGTCAAGCAATCTCATTATTTCTAACGATCGACAGGCTCGCGAAACCGGAGTACTGATCGACCAACTAAACCAGGCGTTATCGTCAGACCAAGTTCTAAAATCAATTGTGGAAGGCTTACCCCGTGAGGTGATCGATGGAGTAAGGCGCTCTTTGACGTCAGAAAGGACTGAGCTTCAAGACACGTTGGAGGCTTATCACGAGGCAAAGAAAGGGAACATCGAGAGTTTAAAGTCGAGGGCCGAGAATGATCTAGGTGATTTTTTAGTTGTCGCTAGAATCGCAAAAGGATGGTCACAGAAAGATCTCGCAAAAAATCTGGGGCTGCCAGAACAATCTATTCAGCGGTATGAGGCTGATAGATACAGAAGTATCAGTTTGGCAAATTACTTGCGTTTTTCGAGAGTTTTGTCAATTCGTCTTTCTGCGGACTTGTTGGCTCCATTCGCCAGGGATTTTTTGCCTTCTTTCGAGAATACAGAAAAAGAGGCGCAAAAGGTATTAAAGCACGCGCGTGAACATGGCTGGCTGCAAAACAAAGACGAGTCCGACGAAAATTGTTTCAATCAGTTGGTGCGACACATTACCGATCATGTGGAGATGCATGGAACTCCATCATTGTTGCGTACGGGGTTGAACGTCGTTGATCATTCAACAGATTGGTTACTGCTATGTTGGAAGGCACAAATCACGCGGCGCGCAAAAGAAATAATGGAGTTGACTAGGCTGAAATATCGGCCTCTAGATGTCTCTTGGATAATGGATTTGGCGCGATTGAGTGTATTAGATGACGGACCTCTTAGAGCCAGGGATTTGCTCCTAGAGCACGGCATTATTTTGATCATCGAACCGCAAATAGCGGGTATGAAGGTTGATGGGGCAGCTTTTCTCATAGACCAGATCCCAGTGATCGGTATGACGTTACTGCGGGATACTTTAGATAATTTTTGGTTCACGTTGTTGCATGAAGTTGGGCATATAATTCTTCACTACAGAACTGGCCTCACAGCAGGTTTTTTCGATGATACAGAGTCTACAGATGTTGATGAGTTGGAACAGGAAGCGAATAAATTTGCAGCAAATGTTTTGATACCTGAGGAGCAATGGTCTAGAACTCCCGCTAGGATATCGAAGACTGCGGCTCCGGTAGAGCATTTTGCTGAACAACTAGGGATTTCTGCAGCAATTGTTTTTGGTCGTATCCGATTGGAGCGGAATAATTATTCAATATTCTCCGATAAAATTGGGCGAGGTAAGGTACATAAGCAATTTTTTCCAGCTGGAGGTCGTAAATGATTCAGAGTGAAAAGGTTTTATATTGTCCTGCTTTACGTATGAAGGAGGGCGAGCTGAATGGTCTACGAGAGCTTGCTTCTGATGTGGCTGCTTATGTGATTCCTCGACTCATCGTACCGCCGTTGGGCGAACGCGATGCAAAGCAATTTGGGCTTTTTGCACCTGGAAAAGCTCCAGATATCGGCGGGATTTTGGCGAAAGTTTGGTCCGGCCGTCGAGCATTTATTGATCTGTCTTATTTGCTGGATGAAGCGGGGCGGGCTGAAGCTATTGCATGGCTGCCCGATATCTTTAGGCGGGCGCGAGGTATGAAGATTCGTGCAATTCCAATGGCAAAATTGTCCGACATGAACGCGCATGAGATCCCAGCGTTCAAAGCCTCAATCTCCGGGGCTGATAAGTTGAAGTTTGCACTTTGTGTTGCATCTGGCGACATGGTAAGAGCTGATTTTGGTGCAGATATAAGGTCAGCTTTAGCAGGGGGTGGTCTAGAGGCGAGCGACTGTGCCGTTATTGCTGATTTTTCGGATGCAGATTTTTCCGATCCTGCCCCTGTTGCTCCGATTATTGGTAGCGCGCTTGAGCAGTTACAGACGCTGGGGAATTGGCAGCACATTATTTTCCAGGGCACCTATTACCCAGAGTCCAACCCAGCCGATCCGGGACAGAGCACATTGTGTCCTCGCAATGAGTGGTTAGCTTGGCGTCAAGCTGTGAACTTTGATCCGACTACTGCTGATCACCTGATCTTCGGTGACTACGCTGCAGACTCAGCTAAGATGGTATTTGGCGTTAAAAGTGGCCGCCCTATCCCTATCCCTCACTATAGATACACTACCACGACTTCTTGGCTGATCGAGAGAGGGAAGGCCAGTGGCGGATATCTAGAGGTGATGCAGGACGTGTGCAAACGTGTTGTGAATAGCGGCCATTTTTCTGGGCCTGTCTTTTCACACGCTGACCTGCTAATTTACCGCACTGCGCATGGTCTCGAAGGCCCAGGTAATGCGACGACATGGCGGCAAATTAATACTACACATCACGTTACTCGTGTGGTGACAGACGTCGCCAAAGTCCGGGGGATTGTCATCCGAGAAATTGCCGAGGAACGAGCGCCTCAAGAGCAGATGGCATTGCTCGACGGGGCAGTATAAACCTCAACTTAAATCGCGGCGTTTCACACTTCTTGCTCGAAGAGGGCGAGTCGACTGGCAGCACATCGTGATGGAGTGGGCAGTCCATGATCTGGTTTGCGGGAATGATACTGCCAGTCCAGTTTTTGATGAAGAGGCCGAGATTCGTGCTGCTGCGAGATTGAACCAAAAAGCATAGTTGCGAATGATGCTCAAAGCCATAAAACGTTTGCAGGTTACTTTATCTAGTGTGTTATGCGCTATTTAGCTAATGGTGCGGCGCTCGCCACGCCCATATAACCTGCACTCCGCCGCCAGCGCCAGCAAATTGGGATCACGCTCACGGCTGCTCTGCATCAGCAGGGTGATTTGCTGGTGCGAGCCGTAGCGCGCGTCGAGGGGCAGCAATTCGATGCGCGAGCTGAAGGCGCGCACGCGGCCGGGCAGCAGGCTGTAGCCGATGCCGCCGCTGACGAGGTTGATCAGCGAGAAGATGTCGCCCACGCGCATCGCAGTGTCGGGCACGAATCCCGCCAGCTCAAACGCGTGGTTGAAGCTTTGCGAGGTGAAGAAACCTTCGCTGAGCGTGACGAATTTGTCGTTGCGCAACTGTTGCAAGTCCACCAATGCGGCCCCCGCACAGGGGCAGCGCGGCGGTGTAAATGCAATTGAGTTGTAATAATAGCTGGCACCCCACGATATTGCAAGTAAACTGCATTAGAGGGGTGGCGATGGCTGGCGCATGGAAGGCGCGCGGCGCAGCCAGCCGGCATGTGCCAGCGGCTGTATCGCAAGGTGCGGAAGGGGGATGGCGTCACGCGCTGCGCGTGAGCATGGCGGTGGCAAGGCGTGCGGCGCAGGCCGAATGCGTCCGCCTGCGCCGTTGTGGCGTCGCTACGTCAGGCGACTGTCAGCGGCTGCCCGCCTGCAGGCGGCGCGCCCGGCGTTTTCTTTCCCAGATGACGATGCCGGTGACGGACAGCATGGCCACCATGAGGCCCATGCAGGACATCATGATGCGTCCCGGCAGGCCCAGGATGCGGCCCGAGTGCAGGGGGAATTGCAGCTGCACGAAGACGTCGGCGGCAGTGCCTTCCCACGGCTTGTGCTGGCCGATGATCTTGCCGTCCATGCCGTCGACGTAGATGTTCGACAGGCCCATGCCGGCCGCGCCGAATTCGTCGGCCGGGTCGAAGAAGGAGACGTTGTAGAACGAGTAATTGCCGCCATAATAAATGCCGCCGATGGGCGCCGTGATGCCGCGCTGCGCGGCCGCCTGCGTGGCGATGGCGACGGCTTGCTCGAAGCCGATGGCGGGCGCGATGTAGCTGCCGTACGGCGCCGGCGTCTGCGTTTCATAGGGGCCCGGCGTGGTGGTCGAGACGAGCGACATGACGGGATAGAACACTTCGCGGTACAGGTTCAGCGAGAACGACGTGAACGCCACGACGATGATGATGAGCCACACCCACAGGCCGCCCGCGCGGTGCAGATCGAAATTGAGCTTGTAGCCGCCGGCCGCCCAGCGCACCACCCACGATGGCTTCCAGCGCTGCCACCAGCTGGCGGCGTCGCGGTGGCGCGGCGCCTCGTCGTGCGCGCGCGAGCGCAGGCGGCGCGGCGTGGTGAGATACAACGCCACCAGGCTGTCGAGCAGCCAGATGAGGGCCACGCTCCCCATCAGCCAGTAGCCCCAGCGGTCCGTCCCCCAGAAGGCGGGCACGTGCAGGCTGTAGTGCAAATGGCGCAGGAACGGCATCAGGCTGCGGCGCGACAGGGAAATGGCCGTCGAATCGCGCGTGCCCGTGATCTGCGCCGTGACGGGGTCGATGTAGACGGTGTTGTAGCCGAGCACGAACGGTTTGCCCGTGGCCGCATCGGTCAATGGGCGCACCATGAAGGCGGCCGCATGGCCTTCCTCCAGGCCCAGGGTCAGGTAATTGACTTGCGCGCGCGGGTCGGCGGCCGCCACTTTTTGCGCCAGGGCAAACGGCGCCTGCAGGGGGCCGCGGCCCGGCGTGTCCATGATGTCCGCGTTGAGCCACTCGTCCAGTTCGTGGTCCCACGACGTGACGGCGCCTGTCAGTCCGGCAACGATGAGGAAGAGGGCGATGGTCAGGCCAGCCCAGCGGTGTACGACAGTCCAGAAAGCGCGCATGCGTGATGAAACCCTGCAAAACTTGTTGAAAAATCCGCATGGCGACAAATGCGAAGCATTCTCATTATCGAGGGTGAGGGTGTTTTATGCAAGCGCTTGTCCAAGCGGCAACAGCGCGGCGGGCCAGGCCCGGAAGCGCATCCACACTGGCCTGGCGCCATATTTTTCCACGCACAGGCTGGCCGCGTAGCCGTCGGCCGGATACAGCGGATAGACCCAGGCGGCGCAGCGCGGCTCCTGCGCATCGGCGACGGCGGCCGGACCGGGCGCGCCGCCGAACGCCAGCAGGGCGGGGTCCTTGCGCAAGCCCATGCCCAGCAGCTTGCAATACGCTTCCTTGTGCGTCCACAGCTGCAGGAAGTGGCGCTGGCGCAGGGCGGGCGGCAGCGCGGCCAGGTCTGCCTGTTCGGCGGGGCCGCATACGAGCGGTGCCAGCGCGGCGGCGTCGAAGCGGGCGCGCCGCTGTTCCAGGTCGATGCCGACGGGAACGGACGCCACCGCCACCAGCGCCAGCGCGCCGCTGTGGCTGAGATTGAAATGCAGCGCCAGCCCGTCCAGCACGGGCTTGCCCAGCGGCCCCTCGGCCAGCACCAGGGTGGCCGGTGGCTGCCCCGTGTGGTGGGCCAGGATGTGGCGCAGCGCGGCGCGCGCGCGCCGGTAGCCGCGCTGCAGGGCGTCGCCCCGGTAGCGGGCCGCGCGCGCCTGCTCCTGCGCGCTCAGGCATGGCGCCAGCGCGTCCAGCGCCGGGTCGTCCAGGTCGACGAGCCACAGGAAGACGGCCGGCTCAAGCATGGTGTGCTCCCGCTTGTTCAACGAAGCGCCCGCCGCGCCACAGGAAGGCGTGGCGCGCCAGCGCCAGCATGGGCAGGTCGGCCGCGCTGTCGCCATACGCGTAGCCGATGTCGTGCGGCGCGCGCGCCAGCCAGCGGGCGATGCGGCGCACTTTTTCCTGGCCATGGCAATTCGCCCCCGCCAGCGGCGAGGCGATGCAGTGGTGGAAACCGTGGCGCCGCGCCCAGGCGCGCAGGTACAGCGCGGGCGAGGCGCTGACCAGCACGCAGGCGTGGCCTTGCGCCTGGCGCCAGCGCAGGCGTTCCATGCCTTGCGGGCGCAGCAGCGCATCGAGCGGCGCGCCCGCATAGGCCTCGGCCAGGCGCGCCAGCGCGGCGCCATCGATGCCGCCCAGGCAGCGTTCCAGCAGGCGGCGCTTGGCACGGTCGTTGCACACCAGGCCGCAGGCATACGCCAGCAGCACGGGCGACAGGCGCAGCAGATGCGCCGCGAGGCGCGGCGTGCCGCAGGCCTGGCGCAGGAAGGGCAGCAGCGAATCGCGCCGGCTCAGGGTGCCGTCGAAGTCGAACAGGGCGGCCGGCGGCAGGCCGCTGGCGGCGTCGCGGGCGGCCATCACAGGCGCGTGCGGTGGGAGACGGCGTCGGGCGCCAGGCGGATGGCCAGCATGATGTAGCGCCAGAAGCCGGGCAGGTAGGCTTGCGCCTGGCCGCGCCGCATGGCCGCGACGATGCCGGCCGCCACCGTGTCGGCGCTGGCCCACAGGGGACCGCCCTTGTCCAGGCCCTCCGTCATGGGCGTGTCGACGAAGCCGGGCTTGATGGTCAGCACGGCCACGCCATGCGGCGCCAGGCGGTGGCGCAGTCCCTGCAGGTAGATGGCCAGCGCGCCCTTGGCCGTGCCATACATATAGTTGCTTTGTCGGCCACGGTCGCCCGCCACCGAGCCGATGGCCGCCAGCACGCCATGGCCGCGCGGCTGCAGCAGGTTGGCGGCCAGCGCCAGGATGGCCATGGCGCTGCCGCCGTTGGTGGTCCATTGCGCCAGCATCAGCGGCACCGAATCGGCGCAGGCCTGCTGGTCGGGCAGGCAGCCGTGGGCCACCAGCACGGCGTCGATGCCGCCCAGGGCCGCGTCGGCGCGCGCCAGCAGGCCCGCATGCTGGCTGTAGTCGTCGAGATCGGCGCATTCGCCGCCGATGTAGGGCGCATCGGCGCCGGCGCGCACGCGCAGGTCTTGCAGCAGGGCATCGAGCTTGGCGCGGTTGCGCGCGATGCAATGGATGCTGGCACCGCCGGCGACGAGGCGCCGCGCGGTGGCATGGGCGATGGCGGAGGTGGCGCCGAAGATGACGGTGCGTTGCAGTGATCTCATGGGTTGACTCTTCTCCAGAAGCTTGATGAAAATCGGGGATCGATGAAGGCGCTGAAGGCTTCCCAGGCGGGAAAGCCGGCGCGGAACAGGCTGGCGGGCATGCGCGCATCCTTGGCCGGATACAGGGCGCCGCCGGCCTGCGCAACGATGGCGTCGAGGCTGGCGAACAGGCGCAGGCTGTCCGCGCCCCGGTTGGGAAAGTCCAGCGCCAGGGTGGCGCCGGGCCGGGCGAACGACAGCATGCCGGGCGCCGGCCGCGCGCCGAAGGTCTTCAGCACGGCCAGGAAGGAGCCCTGGCCGCTGGCGGCGATCTGCGCGAGGATGGCGGCGATGCCGTCGCGGCTGCTGGCCGGCGGCAGGACGCATTGGTACTGGTAAAAGCCGTGGCGGCCGTAGATGCGGTTCCAGTCGCGCACGCCGTCGAGCGGGTAGAAAAAGCCGCCGTGATGGCGCAGCGCCGGCCCGGACGCCAGGCGCCGGTGGTAGTACAGGCCATTGAAGGCGCGCAGGCTCAGGCCGTTGACCAGCGAGACGGGCGGCGTGACGGGCAGGCGGCGCTGCGCCTGCCGCTGCGGCGGCAAGGCGGGCTGCGGCGGCGCGTGGCGGGCGCTGCTGAAGATGCCGCGCGGCTGGCGCGCCAGGCAGTCGATCCACGCCACCGTGTACGGCGCCGCGCGCTCGGCGGCGTCGTTGAGCTCCCAGAAGCGCCGCAGTCCCGTGAAGCGCCGTTCGCTGACCAGCATGTAGGCATTGGCGACCGGCATCAGCTGCAGCTCGGCCCAGACGATGCAGCCAGTCAGGCCCAGCCCGCCCACGGTGGCGGCAAACCACGGCGCCTGCCGGTGCGGGCCGCACAGCAGGCGGCTGCCGTCCGAGCGCAGCAGTTCAAGAGCGCGCACGTGGTGGCCGAAACTGCCCGCCACGTGGTGGTTCTTGCCGTGCACGTCGTTGGCGATGGCGCCGCCCACCGTCACGTGGCGCGTGCCGGGCGTGACGGGCAGGAACCAGCCCTGCGCTAGCACCAGGGCCAGGATATCGCCCAGCAGCACGCCCGCTTCGCAGCGCAGCACGCCGCTGGCGCGGTCAAAGCTCATGAAACGGTCCAGCCCGCGCGTCAGCAGCACATTGGCGCCATCGTTCAGGCAGACGTCGCCATAGCTGCGGCCATTGCCGTGCGCCAGCAGGCTGCCATCCGCCGCGGGCAGCACGGCATCGCGCACCTGCAGGGCCAGCTGGCGCGCATGCGCCGCCTGCGGCAAGCCATTCCACGAGCGCGCCGCCCCGCTCATGACGGCTGCGCCTCGGTGGTGCGGCCGGAGGACAGGGCGGCCACGCCCAGCGCCACGGCAAACCACAGCGTCGTCAGGCGGATCAGGATGGTGGCGGCCACGGCTTGCGCCGGCGCCATGCCATGCCACAGCAGCAGGCTGACCATGGCCGCTTCCGTGCCGCCCAGGCCGCCCGGCAGGAAGCTCAGGGCGCCGGCCAGCACGGCGCTGGCAAACACGAGGCAGGCAAACGGCAGGCTGGCGTCCGCGCCCAGCCACTGCAGCAGGCAGTAGAAGGCCAGCGCTTCGGCTGTCCAGGCGGCCAGCGCCAGGACCAGCGACGAGACCAGCAGCCGGGGCGCATGGCAGGCCTGCGCCTGGCGCAGCAGCTGCGCCAGGTGGCCCGCCAGCGCACGCCACCGTGTACCGGAGCCGGCGGGCTTCGCCGCGCCCCAGGCCGCCCGGCAGGAAGCTCAGGGCGCCGGCCAGCACGGCGCTGGCAAACACGAG
>RCMZ01000397.1_pt1 | contig 24564 bp, 21 predicted proteins | sample 2041141 | NCBI WGS metagenome assembly RCMZ01 (sample SAMN09708263, study PRJNA481090) | Wastewater metagenome, whole genome shotgun sequencing project. | biome: sewage; isolation source: Davis station wastewater (DW) | place: Antarctica: Davis Station | collected 2010-03-01
GTGACGCAAGTGTGGCTCAGCAGCGAAGCGCGCGAGGCGCCCGCGTTCGCCATCGGCGTGTATATCGCCGCCATCAACCTGGGCGTGACCCTGGGTGCGCTGGCCGGCGGCATGGCCATCGAGTCCTGCGGCATGTCGTGCGCCATCACCAGCGGCCTGATACTGGCCGCGCTGGCGCTGCTGCTCATCGCATTCAAGGCGTGGCGCTACCGCAGCCCCGCAGCCGGCGTGATGGCGGCGCAGGCGGAATAGCAGATTGACATTTTCCGGACCAGCTTGGATGGCGGGTGGCTGGCCTGGCAGTGTAAAGTCTAAGTTCGAGTATGTTGCTACAATTACATATTGCAATATTTGGTTGCTAAATTTGCAATGTAATGGGCGTAAACGAGCACTCTATGTTAAAATCCGCCACATTTTATGACAGGTTCACTCGCTGCCATTGATACACCTGAGCGTCGCCATTTTCTGTCATCGCATCCAATTCCCCTACGGCTGAACGCGCCTTTTGGTCGATTTGCAGGCTGAAAAACACAACGCAACGATACATGCTGCTGACGCGGTTTTTTTTGACTAACAGAATTCATCCATGCGCCAAATCTCCCGTTATGCCTTTGCTGCCACTTTAGTTTTTGCAAGTGCTGCTGCTACTTCTCAAGAAATTAACAAAGGAGATCTGCCGGATCCCCGTACCAGCTTTGATCAAGTCCCGGTCAGTCCAGGTGATGTGCCTGTTGGTCAAAGTGGTTCGCAAGGCAAGGTCCGTATCAGCAACGCGGCCGGCAATGCCCCACCAAATGCTGTGGATGCTGTTAACGGCGGTCGCAATGGGGCCGCGGCCGGACGTGAAGTCTTGCAGCAGCAGACCGTGCTGGGTGCCGCGGCCCCGCGTCCCATCGTGATGAGTGAGTTTCAAAAATTTCTTTTTGAAAACACTGGCAAGAACCTGCCCATCTTTGGCAGCGAGTTTTTCGCCAATACCCCATCTACCTTTGCTCCTATCCTTAATTCGCCCGTGCCTGCGGATTATCTGCTGGGGCCCGGCGACGAACTGTTGATACGTGCCTGGGGGTCGATTGATATCGATTTCCGTGCCACCATCGACCGTAACGGTACGGTGACGATTCCGACGGTTGGCGCTGTCGTGCTTGGTGGCGTCAAAGCTGGCGAGGCCGAGGATGTGGTGCGAGGCGCGATTGGCCGGCTCTACAAGGGAGTCACTTTGAGCGTGAACTTTGGCCAGTTGCGTGCAATTACGGTGTATGTGGTGGGGCAGGCCAGCCGTCCCGGCACGTATACGGTGTCTAGTTTGTCGACACTGGTCACCGCACTGTTCGCGAGTGGCGGACCCAATGCCAATGGCAGTATGCGCCGTGTACAGGTCAAGCGTGCTGGCAAGGTCGTTGCCGAGCTGGATCTGTACGCCTTCATCGCCAAGGGGGATAAATCGGCCGACATCAAGCTGCAGGATGGCGATGCGATCTACATTCCCGCCGCCGGTGGCTACGTGGCGCTGACCGGTAAGGTCAACAGCCCAGCTATTTACGAACTGCGCACTGCCAAGGATACGGTTGAATCTGTGCTTGATTTTGCCGGTGGGCTGCCAATTGTGGCAGATCCGCGTCGTGCCTTCCTGGAACGCGTCGATCCGACGAAGTCGCAGCCGCGTAGTGTTGAACAGTTCGCTTTGAGCGGAGAGGGTCTCAAGAAATCCCTGAAGAATGGTGATGTGCTTAATGTTACATCGATAACTCCTGATTTCTCAAATGCGGTGGTGTTGCGCGGTAATGTAGACCAGCCCGTGCGTGCACCATTCAAATCGGGCATGCGTATAAGTGACTTGATTCCTAATCGTGACTTTCTGATGTCGCGGGCGTCGGTTCAGCGCCAGAACAGCACGCTTGAGCAGAGCGATACTGTCAATGTTGTCAATATTGCTTCGCGTATCGGCGGCCTGGTGGAAGAAATCAACTGGGATTATGCGGTGGTCGAGCGGGTCAATCGTAATGACTTGACCGTGAGTTTGATTCCTTTCAAACTGGGTAAAGTATTCGAGGACCCGTCCAGCGTGGAGAACGTGCAACTCCAGCCTGGCGATACTGTTACGATCTTCTCGCAGCAAGACGTATTGGTGCCGCTGGATAAACGGCGCGTGTTTGTCCGCGTCGAGGGCGAGGTCAATGTGCCCGGCGTATATCAGATGACGCCAGGCGAAAACTTGCAAGCGCTGTTGGCACGTGCAGGCGGTACGACGCCAAACGCGTATCTGTTCGGTACCGAGTTTTACCGTGAGCAAGTGCGCAAGGATCAGGAGCGGAATTTGGACAAGGTTGCCAGCCGCTTGGAGTCGCAGCTGCGTTCCGAGCAAACGCGCAATACCGCGAATAGCCACGCGGCCAATGCAGTTGATGCTCAATTGGCGGAAATTCAGCGCCAGGCTGAATTACGGAATGCACAAGAAACCATTGCCCGTTTCCGCCAGATGAAACCGACCGGTCGCATTGCGTTTGGCTTGCCTACCGAAGGAATTTCATCAGCCAGTCTGCCGGCATTGAAGCTGGAAAATGGCGACAAGCTGGTGGTGCCGTCGAAGCCTGACTTTGTTCATGTCTTCGGCGCAGTCAACGCTGAGTCGTCGGCAATCTGGCGGCAGAGTACTACAGTGGACAAATACCTGAAAGGTGCTGGTGTTACTGCCGACGCGGATTTGGAAAACGTCTTCGTCATCCGTGCCGATGGCAGTATTGTCGGTGCCGATTCCGGAACCTGGTTCTCACGCGGTGTTGGCAGCGTATCTACGATGCCAGGCGATACCATTGTGGTCCCAGAGAAGCTCGATAAATCGACGGCATGGTCGCGCTTTACCGTCGGCGTGCGCGAATGGACTCAAATCCTTGCTAATTTTGGCTTGGGCGCAGCGGCTATCAAGGTATTGAAATAAGCGGGTTGGTGGAAAGAGACGAAATATTCTCTTCCTCCGCTAAGCAATCACAGTAACTACATCATCAATATGAGCGGCTCTCCCAGTATGAATGAAACGCAGAACCTCCCCGCCGCCCCTAGCCCGAATAGTAGTCAGGGCGTATTCGACATTTTTGAATTTGTGATTTTGTTGGCCAGGCACAAGAAGACAATTATTTTGCTGCCAGTAGTGGTCGCGATAATTGTCGGAGGACTCAGTTTACTATTGCCTAATGTCTACAAAGCCGACACCAGGATTCTGCCGCCTCAGCAGGCCCAGTCCGGCGCCTCTGCCTTATTGTCGCAATTAAACGGCATGGCTGGCGTCGCAGCTGCCGGGGCAACCGGAATGAAGAATCCCAATGACCTGTATATCGGGATGTTAAAGAGCCGTATGATTGCCGATAAACTGATTGCAAAGTATGACCTGGCGACCGTATATCAGCTTAAGTCACCAGAAAAAATCCGTGCGGAGCTTGCTAAAAATACCACTATTAGTTCGGGTAAAGATGGCTTCATTTCTGTCGAGGTCGAAGACAAGGATAAAGTGCGAGCGGTTAAGTTAACAAATGCATATATTGAGGAATTGCTTAACCTGACTCGGGTCATCGCAGTAACAGAAGCGGGGCAACGTCGCGTGTTTTTTGAGCGGCAGTTGGAAGCATCAAAGGATAATCTCGCCAAGGCGGAAATGGCACTCAAGCAAGCGCTTGATACGCACGGAGTGATCAGCGTCGACAGCGACAGCCGTGCCATCGTCGAGACAGTCAGTCGCCTGCGGGCGCAGATCGCTGCAAAAGAAATACAGCTTGGCTCCATGCAGGCATTTATGACACCCAACAATTTTGATTACAAGCGTGTCCAAGAGGAGCTGTCCAGTCTGCGCACCGAATTATCCAAGTTGCAGAATGGCCGACCGGCCGAAGAGATTCCACTGCGCAAGAATGCTGGCGATCAACCTGGTCTCGAGAATATCAAAATCTTGCGTGAAGTGAAGTATCACCAAATGCTGTATGAATTATTGTCGAAGCAATATGAAATGGCACGTCTTGATGAGGCAAAGGAAAATTCGGTTATTCAGGTGCTGGATACCGCGGTGGAGCCAGAGCGTCATGCCAAGCCGAGACGCTTGCTGCTTGCTGTATTGGCGGGGATATTGACGTTCTTCTTTACAGTCGCATGGATTTTCGTGGCTGATCTGAAGAGGACGTTGCTGACGATGCCTGGGCGTGCTGCGCAGTGGGATCGTATGATGGCGCAGCTACGCGGGAAATAGGAGAAGTTAGGCATTCTCATACCGACCAAGGTCGTGCGCTATGACGCGGCATTCCTGCGTGATAGCGTACCCATTGGCTCAAGTACTTTTTTGCTACCCCATAGGGAAGGCAAAATAGTAAACAATGCGCATGTAATACTGCGCGGAAAACACATGATATTTTTCTTTATTACAAATTCTATTGAACTGGCATCATTCGCCGTTGAAAACGGTGCCGACCGGATCTTTGTTGACCTTGAAATTCTTGGCAAGGTCCAGCGTCAGGGGCATTTGAATACCGTCATCAGCCGGCATTCGATGCTTGACGTGGCGGCGTTGCGGCCTTATGTACCGTCGGGATCCTTGATGGTACGCATCAACCCCGTGCATGAAGGGACGCGTGATGAAGTGGACCAGGTGATTGCAGCTGGCGCCGATATAATCATGTTGCCAATGTTCCGTGGATCGCAAGAGGTCGAGGTGTTCACACAGGCTGTGGCTGGCCGTGCTCGCACTTGTCTGCTGGTCGAAACCGTTGGCGCGATGGAGTCGCTTGCCGCTTGTATCGCGGTGCCAGGGGTGGACGAGGTACATATCGGCTTGAACGATCTGCATCTGGAGTTGGGGCGTCGTTTCATGTTCGAACCGCTGATCGAGGGCCTGGTCGATACCATGGCAGCGACGCTGAATGCAGCTGATATTCCGTTCGGCATAGGGGGCGTCGCCCGGGTGAGCGAGGGATTGCTGCCGGCTGAGCTGATTCTGGCCGAGCATGTACGTCTGGGTTCGACGGCCGCCATCCTGTCGCGTACTTTCCATCGCCAAGCGACGTCGGTGGCGGAAATTCGTGCTGAAATGGATTTTAGCGACGAAATCAGGAAGTTGCGTACAGCTTATGCGCATCACCTGAGTTCAAGCAAGGAACAATTGCAGGCGCTTCAACAGGAAGTAAGCCGACGTGTCCTGCAGATTGCCGAAAAGATCCGTCCCGCTACCACCAGCGCGCCGACGGGTGAGTAATCGCATGCGTATCGTGCTCAGCGCCAGCGTGGCGTTGAGTCTGGCGTTGCTGGCCGGCCGCCTGACCGGATTACTGCGGGAGCTGGAATTGGCTGCGCTGTTCGGTATCAGTTCGCAGGCCGATGCCGCTGTTTTGTTGCTTGCAATTCCCGACTTGCTCGTCAATCTATTGTTGTCCGGCGGCCTGAGCGCTGCCTTGGTGCCACATTTTAATACACTTGCTCGCCCTCAAGCTGTGGCGTTGTTCCGCCAAGCCACGATCATTGTGGCACTATTTTTCGGTGCTGCCGGCGCGCTGCTGGTAGCTTGGCCCCAAGGGTTGTTTTATCTGATCGCCCCGGGAATGCGCTGGCAAATTCTTGGGGGTACGGCCGGTCTGCTTGCAGTGGCGATGGCGATTCCCTTGACAGGTATGGCTGGCGTCGCCGGCGCTTACCTTAATGCATCGCAGCGATTTTTTGTCACCGGTTGTGGCACGCTGATCTTCAACACGGTGGTGCTGGTAGCGTTGCTGTGTGCCCGTGGCCATGCCGATCCCCTGCTATTGCTGGCCTGCGGCATCGCTGGCGGCGCCGCATTTCGTTGGGGGGCTCAACTGCTCGCCCTGGATCGCTCCGTGTGGCGTGCTGCACCACCGGCCCCACCGATAGATCGAACGCTGGTACGTGCCTTTGGCTCGGCGGCCCTAGCTGCAGCGTTGATGTTACTCGCTCCAATACTGGTGAGGGCAATGGCGTCAACGATTGGACCTGGCGCTATTGCCAGCTTCAACTATGCCCAGAAGCTGATGGAATTACCGGTGGCCATACTGATTACCTCGATTAGCACGGTGGCACTGTCGCGTCTGAGTGTCTTGCACGCAAATAAAATGGCTGCCGCCGCTGCTACTGCTGTCAGTCGTGATACTCAGTATGCCTTGCTGCTGGCAGTGGCCGTGACGTTGCTTGGTGTATGGTTTAGTGATTCGGTAGTGCATGTGCTATTCTCGCGGGGAAAAATGGATGCTGTTGCGTTAGGGCAAGTATCAGCCTTGACCCGTGTTGCCCTGCTTAGCGTGCCTTTGATCGCCATTAGCAGCATGGCTGTTGCCGATTTGAATGCGAGCAAGAAAACGCATCTGGTACTGAAGATTACATTTTTCTGTGTGCTGACGCTGCCTTTGCTGGCGTGGCCGGGACTGGCAAATTCGTCAGCGCTAGGTCTGATGGCTGCTGTCGTCGCCTTCCAAGCGGTTGTTGCCATTGCGCTGGGACGGGCATCCACCCTGCGCCTGCTGGGCGAGAACGGTTTGTTTGCCTGCTGGCCCTATCTCATCGCCGTTGCAATAATTGCAGCTCTGGTGGTGGTGGCAGACCTTGTGTTGCATCCATCTTTGCATTGGCTGCGTTTGCTATTCCCACTGTGTGGTCTGGCCGCTGTGGTGCTATTGCCGGTGCGGCGCTTTTTGCGCTTCCATTCAACCTTACAACAACTCCCTACCGCAGTATGAAACGCTTACTTGATCTTCTGATTTCTGTCATGGCGCTTCTCGCCTTGGCCCCGGCCATGTTGCTTGTTGCACTGGCCATCTACCGTTTTGACCGTGGCCCCATTTTTTTCAAGCAACAACGGGTTGGCTTGGGAGGGCGTACGTTTGGCATGTACAAGTTTCGCAGCATGGTCATCGATGCCGAGCGGCGCGGGGGGTTTTCAACGCTCGACCAAGATCCTCGCATTACGCCGGTGGGGCGTTTCATCCGTAGAACGAGTCTTGACGAGTTGCCGCAAATTATCAATGTGCTGCTAGGTGACATGAGTATTGTTGGTCCGCGCCCGGATGTCCCTGCGCAGCGCAGCCTCTATAGCGATTCGGAGTGGATTGCGCGTAACAGCGTACGGCCCGGTATCACCGGTCTGGCTCAGGCGACCCTGAGGTCGGCGGCAACGGCAGAGCAGCGCAAGGCGCTGGACCTGCAGTACGCTCGCGAGGCGAGTGTCGGATTTGATATCAAGATTATAGCTATGACAGTTAAACAAGTATTGACCAAAGGGGGCAACTAATTATGTGCGGAATTTTCGGCTATTTCCATCGTGCTGGCGTATCGTTGCCGCAACAGATGCTGCAATCGATGGGCAAGGCGATCGCGCACCGTGGCCCTGACGACCAAGGTATCTTTGCTGTGCCGGGCGTGGCGCTGGGTAATCAACGCCTGTCGATCATCGACCTGCAGGGTGGACACCAGCCATTTGTCTCGGATGACGGTCGCATTGTGGTCGTACAGAACGGCGAGATTTTCAATCACGTTGAATTGGCCAGCGAACTCGCTGCGCGTGGTAACCCCTGTCGCACTCATTCCGACACGGAAGTTCTGCTGCGCTTGTACGAGCTGGAAGGCATTGGTTTCCTGAGCAAACTCAACGGTATGTTTGCCATTGCCATTTATGACGCGCGTGAGGGTGCCGTCTATTTGGCGCGAGACCGGATCGGCGTCAAGCCTCTGTACATTCACGACGATGGCACGCAGCTCACTTTTAGTTCGGAGATCAAATCGCTGTTGCAAGCTGGTATGTCTCAGCCACCAATGGACGAAGTCGCACTGCATCATTATTTGACGTTTAACTATGTGCCGGCGCCACATACGATGTACCAGGGCGTGCGTCATCTGATGCCGGGTCACGTGATGAAGGTGACGCGCGCCGGTACAAGCACGACACGCTGGTGGAGTCTGGCGGATGTACAGCCCGTGCATGGTCGTAGCGAAGCGGACTGGATCGAGGAGTTCAACTTTATCCTCGACGACGCTGTCCGTCTTCGTCTGCGTAGCGACGTGCCGTTTGGCGCATTCTTGTCGGGAGGTGTGGACTCAAGCACAGTAGTGGGCCTGATGGCACGCCACATGAGCGATCCAGTCAAGACTTTCTGTATCGGTTTCGAAGATCCCCGTTACGACGAGTCGGCCTTTGCTCAGGCCGCAGCGACACGTTTTGGTACCGCCCACACGATGGAGAAGGTGGCACCGGACATGCTGGATCTGTGGCCGATGGCAACCTATCATTGCGATCAGCCGCACGGCGATATTTCTTTCTTGCCAACTTATCGTGTGTCGCAACTGGCCGCCGCACAAGTGAAGGTCGTGTTAACCGGGGATGGTGCAGATGAGCTGTTCGCAGGCTATGACAAGTACCGCGACTTTTTCGCCCGGCCTGGCCTTGATGCGATGGATGATGCCGCTTTCCAGCGTGCCTACTTCGACAGCATTTCGCTGTTTTCCGATGATGCCAAGCGCGCGCTGTATGTTCCCGGCTTACAAGACCGTCTCGCCGTGGTCGACTCCTTCGAGGTGGCGCGTCCATACTTCGAAGAGGTGAAGCATCAAGATCGTATCAACCAAGCTCTTTATCTGGATATGCAATTGCTTTTGTCCGGCAATAACTTGGTCAAGCCGGATCGTATGGGCATGGCCGTCTCGCTCGAGGCGCGCACCCCCTTCCTCGATTATCGTATGATGGAGTTGGCATTCCGCATGCCAGGCGAGCTCAAGTTGAAGGATGGCGTCACGAAATACTTGTACAAAAAGGCCGTTGCGCCTTTGATCGGCGAGGATCTGGCCTATCGACGCAAGCAGATGTTTACCGTGCCAGTGGGAGAGTGGTTCAAAGGCAGCAAGAAGGCCTATTGTGAAGGCATGCTCGAATCATTGGCGGCCAAAGGACATTTTCTGCCATCAACGATTAACAAACTGTTGAGCGATCATCTGAACGACACCAAGAACAATACCCGCGAAATACGCGCCTTGCTGGCATTTTCTCATTTCACAAACCTCTAACTGTGATGTCGTACAAATAGGGGTATCTGGTTTGCAATGGCACAGGCGGATTGATTGCTTGTGTCTTGCTTGCTGAGTAGCATCCAGCTGGTCGCCTGATTCTCAGTGGGGTATTCAGTTCGTGGTGGGCCATGCGTTGGCGATACTTTGAAATTATCTTTGCAGGTCGCATGGTCAATTTTTTGCCCATTGCATTAAACAATATATGAGGTATTTTTTGAAGAAAACTTCCTTGCGCTTGGGCCTTTTTATCGCGCTCATCGTGAGCGCTGGGGCAATTTTTTTCCCTCGTACGTTCTTATTGCTCGATGAGACCACTATTTTTACTGACGGATATGCAAGTCAGGTTTTTTATGTACTGGGTGTGCTGTCATCTGGTGGCGATATTTTCTCGGAGCAGCCGCTATTTTTCGTGCATTTGATACGTACTTTCATTTCCGTTGTTTTTAGTCTGTTGAATAGTATGGGCGGCGCACCGTTGGAAGTTTTTGTGCTGTCGCTGTTTGTCCTGCCGGTAGTGGATCTTTTTGTCGGTGCGAAGCGTGGCTGGATCAGTTTTCTGTTGTTTTTTCTTGTTTTCCTGCTGAGTTTTCGAAGCGTGCTGGTGTGCCTTTCCGTAGGATATTTGTTGCTCTATCAGTTGCGGCAGCCAAAACCTATGTATCTACTGGTCTCTTTCATTTTTGCTTCCCTCAGTTCCGGAGCAGTCCTGTTTTGCGTGATGTTGGTGGCACGGGAGGGAATTCAATGTATATGGAAAAGAAAAGCATACTTGCTCTATTTTTTCCTGAGTTTGACGTCCTTGTTGATATCTGTTCAAAATAAATTGGTGGGTTTTGCCAGTGGCGATAGCGGTTATCAATCGACTGTTGGTGATTCTACGGGCTTAGTTGCTGCCATATCAAGAAACACAATTATTGTCAGTATATTGGAAGGCAATTATTTGCGCGCTGCCGTCTATATATTAATTTGTTTGCTGGTTGTTTTTTTTCTATTAAAGAGTTTTTTGGATGAGGATGCCAGGTGGTATCGATTTGTATTTTCGGCTGGGGTTCCCGTCATGTTTTTTGAGGGATTGGGCGTAATCGCGTTGCTTGTCCCATTATTAATGATGATTGCTAAATTAGAGGTTTTGCCTGACTCTCTGGTAAATAGAAAGATTCGGGAGGGATTGTGAAAATAATATTAAAGAAGGAACAGCAACTGGCAACCTTGGCCAATGCTGAGCATACGCCAAGTGCAAAATTTATATTTTTAATATCGTATGGCGCCGGTCATGCCGCCGCGTTGGCGCCGGTCGCCAGAGAATTGGTGCTGGCCGGGCATGCGCTCGTTTGCGTGGGGCTGACCACTGCGCCGACAGTGTATCGACGGTTCGGTATCGAAGCGATTGGTATGAAGGAACTTGCGCAGTATTCTGAACATTATCGTGACGCGAATCGTTTAGGGAAGCGATTGTCGAGCGAAAATAACCATGTACTCGTTGATCCGGCAGAAACCGAAATGTATCTGGGCATAGGTTTCTATAGTCAAGTCCGTGCGTTTGGTCTGCGTGCTGCCAGGGAAAAATATTCTGTGCGTGGTCGCCAGATATTTTGTCCAAGTGAATTTTTCAGGGAGATTTTCTTACGTTTGAGCCCGGCAATTGTCGTTTCGACAAGCGCTCCGCGGTCTGAGCGGGCGGCACTGGAAGCGGCCAGATCGTTAGATATTAAAAGGCTATGCCTTGTCGATTTATACGCACCGTTTGAGGTAGAATGGTGTGCCTCGAAGGGCTACGCGGATAAGATCTGTGTACTGAATGACGCTGTTTCTAGTCATTTCCAAAACCATGGTGTACCACCGGATAAATTGTTTATTACAGGAAATCCTTCGTTCGATCGTCTCAGCATGGTCGACAAGCCTGCGCTACGCAAGATTTTCCGCAAGAATAAGGGATTTTCGGACGATGCGCGGGTAGTGGTTTGGGTTTCCCAGGAAGAGCCGCTGCGGCACCCCTTTGCTGACGTCACAGGCAACCCCAAATTGCCTGAACTGATTGAAGATGCTTTGGTGGCAAGACTCGGAGGTGAGCCTGAGGTGCAAATCGTGGTGCGCTTCCATCCTAGTGAAAAGCGGGAGAAGCGCCAGCTTGGTAGTCAGGTCAGCTACAGTGAAACGCAGGAGAGTCTGGATGAGTTATTGTGTGGCGTGGATTGTGTCTTGACGACAGGTTCTACAGTCGCGCTGGAGGCAGCTATCCTTGGAACACCGGTCATCCAGTATACACAATCGATTTTTTCCAATTCGTTACCATTGGCTGACATGAAGTTGGCAGATGCTGTTGGTGAACTCGGTAATATTGGACAGAGTGTGATGGACGTTTTTGAAGGTAAGAATACGCCGGCTGTTGGCGTACAAGCATTGCGTAACAACGTGGGCGGTTCGGCAAAGCGTGTTGCGGACGAGATCGCAGCAGAATTCAATCGGATCAATAATTGAAGAGAAATATGGAAAAGAATAAAGATTTGAAGTGGTGCTCTTGCTGTCTGAATATGTCAACTCGTCCGAGAATAACATTTGACGAACAGGGCCGTTGCAATGCATGCCAATGGTGCGAGAAAAAGAAAACCATGGATTGGAGCGCGCGCGGGCTGGAATTGGAAGCGCTGTTGGCCAAACACAGAAAATCCAATGGTGATTTTGATTGCGTGGTGCCAGTTAGTGGCGGTAAAGATGGTTCATATGTTGCTTATAATTTAAAGCATAAATATGGTATGAACCCATTGGCCATTACGGTTACTCCGGCCTTGGCATTGCCTTTGGGTAATGAAAATCTGAAGGCATTTATTGACAGCGGGTACAACCATATCCAGATTTCACCGGATCACGAAGCAATGCGCCGGATGAATCGTACCGGCTTTATCGAAATGGGTTTTCCATATTACGGTTGGCTTATCGCGATCCAGGCCGCAGTAGTTCGTCTGACGGTCAATATGGGTATTAACCTGATTTTCTACGGTGAAGATGGGGAGGTCGAATATGGTGGTTCGACAGCCACTAGCACCAAGCCCGTGTATGACGTCGATTACATGCGCAAGATTTATCTCGAAGGTGGACATGATAAGGTGTTGAAAAATTCAGGGTTGCCGGATGCGGCACTGAATTTCTTCCGTTTCCCTAATAACGATGTTCTCGAAAGCTCGTCTCTGGAAATCGCCCATTGGTCATATTTTGAGGCTTGGGATTCATATCGCAACTACCTGGTTGCGAAAGAGCACTGCGGATTGAAAGAGGCAAGTGAGAGTAACACTGGTACGTTTACCAATTTCTCGCAGAATGATCAGGCACTCTATTCCTTGCATACGTATTTGATGTACCTGAAGTTCGGTTTTGGCCGCGCTACCCAAGATTCGGGAATTGAAGTACGACGAGGTGCAATGGATCGTGCACAGGCGGTTAATCTGACACGGGTCTATGACAATCATTATCCGGAAGAGTTCCTGCAACTGTATCTCGACTATTATCAAATGACCGAGACCGAGTTTGACAGCGTATTGGATCGTTGGGTGAACCGTGCCTTGTTCGACAAGATTGATGGCCGCTGGATGCCTAATTTCGAGGTGGAGTAAATCTTGATGGATGTGGCGGTAGTTGATGTTGGAATAGGAAATATCAAGTCGGTCCTGGCCGCGCTGGATTTTCTCGGGGTTGATTGCCGCACCGTGTCTGATGCCGCGTCGCTGGATTCGGCAACGCATGTCATTCTGCCTGGCGTCGGTGCCTTTGACGCCGGCATGCGTGCTTTGCGTGCGGCGGGAATGGATAAGGCCATTCGTGTTGCATCGATTGAGCAAGGCAAGCCGTTACTCGGTATTTGTCTGGGCATGCAGTTGCTGGCGGCCTACAGCGAAGAGGGTAATTGTGCCGGACTTGGTTTAGTACCGGCCAAGATTGAGCGCATCCCTGGAACGCTGTCGGGCCAGGACGCCGTAAAGGTGCCACATGTCGGTTTTTCTGCGGTGTATGGTTTTGATGCGGAAGGGCTGTTCTCACACCTTTGTGCCGAACCGGACTTCTACTTCACCCATTCCTATGCATTAAAGGATTTCAATGAACCGAAGGCGAATATCGCCAGGTGCCGGCATGGCATCGAGTTTGTTGCAGCCTTTCAAATTGGCAGTCTGTGCGGTGCTCAATTTCACCCTGAGAAAAGTCAAACGAACGGATTAAGTTTGTTGAAGAACTTTTTGAGTATGAACGGCTGATTATGGCGAAGAATAGAGTTATTTTTACGCTTTTGTATAACGAAGGTTCTTTCTATCTGAGTCGGAATTTCAGATTGCAAAAAGGCGGCAACGTTGGATGGCTGTTGAAGAATTTTCGCTTTTCTGAATTGTCGCGGTCAATCGATGAACTCGTCATTTTGGATGTGAGCCGTGGCAACCACGACAGATCACTTTTTTTGGCAGCTGTGTCGGAGGTAATCTCGCACTGCTTTATTCCGGTGACGCTGGGAGGACGGATCGAAAAATTCCGTGACGCAGCTTTATTCATTAATAGTGGTGCGGACAAGTTGATTTTTAACTCGGCCTATGCGACTGCGCCGGATGTTGTGCGGGAAGTCATTTCTACCTACGGTCAACAGTGTGTCATCGGCTGTATCGACGTAAAGCGCACAGAGCAGGGTTATGACGCCTACGTGTTGAATGCCAGCGAAAACGTTGGGCCAGCCTTTCCTGGTTGGCTGAATAATATGATCGAGATCGGTTTCGGCGAGTTGATGATCCAGTCCATCGATCTCGATGGAACCGGTTTTGGGCTAGACTTGGATGTATTGTCGCAATTGCCGGATGGCTTGGAGCAACCACTGATACTGTGCGGTGGCAGTGGCAAGTCCGACCATATTTATGCAGGTTTGTGCCACGCTGCTGTTGATGCGGTTGCCACTGCGAATTTATTCAATTTCATTGGCGATGGACTTTACAAGACGCGTCAAGCTCTTTTCGCCGCAGGTTTGGATTTGGCTCGTTGGGATGCTGGTGAGGCAAAGTATTTACACAAGATTTTTAAAACGAAAAGCTGCTAGTCATGCTCCAGAATGTGTTGCTCGTTGGTTCGGGATCGATTGGCATGCGCCATGCCGCTTCGATCAAGTCGATTTGCCCTGATGCCAAGATATCCTTTTTACGCGAATTTGGGCGCGCAGATCAGTCGCCGCATTTGAGCGAGGAGTATGGCATGTTCTCCTCACTGGATGCTGCATTGTCACAGCCGCCAGACCTGATGGTCATCGCCAATCCTTCATCCATGCATTTTCGCTATATCGAAGCGGCTATCCTACATGGCGTGCCGTTTTATATCGAGAAGCCTCTGGTAACAAGTGCCGTCGAGTTTGCGCAACTGCGTCAGTTGGTCGAGGCATGTCCCAGGATGCCGATCAATATGGTGGGATGTAATTTGCGGTTTTTACCATCGCTTTGCCGTTTGCATGAAATGTTGCAGGCTAAGCGTATTGGTAATGTGGTACGTGCTTCGTTTGAGGCGGGGCAATGGTTGCCGGATTGGCGGCCGACACAGGACTATTCAAATAGCTACAGCGCCAAGTCGCTACTTGGCGGGGGGGTATTGCTTGACTTGATCCACGAGATTGACGCTGCAAACTGGTTGCTCGGGAAATTTGATACAGTGCAAGGCGCCCTTGGAAAATTTAGCAACTTGTCCATTGAAACCGAGGACGTGGCTGCATTGATCCTGAGTCGGCCGCAAGGACCGTTGGTGACAATTCAACTCGATTACGTCAGCAGGATTCCAGTTAGGAAGTATAGTTTTGTTGGAGACTTGGGTAGCATTGAGTGGGATCTTCGCCGCAAAACGCTCACGCTCAGTGAAGCCGATGGCAGAGTTGAATTGCTTGATTTACCCGAGTCGGATTTTTCAGTGGTGGATTCCTACCTGACTGCGATGCGGGAAATGTTAGCGGCAATTGCCGGCAACAGACCGACGTCCCAGACAATTGAAGAGGGTCTAGCCGCGTTGGATGTGGTGTTTACTGTTAGGAAAAATTAAGTTGAAAACCATAGCTACAATTTGTGCCCGCGGTGGTTCTGTTGGTGTGCCGGGCAAGAATATCAAGATGCTGCGCGGTTTACCTCTGATTGCCCACACGATATTGCAAGCACAGGCTTGCAAAGATATTGATAGGGTCTTCGTTTCTACCGACGATGAGGCCATCGCGGAGGTGGCGCGTAGTTACGGTGCAACGGTACCCTTCCTGCGTCCGGCCCACCTTGCGACGAGTTCTGCGGCTAAAGTTCCCGTCATTTCCCACTTGGCGGATTGGGTGGCCGAGCATGTCGGTTCGTTCGATACCATTGTCGACCTGGATCCAACCTCGCCATTGCGCATTGCCGCCGACATTGACGCTTGCATGCGCTTGCTTGACACAGACACCGATGTCGTGATTACAGCCTTTGAGTCAGAGAAAAATCCCTATTTCAATATGGTCGAACAGAAAGAGGATGGCAATATTGGCCTCGTTTGTCCTTCCTTAACTGGCGTCGTCGCGCGGCAGATGGCACCGGCCGTTTATTCGATGAACGCATCCATTTATGTGTGGCACCGTAGTACGTTGAACAAGGGGCTATGGAACGGGCGTGTCAAGATGCATGTGATGCCGCGCGAGCGCTCCATTGATATCGACAGCCCGATTGATTTCAAGATTGTGGATATGTTGCTTGCGGAGCGTCAGCAGGAGGACGGTCATGAATGATCAGTGCTTGAGTGGCAAAGTCGTGGTGGTAACGGGCGGGGCCGGGCTGCTAGGGCGGGAATTCTGTACCGAGATCGTGCGACGCGGCGGCATAGCGGTCATTGCTGACAGGGATGAGGAGGCTGCGAAGGCAGTGGCTGCAGTACTCGCAGCAGATGGACAGGCCTACGCAGCGCAACTGGACATTACCGATGTTGCATCGGTCGATACTCTCATTGCGAACCTTCTGCAGAGATTTGGTCGCATCGATGCATTGGTCAACAATGCCTATCCGCGTAATAGCAACTATGGTCGGCGTCTGGAAGAGGTGCAATATGACGATTTCTGCGCCAATACGGGAATGCACCTTGGTGGTTATTTCCTCACCTCACAGCGTTTTGCCTTGGCATTTCGAAACCAAGGGCACGGTAATATCGTCAATCTGGCATCGATCTATGGCGTGATTGCCCCCCGTTTTGAAGTATACGCCGGTACCAAGATGACGATGCCAGTAGAATACGCCGCCATTAAATCTGGTGTTATTCATTTGTCAAAATATTTTGCGAAATACTTCAAGGATGATGGCATCCGCGTTAACACCCTGAGTCCAGGTGGTATTTTTGATAATCAGCCAGCTGAATTTGTTGCGAAATACAATGAGATGGCCGGTACCAAGGGGATGCTCAGTCCTGGCGACCTGCTAGGGGCCTTGTCGTTCCTGCTGTCGGATGCGTCGCGCTACGTTAACGGCCAGAATATTGTGGTCGACGATGGCTTTACCTTGTAGCCAACTGTCATTCAATCGAGAGTAGATCAACTATATGAGTACATATATTATTGCCGAGGCTGGCGTCAATCACAATGGCGACGAAAAATTGGCTTTGCAGCTCGTCGAGACGGCCGCTGCCTGTGGCGCGGATGCGGTCAAGTTCCAGACATTCTCTGCCGATAAACTGGTACGTCCTGGCGCTGACAAGGCCGAATACCAGAAACGCGAGACAGGTAGCGGCGACCAACATTCGATGCTCAAGGCATTGGAGATGTCGCCAGAACTGCATCGCAAGTTGCTGGCACGTTGCAAAGAGGTTGGTATCGAGTTCATGTCGACACCGTTTGATGAGGATGCGGTTGATTTTTTGCTTGAGTTAGGCATGCGTCGCATCAAGGTGCCGTCTGGCGAGATCAGCAACGAGCCTTTCCTCGACTTCCTTGCAAGCAAGGGAATGCCGTTGATTGTTTCGACAGGCATGGCGACGCTGGCCGAGATCGAGCGAGCGGTCGCAGTGATTGGCGCCGCACGCTTGCGCGCTGGCTATACTGGGGAGCTGGCATCTTCGCTGACCATTCTGCACTGTACTTCGAATTACCCGGCACAATGCAGCGACGTTAATCTGCGAGCAATGCGAACGATTGCTGACGCTACCGGCATGCCGGTGGGATATTCCGATCATACCCTGGGGTTGGCGGTATCGACCGCTGCTGTGGCGCTGGGTGCGACAGTGATTGAGAAACATTTTACGTTGGATCGGGATATGCCTGGCCCGGACCATAAAGCATCGCTTAGCCCGCAAGAGCTTGCTGCGCTTGTCCGGCAAATCCGCGACGTGGAGGTGGCACTCGGCTCCAGCGTCAAGGCCCCGACCGCGTCCGAGTTGCAGGTGCGTGCATTGGTAAGGCGGAGTGTTACAACGGCCCGTGCCGTCACAGCAGGTAGCGTACTGACGGCTGATGATCTGGTATTGCTGCGGCCCGGTAACGGCATTGAGCCACGTGAAATCGGCCAAGTGGTCGGTCGGCGTGCCGCGCGTGACTTGCCTACGGGCACTACGCTTCTGTGGCCGGACTTGCAATGAGAAAGGTCTGCTATGTGAGCGGTACGCGGGCCGATTTTGGCTTGATGCAATCGACCTTGCAAGCCATCCACACTCATTCAGAATTGGAACTGAGCCTGATCGTCACCGGTATGCATTTGGCGCCAGGTTATGGCGACACCGTTGCCGATATCGAGCGTGCCGGGTTGCCGGTGTCAATCCGGGTCCCGCTTGATATGGAACCCGCCACCGGTGCTACGATGGCACGCAATGTGGGGCGTATGCTGACAGCTTTTGTCGATGCCTTCGAAACGTTGACACCGGATGTGGTGTTGCTGCTTGGCGACCGTGGTGAAATGTTGGCTGGTGCATTGGCTGCGATTCACCTGAATATTCCGGTGGTACATATCCATGGCGGCGAGCGTTCAGGCACCGTGGACGAACCGGTACGCCACGCCATTTCAAAGCTGTCGCATTGGCATTGTACAGCGACTGCCGATGCTGCCGAGCGACTGGTACGCATGGGCGAGCGTCGTGAGCAAGTGTTTGTTACTGGTGCACCGGGCCTGGATGGTTTGGACGCGCTGGCGACCGTGCCACGTGCGACGTTGTTAGCGCAAGCTGGCCTGCGTACAGATGCACCGCTGGCGTTGATGGTTTACCATCCAGTGTTGCAGGAGGCCACTGCAGCTGGCGATGAAGCGGGCCAGATTATTGATGTTTTGTTAGCGCAAGGGATACAGATCGTAGCGCTGTTGCCAAACGCCGATGCCGGCAGTGCGGCCATTCGCACCGCATTAAGAGCGCGTGCCCATCAGCCAGGCATGCATGTGGCGACGCATTTCCCGCGCGCACACTTTGCCTGCTGGATGGCGGCGGCAGACCTTATGATAGGCAATTCCAGTGCTGGAATCATCGAGGCAGCTACTTTCGGCACTCCGGTGATCAATATTGGCATGCGGCAGAATCTGCGTGAACGCAACGAGAACGTTGTTGATGTGCCTGCAGTCGCCGAGGTGATTGCGATGGCGGCCGCTGCCGCATTGACTCGAGGCCGTCTGGCGCGTGCGAACGTGTATGGCGATGGCCACAGCGCACAGCGCATCGCGGCCTTGCTGGCGGACCTTCCCCTCGACCAAACGGTATTGATGAAGACCAATGCATACTGAGATGATTTATGTAGTAGGTGCTGGAGGTCATGCAGCGGTGGTGGTTGATGCGCTTCTGGTCTCGGGCATCAGTGCCGAATGCATTAGCGTCTCTGATGGTGATGAACGTTTACGTGGCACGCTGCTTCTAGGAATTCCCGTGCAAGTACCGGCGCTACGGCCGGAGATGCACGGTGGCTGGTTTCACGTCGCTATCGGTACTGGTGCACTGCGCCAGCGATTACACGAGCAACTGCTTGATATCGGCGCTCGCCCGCGCCGTGTGCTTCATCCTGCTGCGATCGTGTCACCGTTTGCCAGTTTGGGCGAAGCGGTGTTCGTGGCGGCCCGCGCGTTAGTCGCCCCGGAAGCGCGGGTTGACGATGGTGCGATCATCAACCACGGTGCCGTAGTTGATCATCATTGCACGGTTGGACGCTTTGCTCATGTTGCCCCGAATGCCACTTTGGCCGGTGCGGTGTGCTTGGGTAGTCGCGTCCTGATTGGTGCAGGAGCAAACGTGTTGCCAGGCATTAACATCGGCGACGATGCCGTCATAGGTGCGGGTGCCGTAGTACTGAATAATGTGCTGGCCGGGCAAGTTTGTGCCGGTGTTCCAGCAATCTCTCTAGATAAGGAATGATGTGATTAAGGTCTCTGAAATTGAAATAACGGGTACAACGACGATCGCTGATGCGTTGGCGGCGCTGGACCGTGCAGGAACCGGAATCTTGCTCTTAGTTAATGATGAGGGTTTGTTTCAACGCACTGTCACGGATGGGGATGTACGACGTCTAATTCTCAAGGAGCAGGATCTGCGCGCTTCCCTGCTGGCTTTGCCGGCAATTCAGTCGGTAGTTGTCCAGACTGGCGCCAGCCGGCGTGAGATGTTGGCGCTGATGAATGAGCACAGTATTAATCATCTGGTTGTGGTCGACAGTGCAGGACGTGCCACTCAGTTGCTGGAGCGTCGGGCTATCGATCAACAGATTTTATTGTCCACTCCTCATTTGGGCGATGCTGAACGTGTGTTTGTTGAGGAGGCATTCAGTACTAATTGGATCGCGCCGCTAGGACCGAATGTGGATGCATTCGAAAGCGAACTGGCCGCACTGGTGGGGATGAAGTACGCTGCAGCCATTAGTTCGGGTACGGCGGCGATCCATTTGGCTCTGATCATGCTCGATGTTGGCGTTGGCGATAAGGTATTTTGCTCAACGCTGACGTTTGCTGCCAGCGCCAATCCAATCGTTTATCAAGGGGCTGAGCCAGTGTTCATCGATTCCGATGATGTTAGCTGGAATATGTCGCCTGCGGCGTTGGCGCGGGCCTTTGAGGCTGCCGAAGCTGCCGGACAGATGCCGAAGGCGGTAGTGGTTGTCAATCTGTATGGTCAGAGCGCTGACATGGACGCGTTGCAGGCGCTTTGTGAGCGCTATGGTGTGCCGTTGGTCGAAGATGCGGCAGAGTCACTTGGGGCACGCTACAAGGGACGCGCCAGTGGCTCGTTCGGCAAGCTTGGTATTTTTTCGTTTAATGGAAACAAGATCATCACCACGTCCGGTGGCGGTATGCTGGTTTCCGATGACAAGGCCTTGATCGAGCGTGCCAGATTTTTGGCGACACAGGCACGTGATCCGGCGCCGCATTATCAGCACAGCGTGATCGGTTACAACTATCGCATGAGCAATATCCTCGCTGGGGTTGGCCGCGGCCAGTTGCAGGTGCTGGAGCAGCGGGTCGAGGCGCGTCGCGCAGTCTTTGATCGTTATCGCAGTGCCTTGGCCGATATCAAGGCGTTGCAATGGATGCCCGAGCCAGAGTGGAGCTATTCGACTCATTGGTTGACTGTATGCACTATCGATCCGGCACTCAGCGATGTGAGCAGTGCCAAGCTGATTCAATTGTTGGGGGCGGAAATGATTGAGGCGCGGCCAGTATGGAAGCCGATGCATGTGCAGCCGATCTTTGCGCATTGCGAATATTTTACGGATGGCAAGGAATCGGTGTCTGATCGCTTGTTTGCCCGTGGTGTGTGTTTGCCATCGGGATCGAATATGTCGGTAAACGACTTGGATCGGGTGATAAGCAAGATACGTTCCATTATGCAGGGTGGTTCCTAGCATTTTATTTCGGTGATTTTTTTAATTCAATCAAGCCCAATAAGTGGAGCGTCAACTTATTGGGCTTTTTAGGCTCTGTCCTCGGCAAGTAGGGGGAACTCGCAGTATGGCTGAGGTCTAACCGATCAGACCAGCCAGATGGGAGCTTCTCATGCTGCCAGCCCAGCCCAGTCGATTCGGCCGGCCTCGTTTGCCTGGGCTTGTAAGATGTTGAGCAAGCGCTGCCATGTACCGTTCAAGAACCGTACCGTGGCGGAACGTCGCGCCATGGCGCGCCGGTTCTCAGCCGCCACAAGAATCCTGGTGGCGCGCGATTGCATGGCGCAGACGCTGGATTTTGTCTGCGGCAAGGGCCACAGTTAACGCAAGCGAGCTTGCCGCAGCACTTCTGGTGCCGGATACTCGGTGCCGGGTGCATCCGCTCTCCGGAAACCTTGCTGAAAGCCACTCTAGGCAGCTTTCCATACCTATCTGTGACAGAGCCATATTTATACTATGCCCATATCTGATAGGGGAAGCCCAATGCCATTTTCGGTCCGGGCATATCGGAAAGGATACGTAGGATGTTGATTTTTTGGCAGTTTTTTTGGGTGGCCTCGCTAGGGGCCTTGAACCTGGCATACCATTGGCCTGCATGTAAAAAGGACTGGATCTGTTTAATACAGAAGCCAGTCCTCGGTAAAACGTGTTAATTGAATCAGCTCTGTAGCGGTATGGCGTCCATCGTTCCGGTCGCGACGTCTTGTAGCCATAACATATCGGCGATTTCCGATGCCGGTTGGTATTCGCTGACAATTTTCAATAATTGACTGCGGATTGCCTTGTGGTCGAAGCGCTGGCAGGCTTCATTGAGTTGCTTGAGCATGATGTCGAGGAAAGGCCAGTCGATTTCCGCTTCTTGCGCACGCATGATCAAGGGATGCTCGGTGCCGGTTACGTCGTTTCCTATGAGTAATTCTTCGTACAGTTTTTCACCGGGACGCAGGCCGACATAACGGATTTCGATCTTGCCGTCCGGCGTGGAAGGGCTGAGCACTTCCTGGCCACTCAGGTGCACCATGCGTACCGCCAGGTCGACGATGCGCACCGGTTCGCCCATGTCGAGCACGAAGACGTCGCCACCGGTGCCCATCGAGCCGGCTTGCAGCACCAGTTGTGCCGCCTCCGGAATGGTCATGAAGTAACGGGTGATATCCGGATGGGTCAGGGTAATCGGGCCGCCGCCGGCGATTTGCCTGCGGAACAGCGGCACCACGGAGCCCGAGGAGCCAAGCACATTGCCGAAACGTACCATCGAGAAACGCGTGCTGCTGCCCTGGCGGGCGAATGCCTGCAGCACCAGTTCGGCCAGGCGCTTGGTGGCGCCCATTACGTTGGTTGGGCGCACGGCCTTGTCGGTCGATACCAGGACGAAACACTTGACGCGGGCGGCAACGGCCGCCTTGGCCAGACTGAGCGTGCCGAAGACATTGTTCTGGATGCCTTCGATGGGATTGTGTTCGACCAGCGGCACGTGCTTGTAGGCTGCCGCGTGATACACGGTGTGGATCTCGAAAGTGTGCATCAGGCGCTGGCATTTTTCCGTGTCGAGCACGGAACCGATGCAGGCGACCAGTTCGATGTCGAGTTCATGGCTGGCGCAGTAGCCGCGCAATTCCTGCTCGATTGTATACAGCGCATATTCTGAAATATCGAGCAATACCAGTCGCGTCGGATTCAGGGCAACGATCTGACGGCACAGTTCGGAGCCGATCGAGCCGCCGGCGCCGCTGACCATGACGGCTTTGCCGCGGATGCATACTGATAAGAGCTTCGGATCGGGTGCGACCGGGTCGCGGCTGAGCAAGTCTTCGATTTCGATTTGGCGCACGTCTTCGACGCGGGCCACGCCCTTCACCAGGTTGGCGATCGATGGCGTGACCTTGATCTTCAGTTGCAAGGTCGACAGGCGGTCGAGGATTTTGCGTTGCTCGCGACGCGAGATCGACGGTAGTGCCAGCAGCACGGTGCTGATGTGCATGCTTTTTGCCAACTGTTCAATCTGATTCGCCGGATAGACCTTGATGCCGTGGATGGTGGTATTTTGCCGTTGTGCGGAATCATCGATAAAGATGACGGGCAGGTATTCGCTGCTTGGCTTCAGGGCATTGGCCAGCATGCTGCCCGCCTTGCCTGCGCCATAGATGGCAACGCGGGTCTTGTTGGAGCGCTCGCGCAGGCCGACGAAGTAACCGCGCGCGGTGTAGCGGCTCGCCAGCACGTAGACGATGGAGTTGACCCAGTAAATCAGGAAAGGCGGCAGCGACAAATGCCCGGGCTGCAGGCTCTGCACGAGGACGGCCAGCATGAGCACCGACAGCGTGCTGCCCAGCACTACTGTGGAAATGATCTTCTGGTTGATATAGCGCACCACGGCGCGGTACAGGCCCAGTTTGAAGAAGATCGGTACGGCGGTGATGGCCGCGGCAAGGGCCGGCCACTTGTATTCGATGACGAGTGCCATGCTGAGGCTGTCGAAATGCAGGAACAGCGCGAAGTAAAACATCAGTGGCAGGCAGACGAGGTCGGCACCTGCCGCGATCATCTGCTTGTGCAGACGGGATAATTTCAAAAATTTGTTTTTCATACGTCAAAGAATCCATTCTTTGCAAACAAAGCGGACGCCAATCTGCTTATGGAAAGTTTGCTTCGCCGAACGTCGTTCGGATTGAGCCGGAAAGGGCTTGATCAGGTACTGTCGCCATGGCGTCGGAACAAGGCTGCCGGGTCGGCTAATTGCTTTCTTGTTATCTATCCGGAGCTTAAACAGGTCGCCGGTTGGGACGAAGAGTGCTGCCTATGGGAAACTAGCGCTATGGTAACGCATTCATTTTAAAAATGGTATTGCGCACGAATCAAATCATGGGGAATCTTGCTTGAAAATCCTTGTAAAATTTCTGTGAATGATATAGATCATGGCTTTTTTCGTATGCAGGGTAATACTATTCAGCATGACTTTTATCGTGCGGCATTTCTTATTTGAGTTGCCTGATTCTCGTCAGGTATCAACATATATATAATACTTTCCCGGAATTCCTCAGAGATGGTTGGGAATGCGGAACAGCAGGTCGGTATCGCCCAGGTCGACACCGGTTTGCGACAGCAGGGTGCTGGCCTGGCCCCGGTGGTGCGTCTGGTGGTTGAAGAAATGCATGAGCAGGCTGAAGAACTCGCGCCGGTTCGGCCCCTTGCTGTTGCGGTAGTCCAGCAAGTGATCGAGGTCTTCTTCGCGGATGGAAACGGCCCAGTCGATGATGGCCTGGTCCAGCCACAGCCGGTGCGCGTGCATGGCGGCAAAATCCTCGGCCGCGAACAGGGGCTGCGTGAGCGAGGCGGGCGGCGTGATCGCGCGGATGGGGTCGAGCAGGGGGAAGCCGGCCGGGTGCCTGGCGAAGCGCTGCAGCCACAGGGTGTCGCCGACCATCACGTGGTTCAGGGTGGCCAGCAGGGAGCCGAAAAAGGCGCCCCGCTCGCGCTGCAGCTCGCCGGGCGGCAGGCCGGCCGCCGCCGCGTAGACCTTGGCATTCATCCACTGGTTGTAATCGGCCATCAGGCAAATGTGGGCGCAACGGCTCATGGACAAAGCTCCGTGAATGAATGAAAGGCTATTTTATACAGACTTCAAAAATGCGCGTATGCCGGCCAGCAACATTTCAATGGCCATCGCCGTCAGG